>Ga0066662_10000478_pt1 | contig 17562 bp, 15 predicted proteins | sample GraSoiAngelo_111_FD_133939 | JGI IMG/M metagenome (GOLD analysis project Ga0066662, IMG submission 133939) | Grasslands soil microbial communities from the Angelo Coastal Reserve, California, USA - 14_0903_12_40cm | ecosystem: Environmental > Terrestrial > Soil > Grasslands | place: USA...
CCGCTGCTCACGCACCTCAAGCCGCCGATGTCGTGCGCGCGCATCAGGCTCGATCGCTTCAGCCCCAACTTCGAAGACCCCGCCGGCCACGGCTTCAGCAACGTGCGGGCGTACCCGTCGTACGCGCACGTCTATCCGTTCGCGCCCGAGACGCTGCACGATCTCGCGTACTACTTCACCCACGAGTACGCCGACGGCCGCACCGACTTCGCGTACGCCGAGCCGCTCAACGCCGGGGTGAAGCGCTGGCAGGACGCCTACGCGACGAGCGATCTGTTCTGGCTCGACGTGCACGGCAAGCTGCTGGTGTGCGACGCGCGCCCCGACCTCGACGCACCGCTGGTGCGCATCCTCACCGGGCTCGAGCGCACCGTGTTCGAGTGCTGCGACGGCATTCGCACGCTGCGCGAGATCGGCGATCACGTCGCAAGCGCGTACGCACCGGAAACGGTCGCGGAGGACGCGGTGCTCGCCGCGATCGAACGGCTCGCCGCCGACGGCCTGCTGCTGCGCGAAGGCAACAACTGCCTGACGCTCGCGATCCCGATCGGCGTGTACGGGCCGCGCAAGGATCTCGTCGGCACGTTCATGGCGCGCGTGCGCGAGCAACTGCAGACGGGAGCGGCCGCATGAGCATCCTCGAAGACAAGGCCGCGCTGGAACGCGCGATCGGCGACACGCTGGCGCACGAGAACGCCGAGGCGGAGCGCGTGCTGCAGCGCTGGCCCGCGGAGCTGCGCTGGATTCGGCAAGAAGGCGCGTCGGTGCTGGGCATCCTGCCGCACATGTTCGCCGAGGCGTTCCCCGCCGCGCCGCGCGAGGGCGTGAACTTGCTGTGCCTGGCCGGCATGTTTCTTTCGGGCTCGCTGCTCGAGTGCGACATGGTGGCCGACACCGAGCGCGAGCCGTATCCCGACGTCACCGAACGGCTGCTGCGCATGCAGATCCTGCAGTTCGAAGGGCTGCGCGTGCTGTCCGGCGCGTTCGGCGCGAACCATCCGTTCTGGGCCGACTATCAGGCGGTGTACGCGGAGTACGCCGCGGCGCTGCTCGAAGAGAAAGCGTTCGCGCGCGGTGAGCGACCGCTGAGCGCGTTCGACCGCGACGTCGCCGTGCGCTTGGGCGTCGGCAAGTCCGCGCTCGCGCGCGCGGCGCTCGCCGCGCTCGCGCACATGAGCAAAGACCCACGCCACCTCGCGACGCTCGACCTGTCGATGTGCGACTACATGGTCGCGCGGCAGTGCCTGGACGACGTGCAAGACTGGAAAGACGACGTGCGCCTGCACAACCCCAGCCTGCTGCTCGCGCGCCTGTTCGACGCGTGGCCCTCCGGCGGCACGGCGCCGGAGGAGCTCGTGGAGCTCGCGCGCGACGTGCACTACGGCGGGCACTCGCTGCACGTGCTCGAGCTGGGCCGCGACTACGCGCGGCGCGCCGGGGAGACCGCGCGGCCCGCAGACGTGTGGCGGCGCATGGTGCGGCGTTTGGGCGACGCGATCGAACAGGCGCACGCGGACGTGTCGACGATCGTCGCGGAGAACCGCGCGCGGACGTCGCGCCACGCGCCGGCACTCGCGCCGGCGACGACGGCCGGGCTCGACGCCGGCGCCGATCCGCTCGGCCGCGCCTTGCGGTACCTCGCGCGGCAATGGCGGCTCGGCTTCGGCGAGGCGCGCCACCTCATGATCTTCGACGTGTACGGCGACTCCGCCGAACGCTGCCACCGCGGCGACGTGTTCCAGCGCGCGCTGATCGTGGATGCGCTGCAAGCGGCGCAAACGCGCGTTGGGTTCGACCTCTCCGCGATCGTGCACGACGAGCTGGACTACATCATCTCGAAGCGGCGCACCACCGGCGTGGGCGGCTGGAGCTATTTTCCGGAGCTCACCGACTTGCCCGCGGACGCCGACGACCTGGGCCAGGTGATCCTCGGGCTGCACGCCGCGGACCGCGCTGACGATCTCGAAAAATACTGCGCGCCGCCGCTGCGCACGCTGCTCACCGAATGCATGCATGACGCGGGGACGTTCGAGACGTGGATCGTGCCGCGCACGCCGACGACCGACGACGAGCGCTTGCAACAGCGCGCGATCGCGGAGGCGTGGGGCACGGGACCCGATGCCGAGGTGATCGCGAACCTGCTGTTTGCGGTCGCACGGTGGCGGCCCGAGGTGCTCGAACCGACGCTATCCCGCGCGCTCGACTGGATCGAGTCGGTGCAAGCAGCGGACGGCTCGTGGAGCAGCAGCTGGTATCACGGTCCGTTCTACGGCACGTACGTGTGCGTGCGGCTGCTCGCGGCGCTGCGCCCGCGCAGTGCGGCGTTGCCGCGCGCCGCGCGCTTCGTCGGCGCGTCGCAGCGCGCCGGCGGGTCGTGGGGCGATCCGCTCGCGACCGCGTTCGCGCTGCTCGCGCACCGGTATCTGGAGGACGCGGGCGTCGCATGCGGCGCGGACACCGGCGCGGCGCTCGTGGAGCTCGCGGCGACGCAGTCCGAGGACGGCTCGTGGCCCAGCGTCGACTTGGTCAAGATGGAGATCGGGCGCGCGAAGGGGCACATCGTGCACGTGGCGAGCTACGGCAGCCGCACGAACACCACGGCGCTGGTGCTCAAAGCGCTCGCGCTGCGATGAGCGCGCCCGTGATCGTGCGCAGCGATCAAGGGGCCTTCTTCAGCCTGTCACCGCACGCGCATTTCGTCTACACCGAGCTGGAAGCCGGCAAGAGCCTGGCCGACGTGGCCGACGCGTTCGCGGCGCGGTTTGGCGCGCGCCCCACGGCGGAGCAGCTCGAAGACGTCGCGCGCCGGCTCGAAACGGCGATGGCAACGGGCCGCCGCGGCGCCGACAAGCGCTTTCTGTTTCGCCTGCGGCTGCTGCCGCAGCGCGCCGTGCGCGCGCTCGCGGCGCCGCTCGTCGTGCTGTTCACCCCCGCGCTTGCCGCCGGCGCGCTCGCCGCGCTGGTGGCGCTGGTCGCGCTCGATCCGTTCTGGACGCGGCTGCACGCGTTCGCGGGACCGACGTTCGCGCTGGCGTACGCGCTGTTCTTCGTGTCGCTGCTCGCGCACGAGCTCGGCCACGCGGCTGCGACGATGCGCTTCAAGCGCGAGCCGGCCGAGATCGGCTTCACGATGTTCGTGCTGATCCCGGCGTTCTATTCCGACGTCACCGAGATCTGGTCGCTGCCGCACCACCGCCGCGTCGTCGTGGACCTTGCGGGAATCTACGCGCAGCTGCTCGTCGCGGCGGTGCTGCTGGCGGTCGACGTCGTGCACCCCGCGCCCGCGCTGCCGCTCGCGGTGACGATCATCGTGCTCTCGTGCCTGTACAACCTCAACCCGGCGTTCAAGAGCGACGGCTACTGGGCTCTGTCCGATCTGCTCGACGTGCACCGGCTCGAGCACGACGCGTTCGCGCGCGTGCGGCGGCTGCTGCGCCGGCAACCGAACCCGGGCCGCTCGCGATCCGGCGCGCGCGCGACCGCCGGCGCGATCGCGTTCCTTGCCATCAGCTTCGCCTGGTGGGGCTCGATCCTAGCGATGGGCGTGCGCGGCAGCGCCGCGCTCGTGCGCAGCGCCGCGGCGGCGCATTGCGCGGGTCTAGGCGCCTGCGGGTCGGCATTGGCTGCGCACGTGCGCGCGCAGCCGGGCACGACGATCGCGGGGCTACTGCTGCCGGTCGCGCTCGGCGTCGTGATCTGGTCGGCACTACGCCGCGGCCGGGGCGCGAAAAAGGCCGCCTCGTAGCCGAGGCGGCCTTCTCGTTTCTTCGGGTCGGGTTTACTTGACGGAGGTCGTCGCGGCGGTCGAGGCGGTCTGGATGACGCGCTCCGCGGCGTTCACGACGTTCTTCTGCGTCACGGTGAACACGCCGGCGAGCTGCGACGCGAACGCGCTCTGCTGCTCGAGGACGTTCTTGGCGAACGCGGTGTTGAGCTCGGTGAGCTCGGCCAGCGTCGGCAGGTTGCCCATCGGCATCGAAGGCTGGAACGACGGCACGTTGGAGACGATCTCGCCGATCGTCGTCAGGGTCGCGACCTGGGTCGCCTGCGCTTGCTTGAGGGCGTCGAGGCTCTGCGCTTGGAGTTTGGCGATGGTTTCGAGATACGTCATGCGCTAACTATATCAAGCATTTGCTAGATTTGTCAAGCGCGTTCGACGAACCCCCGGTAGATGCTGACGAGCGTCTGCTTCTGGTCCTCGGTCAGGCGGGCGTCGGCGCGGACGGCTTCTTCCACGGCCGGTTGCCCCGCGGCACTGCGCTGGGCCGCCGTGCCGTCGAGCAGGCCGGCCTGGGCGTACATCGTCTCGGCCGAGATCTTCAGCGCCGACGCGAGGTTCTTCAGCACGTCGGCCGACGGCTTGTGCAGGCCGCGCTCGATCTGGCTCAAGTACGGGTTCGAGATCTTCGCGATGTCGGCGAGCTGGCGCAGCGAGAGGTTCGCCATCTCGCGCTGCCCGCGGATGAAATCACCGACGCCGCGCCAGATCGCGTCGGCGTCGTCATTCTTGGCCACCGCTACATGTCCAAGCCGCCGTTGATCGTGTAGACGGCCCCCGTGATGTAGCTGGACTCGTCCTCGAGCAAAAACTGCACGACGCGCGCCACTTCTTCCGGCTTGCCGAGCCGGCGCTGCGGAATTTTCTCGATCACCGCGTCGAGCGCGGCTTTTGGAATCTGGCCCACCATCTCGGTCTCGATGAAGCCCGGCGCGACGGTGTTCACCGTGATCCCGCGGCGCGCCATCTCGAGCGCGAGGCTCTTGGTGAGCCCGAACAATCCGGCTTTGGACGCGGCGTAGTTCGCCTGGCCGACGTTGCCGGTCTCGCCGATGACGGAGCTGATGTTGACGATGCGCCCGGAGCCGCGCTCGATCATGTGCTCGAGCACGCTCTTGATCATGCAGAACGCCCCGAACAGGTTGACGTCCAGGACGTTGCGCCAATCGTCGAACGACATCTTGCGCACGGTCTTGTCGACGGTGATGCCGGCATTGTTCACCAAGAAATCGATCCGCCCGAAGCGCGCCATCACCTCGGCGACGACGCGCTCGCAGTCTTCAGGCTTGTCGACGCGGCCCTGGTGGACGGAGATCTGCGCGCCTTCGCCTTCGAGCTTGCGCTGCAATGCTTCGGCGGCTTCTTGCCCCTTGCTGTAGCCCGCCACGACCCGGGCGCCGCTCTTGGCCAGCATCGTCGTGATCGCGGCGCCGATTCCGCGGGTGCCGCCGGTGACCAGCGCAACGTGTCCGTCAAACATCGAGGTTCCTCCGAATGGCCGATATCGCCGCGGACGGTCGCGTTGCCTCCCGTCTTCGTCCCGGACCGAGGGTTTTGCGGCGCGCGCCGGAAAGCGCTTTTTCAACCACGGGTGTTGAGCAGGCGTGCGATTTCCGATGACCATCGGGGAACCATGTCCGTCGGAGGCGACCCATCTACTACGAACAATACGACGCGGCGTATCTTGCGATGACCCCGGCGCGCTGGTCCGCGGCGGCGACCAAAGCCATCTTCGGCAACCCGTTCAACCCCTTCACCTACACGCTCCCCGGACGCATGATGAAGGCGTCGGCCGATGTTTTTACCGGCATGACGCGCAAGCGCGGGAAACCGGCCTGGAACCTGCCGGCAACCGTCGCGGTGTTCGACGATCGGCCGTTCGGCCGCCTGATCCGCTTCGTGACCGGCGACCGCCGCGAGCGCCCGCGCGTGCTGGTGGTCGCGCCGATGTCGGGGCACTACGCGACGCTGCTGCGCGGCACGGTCGAAGCGCTGCTGGACGAGCACGACGTGTACGTGACCGACTGGAACGACGCGCGCGACGTGCCGCTGAGCGCCGGGCGGTTCGACCTCGACGACTACATCGGTTACATCAAGGACTACATCGGCGCACTCGGACCCGAGGTGCACGTGATCGCGGTCTGCCAGCCGGCGCCGGCGGTGATGGCCGCCGTCGCGCTGCTTGCCGCCGAGAACGACCCCGCCCAGCCGCGCTCGATGACGCTCATGGGCGGCCCGGTCGACGTGCGCACCGCGCCGACCGCGCCCACGAAGCTCGCGGCGGCGAACTCGCTGGAGTGGTTCGAGCGCGAGCTCACGATGCGCGTGCCGCAGTGGTACGCCGGCGCCGGACGCGCGGTGTATCCGGGTTTCCTGCAGATCGGCGCGTTCATGTCGATGCACCCGCAGCGGCACATGGACGCGCACGTGAAAATATTCGAAGATCTCGTGCGGGGCGACGGCGAGTCGGCGCAAAAACGGCGCGCGTTCTACGACGAGTATTTGAGCGTCATGGACATCACCGCGGAGTTCTACCTGCAGACCGTCGACGAAGTGTTCCAGCGCGCGACGCTCGCCAGCGGCACGATGACGTGGCGCGGCGAGCGCGTCGACCCGGCGGCGATCCGCACGACGGCGCTGCTCACGGTGGAAGGTGAGCTCGACGACATCTCCGCGCCGGGTCAAACGCTGGCCGCGCACGCGCTGTGCAGCGGGATCCCCGCGGACCGGCACCACAACCTGTTCCATCCCGGCGTCGGGCACTACGGCATCTTCAGCGGCCGCACGTGGCGCGAGGAGATCGCGCCGCACATCGCGGCGTTCATCCGCGCGCAGGCGTAATTTTACTGGTCGGCGGTTCCGTCCACGCTGCGCAGCGCGGTGATCGCAGGATGCGTTGCTCACGTGGAACGATCACCAACACCTTAGCAAACCCAGACTTCGCAATCCCGGCCCTCGATCTTTTAACGCGAGACGTTCTTATCGAATAACGCCTGTGCGGCAGGGTCATCATCAAAAAAACGAGTCCAAAAATCCCCACACCACTCCTGGGGGCCGATCGTCAACGTCGGAACGTCACCTTCACTAACCTCGATCCGCCAATTCGCCGGAACGCTACCGTCAACCAGTGAGAAGGCTGACGCAGCGACGAGTATCGGAGTCGTTCCGTCGTCCGCCAGTAGCCGAAGTAACATTTTTTTCGGTGTACAATGTATTTCCAGCACGGCATAAGTGCGGCCGATTGTCAACCAGTGATTCGTGGTTCCAGAATAGATTTCGTCGAACGCGTCGACAATTTCAACGCAGCGGACAATCATCAGTTGTTCACCACGGGAATGTTTTCCCAACCGGCTTTACCTTATAGTCAAGGCCATAGAAAACCTTGCGGGTGGTGGGGTCCATATAAAAGTGGGCCTGCCAGCGTTGTCCATTTTCAACAAATGTTTGCGTCGTGTACTTTGCGACGCCTGCCGGAAGAGCTGCATTCTTTAGCTTCGCCGCGGGAATGATCATTTTCGATCCACGAATAGCTTGGGCCGTAAGCATGCCAGCGGCATCGAAAATGTCCACCGCCCTCGTCTCGGGCGCAATAAACCCGAGAAGCGTTAAGAGCGTCGGCAGGAAATCTCTTCCATCCATTCCTGGACTCAGGTTGAACTTCTTTAGCAGTTCCGACGCCTCTTTCGGCGACATCGTCGGCTTTGCTTCTGGCTTGCAGTCCTCAGACGGACCGCCGATTCTTTGAGCGCAATACCCGCTCGGGTCCGAATACGCATACGAGTTGTTCCTCTCGTACATGTACGGTTTTTGCGATGCGGGATCGTGAATCGAGCCCGCATAGGCGTCAGGCGTCGTCCACTGAGTCAGACCTCCATCGACTCCGCGCGCGCCTTGGATGGCGATCATCCCAAAACCGGTTAGATTGTCGGGCCTAGGCTCGGAGATGGCCCCGAAGCTCGGAGCAGGGTTCGACAGCCCGTATTGATCAGTCCACCCGCTGCCCACAGTCCTGTGGTTATCCAAGATTTCGCCCGCCGCGTCGCGGTCGAAGACTTGAATTGCGCCATCGCTCGGACGGATCTCGGCGATGCTGCCCACCTTGATGTTGTCGGGAGGCCCTGACGGCGTTCCGCTCGTGAACAGGAGCGTGTCACCGTCCCAGTGGAAATACTCTTGCCACGTGCCGACACTATGATTGGGCGTGTTGTCGGACTTGAACGTTAGGCTGATTGGATGACCGTTCGTGCCCCAATTCACGGCATAGCTGGTGTTGTTGCCGAAGGGCGGCCCAAAATTGCACGTATACGTTGAGGGTACGGAACTACTGCCGCTGCTCTGCCAGAGCATATGGTCCTCGGCATCGTACGTGTACGTCGTCATGCTCTCCGATGGCGAATAGCTTCCGGAGTTATCTTGCGTGCATTGCTGAAGATCCGTTGACGTCATCCGCCCGGATACATCGTAGTTGTAGGCGTTTGTATAGTCCGTCCCTAACCCTTGCGCATTGGAATACGAGCCGGTCGTCGTCACGGCGAAACCGTCGAGCGGATTGTATGCCGACACATATCCGGGCGATGCAGCGTTTAAAATCGAAACCGGGTTGATCCCATCACCCTTGGTCCGCCCAGGTTGCGGAGTCGGGAGCGGTCCGGGCCCGTTGGGCAGGCGTATGCCGTTTGCAAACGTCGCCGGGACGACGTGGGTGTTGGTTCCGACGTCTTCGCCGCGTATGGTCACCGGATTCGGCTCGGAAATGTGGCCGGACGAGGACCCGAACGTCTCGTAGGAGCGATTGCCTTCGAGATCAGTCGAAATCGAATTGACGGGAAGTCCGTTGCTGTACGTCATGCTGGAGGGCACTCCAACGGTGTTGTACGCATACGTAAGCGGCCCGAAGGTGCTCGACGTGCCGGTCGCAGCTGGAAATCCGGGTGGCGCGTTCTCGCTCACTGGCATTCCGGTCGTGGGGTCCGTTCGTTGCAGAAGGCGCCCAGCGGCCCGTGCTCTGCCAGGTAAACGTCTTCCAACCGCCGCTATAGACCTGTTGTTGCGCGAGTGATCCGTTAGTCAGGCGGCTGTAGACAAAGAGCGTCCCGTTGATCGCGCCGCTCGTGCTGAGCGATGTTTTCCAGCCGTTCCCAGCATACGTGCTCGTCACGGTATTACCACCAGCGGCGGCGGGTTCTGCGTCGGTGATCTTTTTGCCGTCGCCGTCGTAGGTGAGCGTTTGCGTGCCTAGCGCCGACACGATACGCGTGACGTTGCCGCGCGCGTCATATGAATACGTTCGTGACGGCGCTCCCCCTGCGGCGTTCGTGACGCTGCTGGGCGAGTACGTGACTGACGCCGTATGCCCCATTTCGTCGTAGGCCGTGGACACCACTTCACCCGTCGCCTTGGTGTGCGTTGCCTGAAGTCCCAGCGTCGACGTGCTCTGGTCGTACGCGTAGGTATCTCGTGGTACGGTGCTGCGAGCGACGTCGTACGTTGCGGTCTTGCGATCGAGCGCATCGTATGCGGTGCCCAAGTGGTCCACCCAGCGCGGCGCGCCGTCACTGTTTGACCAACCCAGATCAACGTACTCTTGCGTATCGTAGAGATTTCCGTACGCCGAGAACGGCTGCGTGCTCGCGGCCGTCGTCGTCGCGGACGCTTGAACCGTCAGCTGCCGCGTACCGCCGCCGCTCAGGTCGTACAAATGACGAGTCAGCCAGGAATACGTGTGGTAATCGTTTTTTGCGTCGTACGGCAGCATGATCTCGACGAGCCGGTCGGCCCCGTCATACCACTTCCTCGTAACCCCGGCGGTGCAGCCGGCGATCGTTGCGCAGCCATGATGATGCGTTTCGGTGACCACGTCGCCGTCGAGGTCATAGCTGAACGTCACGGCAGCGGCGGTTGATCCGGACGCAACATCGGCCGCATGCTGGATCGGGGTCTCGGTATATTTTATGCTGCCGTCGGGAAAGTATGCCTTGTAGGAGGCGGTCGTGTACGACGACGACGTCTTCCCACAGCCCGCGAGCGAACCGTCGTCGGGATCGCCGTATGCCGTTGCTCGCCCCAGTGCGTCGTACTGGATTGCCGCTGTACCGACGCCGTCAAAGTAGCAGACCACATTCCCGTTGACATCGTATTGATAGCTTTGCAATGGCGTTACTTGCCCAGGAACGTTTTGGCCGGGTGTCTGCGTGATCGGGTCCCCCTGCACCGAGTCGGGAGCCCGAAATCGCTTCCACCCGCGCCCTGCTTGCTGACATCATAGGCGATATGCCGGCTGTATCCCATCGGCGTCGTCAGCGTCGTCAACTGACCGTACGGCTCGCTCGCCGGATAGGAGAACGCCATACTGGTGTGCGCAGCGCCGTGCGAGGAGCACAGAGTGTCCGACGCGCTGGGCGGCGAGGTCCAGTCGGCCCCTGCGGCGTGCGTCTCGCTCGGATCGCAGTAGGCCGTTACGTTGTTGTAGGCGTCGTAATCATAAAGCGACGTCGGTCGGAACGTGCCTTCCGTCGTGGTCGTCTGCGGCTCCGCAACCGAGATCGCGTTACCGATCCCGTCGTAGGCGTAGTCCGTCTCATAACCCCGTGGATCCGTTTCGGAGATGAGATTATTGCTTGCATCCCAGCTCTCGTTATTTACCAACCAGATGCCCGTGCAAGCCGAGCCTGAAGTGGCTGTGCATTCTTGCGTCTGCGTTGGGCGGCCAAGGCCGTCAACGACCCAGTTCGCCGCATGCCCATCGGTGTCGCGGTACGTCGGCGTCGATACCCCCGTCGTGAAGTATTCGTCATAGAACCGATATGGGGCAGTCGAATAGCCGGCCTGCAGTGCCGTTCCGGTCCCGTCCGGAATCGATGGGTTCACGTTCGCGACGTGCGCCAATAGGCCAACCGTCGCTGAATGCGCGTCTGTGCCGTTGTAGCCGAGTGCGATGTAGCCTCCGTCCGATCCGTCCCAGCGCGGACTGGTCAGATACGCCATCACCGGGCCCGTACCAAGCGTCGTATAGATGTAGCCGACCATCGGTCGCGTGCCAGCCGCATTGTTCGGCGGGCGCGATACCCATAGCAGATTTCCGGCGGCGTCGTAGAGGTACGTCAAATACGTGGCGCCGTCCGGAAACCCGATCTCCTGCAACAGACGGTGGCCCGAGACGTCGGCGAACCACAACGTCGCCGTCATGCCCGACTCGGTCGTTGCGGAAATCGCGGCCACCTTGTCCCCCGCGGTGTGCGTTCCGATGTCCCAGCTATAGTTGAACGTGATGTACGTATTGCGGTTGCGGCCGATGATCTGATACAGCTTCCCAGCGTAGTAACCGCCGTACGACGGGCCACACGGGCCGTTTGATGCTTGCCAGAAGTAGTACGACGTCCCCGATTTCTTGGTCCACAGGTAGCCGCAACCGCCGTCCCAGGTCAGCGTGGCGTGCTGTCCCGTGGGCGGCGTCCACGTCACGCCGTCATCTGCCAGCGTGTAATCGTAGTGCGCGCCGTCGATGTCCCACACCGTGGTGATGTTCGCCGCACTACTGGAAAGATGGGCGTCAAAAGTATTGGTCCAGCCGTTACCGTACATGCTCGGCGCGCTGCCGTCGCTGCCGTTCACATCATGCTGGCTTTGCGAGTTGTACGTGCGCCGGAACGCCATTGCGATGCCCTTGTGCGGCACGCTCATGTCGTCATCTTGCACCAGCAGGTTACCCGTGCCGACGTTGACCATGAGGTGGCCGCCGCCCGGCAAGTGTTCTTCCTGATACCGCCACCATGGATTGATGCCTGTACCTGCCGTGAACTGCACGCTCCGTGTTCCCCGCCCGCGCGAGTTGCCCGGCGCGGTAGCGCCACGCATCCCGCCTACCGGCGTCGAGCGCGTCACCGGCTGTACGGCCTGCGGGTGTTGCAAGTGGCCCTGAGCTTTCCGCTGACGTGCGGCGGTCAATACGGCGTCGATCTGGCTGGGCCGCAGCATCGGTGGACCTTGTCCCTTCACGCGATGCGGAATGTGAATGTCGCGGCTAACGCTCGCGTGCAGCGACGCCAGCGGCGGCAACGGCCGCAACGGCGTCCGCGCGCGCGGCGACGGCTGCGGCACGGCGATCCGTTGCGGCGGCGTGTGCGCCAACGCGACGGCAATGACCCCGTGCCTCGTGGCAGACCCGATAATCCGAGCACTCGCCAACGACGGCGCCCCGACTTGGCCGACAACGAAAGTGGCTGCGACCGTAAATGAGATGCAGCGATTGCACAACCCGTTCAACCTCAATACCCCCCCTACGCCCGGTAGAACTTGCCCGTTGTTTTGTTACCCTCTTAGCATTCCTCCTCATCTTGCTGTCACGATTCCGATAAGCGACGGTTTCGCTCATTGTGACGGCATGGTCGCGGCGCGCCAAAATGCGGCAGACGGGAATCTACCAATCTGCCGGAACTTCAAAGTGGAGCACCCGTCGCGAACGACGATCGCATCCCGAAGATCGTCCGCTGCGGTCCATTCGGGAATCGACCGACCGGTCTTGCGCGATATGTCGTCGCGTTCCAGTCGACTCTACAAAAACAGCTCGCGTCTCGATCCCGCCGGAATATTTGCTGTGCTCGCTGGATTTGTTCTGGCGCACGACGCTAGCGTGGCGGCCAAAGCACGAAATGCGGCGGTGCGGGAGGGTGGGCGAGCGCCGGGCGAGATACGCCGCTTCGATGTCGCATGTCGAGCGCATCGAGCACCCCCGCGAGCGCTGCCATGCATGTGCCGGTTGCCTTCGGCGCGGGCGGACCTGCGGCGCGATGTGCGAAACCGCGCACTAGGACGCCGCGACCCATTGCGGCGGGACAGGATGCCAAGGAGAATTTGCATCGTGCTCACTGCTCTCGCCGCCGCCATCGGCATCGCCTCGTCGTTCGTCGGCAACGCCGTGTACCTAATGCCGTCGAGCGCGGAGCCGGCGTTGAAGCTGCGGCTCGATACCGGCGGTTACGACCTCGTCAGCGGCGACGTCGCGCGCCGGGTGCACCTCAAAGAAGGCACGGTTCACCTCAGCAGCGGCGACCGCAGCACGTTCGAGCTGCCGCAACCGTCCGCGCTTTCCGCCGACGCGCTGCTGCAAGCGCGCCCCGGCGCGCTGGAGTCGACCTTCGTCGAGCCCGTTGACGGCACGCTGTCGCTCGGGCGTTTCGCGGCGCAAACGCTGACCGTCGACTTTCCGCACAAAACGGTGGCGCTGGGTGAGCCACACCCCGCCGGCGACCGCATAACGATGGACGTCGGGCTGGGCCCGCGCCCCGCGTCCGGCCTCGTGCCGAGCGCATATGCGCTCGTGCCGGTGACGATCGACGGTGAACGCATCATGATGCTGCTGGATACCGGCACCGACGTCGCGATCGACGCCGCCGAGCGCAACCGCTTCGACGACGCAGCGGCGACGCGCAGCCTGCCGCTCATCCCGACGGCGCTTTTCGACCGGCTGCACGCCCGCCACGCGAAGTGGACCGTCCTCACCGGCGCCGCGCGCATGGCGGAGACCAAAGCGCCCGTCAAACTGCTGCGCATCCCGGAGTTTACCATCGGAACGCACCGCGCGCCGCCGACGTGGTTCGCGGTGCGTGAGGACGCGCAGACCTACACGAACCTCACGCGCATGTTCTCCAAGAAGGTCGAGGGCGATCTCGGCGGCGAGGCGCTGCGCGCATGGCGCGTGACGATCGACGTGCCGCACGAAGCGCTGATCATCGACTGAGCGGCTTCGGCGGAGCGGAAGCCGTCAGCCTGCGCGCTTCATGCCCCACTTGACGACCGTGTTGCGCTCGACGATCCCGAAGATCGCTTCGACCAGGATGCCCAGCACCGAGATCACGACCAGGGCCGCGAAAATGTTGGACGTGTTCAAGTAGTAGCGCGCGTTGTTGATGTACCAGCCCAGGCCGCCGGCCGAGCCCGCGACGCCGAACACGAGCTCCGCCGCGACGACGGTGCGCCAGCCGAACGCCCAGGCGGACTTGAGCCCGCTGATGATCGACGGCAGCGCCGCGGGGAGCAGCACGTCGACGACGAGCCGCCAGCCGCGCAAGCCGAGGTTGCGCGCGGCGAGCTGCGTCGTGGGGCTGATGGTGCGAAAGCCCGTGTCGGTGTTGATCGCCACGGGCCACACGCTCGCGAGCGCGACGACGAACACGATCGACTCCGGCCGCAGGCCGAACCAGATCATGGCGAGCGGCAGGATCGCGATCGACGGCAGCGGGTTGAAGATCGCGCTGAGCACGGCGAGCAGGTCGTGGCCCACCTTGGAGAACACGGCGAACGACGCGAGCGCGAACCCGACGAGCGCCCCGGCAAACATGCCGAGCAGCAGGTTCTGTAGCGTCGCGACGGTGACGGAGAACAGCTTGCCGTTGCGCAGGTCGTCGCCGACCGCGGCAGCGACGTCGAGCGGCGACGACACCAGCAGCTTGTTGACGTGCCCCAGCACCACGTAGGCCTGCCAGAGCACCACGATGGCGATCACGAGCAGCGCGTAGCGCACGGCGACCGGGATGCGCGCCCAGCTCATGCGTCTTGCTCCCGGTGCACGAGCAACTCGCGCAAGCGCCCCGTCAGCTCCGCGAAGTGGGCCGTGTCGACGTCGCGCGCGTCCGACGTGTCGACGATCTCGCGGATGCGCGCGGGATGCGCCGTCATCACCATGACGCGGTCGCCCAGATACAGCGCTTCCTGGATCGAATGCGTCACCAGCACGATCGTCACGCCGGTTCGCCGATGAATGTTGGCCAGCTCGATCTGCAGCTGGTTGCGCGTGATCGCGTCCAGCGCGCCGAACGGCTCGTCCATCAGGAGCATGCGCGGTTCGAGCGCGAGCGCGCGCGCGATCGCCGCGCGCTGCTTCATGCCGCCCGACAGCTCGTGCGGGTAGCGGTCGGCAGCGCGCGCGATGTCGACCAGCGCCAGCACGTCGTCGGCGCGCTTGCGCGCGTCGTCGCCGCGGATGCCGCGCGCGACCCGCAGCGCGTACACGATGTTGTCGCGCACGGTGCGCCATGCGAAGAGCTGGTCGAAATCCTGAAACACGACCGCCCGGTCCGGTCCCGGTTCGCGCGCCGGCAACCCGTCGACGAGCAGCCGGCCGCGCGCGGGGCGCAGAAATCCGGCGATCGCCTTGAGGAGCGTCGTCTTGCCGCAGCCGGACGGTCCGATGATCACGAACGTCTCGCCCTGGCGCACGTCGAAGCTCGCGTTCTCCACCGCGAGCGTGCGCCGGCCCGAAAGGCCGGCGTACTCCATCGCGACGCCGTCGGCGACGACGAGGGGCGCGGCCGCCGCGGCGGCGCTCAGTCGCCCGCGCCTTTGAGCAGCGGCAGCTCCAGATCGCGCACGCTGGCCGGCACTTTGTTGAGCATGCCGATCTCTTTCATGAACGCCGCCGTGCGCACGAACGCGTGCGGCGTCATGTCCCACGACACGTCGGCGCCGGTGATCCAGCCCTTGAACCGCGCCGCGGGCGTCTTATTGTCGGTGTCCTTCGCCAGCAGCGCGGCGGCCTGGTCGGGGTCGCTCTTGAGCATGTTCGTCGCGCTGCGCATCTCGTCGAAGATCGCTTTGGTGAGGACGGGATACTGCTTGGCGAAGTTTTCCGTCGTATACACGCTGTTGAACGTGCTGCGGCCGAACGCGACGAAGCTGCGGAACACCACGTGGCCGCCCGCTTCCACTTCCTGCTGCTGGAACGGCGGCGCGCTCATGTGCAGCTCGAGCTGTTTGGCCGCCATCGCCTGCACGCCCAGCGGATGCTGGATCGCAACGATGTTCGTGTCGAACTTGTGCGCGTCGCCGAACATCTCTTGCGCGGCCTTGCGCAGAGCGATCGCCTGCACGGCATCGGGCGACGGCATGCCGATCTTCGCGTTGGGCGGGATGTCTTTCAAGGTCCGGATGTTCGGCTCGTCCGCGCGGGCCACCATCCAGAGGTTCATCACGTTCATCGGCGCGATCAGCTTGTAGCCCACCCCGCGGTCCCAGCCGATCAGGAACGGTCCGTTGCCGCCCGCGCCGATCTGGATCTGGCCCGCGATGATGCCGTCGCGAATCGCGTCGCCGTTGGTGAGCACGCGCCAATCGAACTTGGTGCCGGGGAAGCGTTTCTCCAGCACGCCGGACTGCTTCATGACGATCAGCGTCGCGTAGCCGATCCCGGGCTGGTACCCGATCGTCACCGTCGGCGGCGCGTCGCTCGCGGCGGGGACGGGACCGGGCACGAGGGCGATGATGCCCAGCGCGGCAGCGAGCGACAGAAACGTACGGCGCAGCGTCATGAACGAAACCCTCCGGAGACGGCGGAATCCCGGAAGAGAATTGTTTCGCCGGTTGCGAACGCCTCCTCATGGGCGCGATCCTCACCGAGCCGATCCGCGGGCCCGTCGCGTGGAGCGGACCGGAGCTGACGGCGGACGAGTCGTGGACGTACCGGCTCAGCGACGGCGACGTGCGCGAGCTCGACGCGGCGCTGGCCGTGGCGCGTGACCGTTCCCCCGTCGTGGAAGGCGGCCGGCGCGACGACTTCCCGTTGCGTGCGTTCGGCGAACGCCTCGCTCGCATCGGCGATGCGCTGAGCTCCGGGCGCGGGATGTACTTGCTGCGCGGCCTTCCCGTCGCGCGCTGGGGCGCGCTCGACACGGCGCGCGCGCTGTGGGGGATCGGCACGTATCTCGGCCGCGCGATCCCGCAAAACGCGCGCGGCGACCTGGTCGGACACGTGCGCGACGAAGGCAAGGAGCTGCGCGATCCCACCGCGCGCGGCTACCAAACGCGCGCCGCGCAAAGCCTGCACGTCGACCGCTGCGACGTCGTCGGATTGCTGTGCGCGAACAAAGCGAAGTCGGGCGGCATGAGCCGCGTCGTGAGCTCGATGCGCGTGCACAACGAGCTGCTCGAGCGCTGTCCGTGGCATCTCGGCACGCTGTACACGCCGTTCGCGATCGACTTGCGCGGCGAGGAGCGCGACGGCGAGCCGCCGGTGTACTACCGGCCGGTCTACAGCTATTTCGGCGGCGCGCTGAGCTGCGGCGCGAACGCGACGTACATCCGGTCGGGCCAAGAACGCGTCGGCCGCCCGCTCAACGCCGCGCAAGCCGAAGCGCTCGACACGTTCTACGACGTCTGCGAACGGCACACGCTGTCGATGGACCTCGAGCCCGGTGACATCCAGCTGCTCAACAGCTACGTGACGCTGCACGACCGCACGGCATACGACGACTACGATGAGCCAGAGCGCAAACGCCACATGCTGCGGCTGTGGCTCGAGGTCCCGAACCGCCGCCCGCTGGCGCCTGACTTCGGCACGTACGATTTCAGCGCGGGGCGCGTGGTCGGGATTCGGTAGGTCGCGCCCGTGCTGATGGTACGCCCGAACTGTGAGTGCTGCGACACTGCGGAATGATTATGATCGTCGTCGTGGGGCTCGCGATCGTCGCAAGCGGCGTTGTCATGCGGCGCGTCGGGTGGTCGATGCCCGAGTGGCCCGGCGACGACGAGTACCTCAACGTGCCGCCGGAGCGGCGGACCTTTAGCCAACGTCTCCTTGCGATCTGGTCACCGAAGGGTCTCAAACGCTCGTACGCCGCACGCCGGCGGACCACCGCACGCGACGTCATCATCTTCGGTGCTGTCTTCGTCGTTCTCGGGCTCGGTCTCGTCTTTTTAGGTAACTAGCATGCGCGGCGACCCTCCCCGTTCCGGGATGGACTGGTATCTTGCGCTCGGCGTCGTCTGCGCCGCGCTCGCCTGCGCATTCGTCG
>Ga0066662_10000480_pt1 | contig 17509 bp, 13 predicted proteins | sample GraSoiAngelo_111_FD_133939 | JGI IMG/M metagenome (GOLD analysis project Ga0066662, IMG submission 133939) | Grasslands soil microbial communities from the Angelo Coastal Reserve, California, USA - 14_0903_12_40cm | ecosystem: Environmental > Terrestrial > Soil > Grasslands | place: USA...
GATGGGGTGTGGGCGGCATTGAAGCCGAGGCTGCCATGCTTGGCCAGCCGGTCTCCATGCTGCTGCCCCAGGTGGTCGGATTCAAACTGAACGGACAATTGAAAGAAGGCTCTACCGCAACCGATCTGGTTCTGACCGTGACAGAAATTCTGCGCAAGGCTGGAGTGGTGGGGAAATTCGTGGAATTCTTTGGTCCTGGTTTGGCCTCACTGCCGCTGGCCGACCGCGCCACCATTGCCAACATGGCCCCTGAATACGGCGCAACCTGCGGCATCTTCCCAGTGGATGAAACCACGTTGCGCTACCTGCGCATGACCGGACGCCCCGCAGAGCAGGTTGCCCTGGTTGAGGCTTACTGCAAAGAGCAGGGACTCTTCCACACCGCTTCCAGCCCTGAAGCTGAATACTCTGAGGTTGTGGAACTCGATCTCAGTACGGTGGAACCGAGTGTGGCTGGACCACGGCGTCCTCAGGATCGCGCTGCTCTTTCGAAGGTAAAAAATTCTTTTGAGCAGGCGCTGCCTACATTGATCGGTCCTCGCGCACCACGCGATGGACGCGCAGCCGCCCCCAAGCAGGTAGCCCGCTTCGAGGGCGAAGGCGGAAATCCCACTGCTGTAGCCGTGGAAGATGCGGATGCCCCCGCAGCCACGAAAGAAGTATCTGAAGACGTGTTCGAGCAGCTTCAGGATGGTTCCGTGGTGATCGCAGCCATCACCAGTTGTACCAACACTTCAAACCCTTCGGTCATGATGGCTGCCGGACTGCTGGCGAAAAAAGCAGTCGAGAAAGGGCTGCGCCGCAAGCCTTGGGTGAAGACTTCGCTGGCTCCCGGCTCGCGTGTGGTGACCGAATACTATCGCAATGCCGGGCTGCTTCCTTACCTCGAAGCTCTCGGCTTCCACATCGTGGGCTATGGCTGCACCACCTGTATCGGCAACTCCGGCCCGCTGCCGCAGGACGTCTCGTATGCAATCGGAGAGAAACAGTTAGTTGTGGCCTCGGTGCTTTCCGGTAACCGCAACTTTGAAGGACGCATCAACTCCGAAGTCCGCGCTAACTACCTGATGTCGCCGCCGCTGGTGGTGGCCTACTCCATTCTTGGGCGGGTGGATTGTGACATCACCATCGAGTCTCTGGGCAAAGACAAAACCGGCAAGCCGGTTTACCTGCGCGACCTCTGGCCTACGCAGCAGGAAGTGCAGGCCGCAGTCGACAAGGCCATCAATTCCAGCATGTTTACCAGCAACTACGCCACTATCTTTGATGGAGACGAAGAGTGGAAGCGTCTGCGCGTCCCTCAGGGTGAGACGTATCACTGGGACAAGAATTCAACTTACATCCAACGCGCTCCGTACTTTGACGCTATGCCGGCGCGGCCTGCGCCCGTACAGGACATTCACGGCGCTCGCGTGCTTGCCAAGCTTGGGCACAGTGTGACCACAGACCATATCTCGCCTGCTGGTTCCATCAAGCCCAACAGCCCTGCAGGCAAATACCTTCAGGAGCATGGTGTACAGCCCAAAGACTTCAATTCCTATGGTTCGCGCCGTGGCAATCACCAGGTGATGGTGCGCGGCACCTTTGCCAATGTCCGGCTGCGTAACCGCCTGGTGCCTGAATCAGAAGGCGGCGTGACCAGGCATTTCCCCAGCGGCGAAGTCATGTCGATCTTTGATGCCTCGGAAAAATACAAAGGTGAAGGCGTTCCGCTGATCATTATTGCCGGCAAGGAATATGGCTCCGGTTCTTCCCGCGACTGGGCTGCCAAGGGGCCAAACCTGCTGGGAGTGCGCGCCGTGATTGCTGAAAGCTACGAGCGTATTCATCGCTCCAACCTGGTAGGCATGGGCATTCTGCCGCTGCAGTTCCTGCACGAGGAAGACCCTGATACGCTCGGCCTGAGCGGTGACGAGATTTACGAAATCATTGGATTGCCTGCGCTGCTGCAGGAGAAATTTGCCAATGGGCGCCGGGTAAAAGTCCGCGCTACCGGCTCGGATGGAGTAGTCACGGAATTCGATGCCCTGGTGCGCATCGATACTCCACAAGAAATTCTTTACTACGAGCACGGCGGAATCCTGCAATACGTGCTGCGCCAGTTGCTGTCTGGCAAAGCCAAGCCAGAGATAGTCAGCGCCGGCATGAGCACCGTGGCCGACCCCGCGACCGGCAGCAGCGTAACTTAGTTATTTCGTTACTTGATCCCGATCGCAGGGAGGGGGCCCTATCAGTTCAATGCTGCTTCATGGCATAGAACGAAACCATGCGTAGAGACGCAGCATGCTGCGTCTCTGAGACGCGCTCCAGAGCGGCTCGGGCTGATTACCTTAGGACGCTCCTTCCCGCTTTTCCCATTGCATCCGTCGCATTGCTTGCGGTCAAATGAACCCACGAACCCCAACCATCACATCTTTACCAAACGTCTCTGTCTGCGCCTACTGAAGCCTTCAGACGCTGCTGACATCGTGCGCCTGCTGGGAAATGACAGTGAGGCGGTCCAGATGCTGGCCAGCATCAGTGATCCGGTAACCGAGGCAGCAGCTCTGGACTGGATCGACCGGCGTACCGGTACTGACCAGCATGTTTTCGCTATTCTGCTGAAGAGTTCAGGCGAGTTCATCGGTGCGATTGGCTTCGGTGGGGCCAAAGAGCTGCCCTATGTCGGCTATTGGATCGGCCGCCTGCACTGGAACCAGGGTTACGCGACTGAAGCAGTCATGGGATTGATTGACTATGCCCGCTGGCTTGGGATTCCGTGTCTTCAGGCTGATACATTCCCTGATAATCCCGCCTCAGCCCGCGTGCTGGCCAAAGCAGGATTCGCTAACAAAGGCCGCATCCAACTGAATCTGCCCATGCGCGGGGGCATGAGAGAACTGGAACATCACCTGATCAATTTGTCGGACAACAATTCGGACAACATTCAGAGCTGAATCACGATCAATCCGGGAATTACTCGGAAGTGACGAACGTTGTGAGTTGCGACTCCATAACGCAAGATGCAGTGCCGTTGCTCCAATCAGCAAGTCTGCAATCGGAAAAGTTATGCCTTTCGCAGCTTGCTCTCCCACCAGTTTGCCGGCTAATTGAGCTATCTCCAGCGTCACTGGCTGGATTGGAACAGCGAGGCAAAGTTCCTCAACAAACCCTTGCCGCTGCTGCCGATCAATTGATGATTTGGCGCGGTAGATGCCGTGGGACAGCTCTATTACGGAGATCACCGAAAGAGCAGTTCCTCTGTGCCCTTTGTGAAACCTTCGTGTCCTCCTGTGGTTCGGTTTTTGGTTGCGGCTCGGCTGCTTTGCGGTTAAAGGGGGGGCAACCCGATTGCTAAAACCCGCCTTTCAGCGGGATAATAGTCATTTGCCAGTTCTTACTCTACGTCTCATGGAGCCCAGGTCCTCTTGACCAATAGCTAGCAAAACAATTAGAAAGTTCGGACTAATCTGCCTGCTATGAAGGCCACGGCTCCCCATTGAAGGAGGCACACCTTGAAGGTTTACGAAGGCAAGGACATCCGCAACCTCGTTGTGGTCGGTCACTCTCACTCCGGCAAGACATCCCTGGTTTCTGCCATGCTTTACACTGGCGGCTCGACTCCCAAACTGGGCCGCGTGGACGACGGTTCCACGGTCACCGATTATGACGAAGAAGCCATTGCCCGGCAGATGACCGTCAATACCAGCATAGCCTCGCTGGAGTGGCGCAATACCAAGGTCAACCTCCTCGATACCCCCGGTTTCACTCTCTTTGCCCATGAAGGCAAGATCGCCATGTGTGCCGCTGAAGCCGCTGCCGTGGTCGTGGACGGCGTCTCCGGCGTGGAAGTTGTGACCGAAAAAGTCTGGCAGTATGCGGAAGAAATCGACCTTCCTCGTGTAATCGTGGTCAGCCGCATGGATCGTGACCGCGCCAATTACGAGACTACTCTGGAGAGCCTGCGGAACGCCTTCGGCCGCCAGGTTGTCCCCGTACAGATTCCTATTGGTAGCGAAAAGAGCCTCAAAGGCGTGGTCGATCTGGTCACCATGAAGGCCTACACCTACGAAATGGGCGGTAATGGCAAAGGCAAGGAAGGGCCAATTCCCGGCGACATAGAAGGGGTGTGCAAAGAGGCCCATGAAAAGCTGGTGGAGATCATCGCCGAGGGTAAAGACGAGTTGATGGAAGAGTTCTTCAACACCGGCACCATTCCTGAAGAGCACCTGATTCCGGCCCTGCATGAGGCCATTCGCGACGACAAGATCTTTCCGGTGATCTTCGCCTCCGGATTGGGCAATATTGGCACCGACCATCTCCTGGATTTCATTGTGGATTACTGCCCCACGGCAGCCGAGCACCGCGCCGTCCATGCTGCGCCTGATGCTACGAGCAATGGTCATTCTGCGGAACGCAAGATCGCTGACTCAGAACCGGCATCCGCTTATGTGTTTAAGACCGCCAACGATCCCTTTGCCGGAAGGATCAGCTATTTCAAAGTATTCTCAGGCGTGGTGAAGAATGACGCTACGCTGCAGAACTTCACCCGCAGTGGACAGGAAAAGCTCTCGCACCTCTCCATCCCCCAGGGCAAGAACCTGGTGCCGGTTCCCGAGCTTCATGCCGGGGATATTGGCGCAGTGGCCAAGCTGAAAGATACGCTCACCGGAGACACTCTGGGCGACAAAACCAATCCCATTCAGTACCCGGCAGTGAATCTGCCCGAACCGGCGATTACGTTTGCCATTGAGCCTAAATCCCGTAACGACGAAGACAAGCTCTCCAACGGCCTGCACAAGCTGATGGAAGAAGACCCCATGGTGCGCTTCTTCCGCGATGAGCAGACCAAGGAATTCCTGATTGCCGGGACCGGGCAGCAGCACATTGAAGTCATTGTTTCCAAGCTGAAGAAGCGCTATCACACTGAAGTCATTCTGAAAGCGCCCAAGGTGCCCTATCGCGAGACCATTCGCGGCAAGGCCGATGTGCAGGGCCGCCACAAGAAGCAGAGCGGTGGCCACGGCCAGTATGGCGATTGCAAGATCAAAATGGAGCCCCTGGAGCGCGGCAAGAATTTTGAATTCGTGAATGATATTTTTGGCGGCGCCATCCCCAGAAACTACATTCCTGCGGTAGAAAAAGGAATTGTCGAAGCCGCCGCCCGTGGGTATCTGGCAGGCTATCCGGTTGTGGACTTCCGCGTGATCCTCTATGACGGCAGCTACCACGACGTGGATTCCAACGAACTCTCATTCAAGACCGCCGGCCGCATCGCCTTCAAAAAAGCCATGGAGCAGGCCAAGCCCACGCTGCTGGAGCCCATCATGCACGTGGAGATCACCGTGCCTGATGAATTTGCCGGCGGCATCATGGGCGACCTGAACTCCCGTCGCGGACGTATCCAGGGCATGGACAACAAAGCCGGGAAGACCGTCGTGAAGGCCGAAGTGCCCATGTCGGAAATGCTCACCTACGGCGCCGATCTCACCTCCATGACCCAGGGGCGCGGCAGCTTCCACATGGAGATGTCCCATTACGACTATGTGCCAGGAGTGCAGCAGGAAAAAATCATAGCCCAGTACAAAGCCGAACGTGGCGAACTGGTCGAAGTGGAAGAATAATCTCTGCCGAAATGTTGGACAGAAATAGTTCAACATTCGGCTCTCTTCCTCTTTGAATTTCTCTGCGACCTCCGCGTTCTCTGCCCTAAAAATAGCTGGGCGCTTACGGTGGATACCTTAACCCGAAGCGCAGTTTTCATGTTTTCTGGGTGCGACGTTAGTCCCATGTCCGACTGCCCGTAAATTTCAAATATTTTTAGCAGCGAGGACCTCATCCGCAATCCTCACCGCATCCACCGCCGCCTTCACATCATGCACCCGGACAATATGAACGCCCTGAAGCACTGAGGCCGTCACCGCTGCCAGGGTGCCGTAAAGGCGTTCTCCCGGAGGGGCATCTTTGCCGTTGCGGGCCAGCGTGCGTCCGATAAATGATTTGCGCGAGGTGCCGGTCAACAACGGGAACCCCAGTTCGTGCAGCTTGTGAAGATCGGCCAGCAGAGGATAGTTTCCTTCGAAATTCTTGCCGAATCCAAATCCCGGATCAACCACAATATGCTGGCGCTCGATTCCGGCATGAATTGCGTCATCGCTCCATTGGCGCAGCTCGTTTTTTACTTCCGCGATGATATCCGGCGAAGGCGGCAGGCTGCGCCATTCCTCCGGCTTGCCCCGGGTGTGCATAAGTACGACACCGCACTTCAGCTCAGCCGCAGTTTGGGCCATCTGCGCATCCCAACGGAGCGCACTCACATCATTCACGATTTCCGCTCCAGCATTCACCGCAGTGCGCGCCACCTCGGCCTTGTAGGTATCCACAGAGAGCAGCGCGTCTGGCCGTTCACGCCGTATGTCCTCCAGCACCGGCATAATGCGGCGCAGCTCTTCTTCTGCGGGAACACCGCCCTGTGCGACCTTTGCTCCAGGCCGCGTGGATTCGCCGCCGATGTCGAGCATGTCGGCCCCGTCATCCAGCATTTGCAGCGCGTGGCCAACGGCATGATCGCGGGAGAGGAAATTTCCGCCATCGGAGAAGGAGTCAGGGGTAATGTTGAGAACACCCATCACCAGCGTCCGTGCTCCAAGCTCCACAGAGCGGCTGCGCAGCTTCCAGTTGTAAGACGGTCTCGGCCCTTGCATGGCGCGATTGTATAATCTCGGCGTATCCCATGCGTCAATTACGTGTGCTTTGCGCAGTTCTGCTGCTTGCCTCTCATCTTTCCGCTTTTTCTGCTCCCAGGCCCAGAGCCAGGAAGAAGCCGAAGCCCGATCTGGCCGCACAGATTGAAGCCATTATCGATCAGCCGCAGATGTCCTCAGCCGAATGGGGGATTGATGCCATCGATCTTGAATCCGGCAAGGTGCTCTATTCCATCAACCCCAATCACCTTTTTCTTCCTGCCTCCAATGCCAAGCTGCTGAGCACCTCGGCCGCACTGGCCCTGGCTGGCCCCGACTACCGCTTTCTCACCACGGTGGAAACTACCGGCACGATCGATGCGGAAGGCCGGCTGAAAGGCGATCTGGTGATCGTGGGAAGGGGCGATCCGAATATCTCCGGCCGCATGATGCCTTACCAGCTCAAGACCGAGCGCATCTCGCCCCATACGCAGATTCTGGAAGAGCTGGCCGCCCAGATAGTGCAGAAGGGCGTGAAAATCATCGATGGTGACGTGGTCGGCGACGACACTTTTTATTCACCCCAACGCTACGCCGAAGGCTGGGCCCAGGATGATCTCCAGTGGATCGATGGCGCTCCCGTTTCGGCGCTCAGCTTCAATGACAACGTGCTGTTCGTGAAGCTTCAGCCGGGAGCGCAGGATGGCGACAAGGCGCTGCTCACGGTCGATCCGCCCAATACTTATTACGAGTTCGACAATCGCGTTGTGACCTCCGCCGCAGGCAAGAGCAAGATCGGTATTCATCGTGACCCCGGTTCTTATAAAGTGCTTCTCTGGGGCACGATCTCCATGCGTGATTCCGGAATCAGCGAAGCTCTGGCTGTGGAAGATGCGGCTGAATTCACCGCGCACATTTTTCGCGGACTGCTCCAGGCGCATGGCATTACCATTACGGGCAAAGCGCGCGCGCAGCATGGAGACTATCGTTTCTTTGATCAACCACCGCCCTCGACAGTTCTGGTAGCCACTCCACCCCAGGTGCTGGCCCAGCATCTTTCTATGCCGCTGCTGGAAGATGTGCGGGTCACCAACAAGACCAGCCAGAATCTCCATGCTGAACTCGACCTGCGCCTGATTGGACAATTGAAAGGAAGCGGCGGATCTTTTGAGGGCGGCTCCGCTGTGCTCAAACAATTCCTGTTGCAGGCCGGGTTGAAACCCGATGAGTTTTTCCTGCTCGATGGCTCCGGGCTTTCACGCCGCGACCTGATTACACCGGCAGCCATGATTCAGTTGCTGATCTATGCTGCCCGTCAGCCCTGGGGACCTGCCTTTCAGGAGGCGTTGCCGGTTGCCGGCGTAGATGGCTCGCTGGCCGAGCGCTTTGTGAATACTCCGGCTGGAGGCCTCGTCCACGCCAAGACCGGCACGCTCAGTCATGTGAACGCGCTCTCCGGTTATGGCGAGACCAGCACCGGAAAGAAATTTGTGTTTTCGATTTTCTGCAACAATCACGACCAGCCCGGAAGCAAAATCCTGGCCGCGATCGATCAGATTGTGGTGTTGCTGGTCACGCAGGGAGACCCACAAAAGCTTGCGGCCCCGGCCATCGTTCCCGTGGCTAAATAAGATCTTTGTGGAGCGCAGCCGCCCTCGACTGCGTGGAAAATCTTACAACTGGGAAGTTTGGGGGTACAGTAAAAAAGTAAGTTGCTCTGAACTCAAAATATGAATCAGCGTTTATCACTTAAATCAGCGTCATCAGCGGTAAGGTTTTACTAGATGCCGGATAAAGGTCCGCTGTCGGGAATTCGCGTGATTGATTTTGGGCGCTACATTGCTGCGCCGTATTGCGGCATGTTGCTGGCCGATATGGGCGCGGATGTGATCCGCGTAGACCGTCGCGAGGGTAGTGAAGATCGCTATCTTGCACCCATTACAGAAGATGGAGAAGGCTCCGGATTCCTGTCACTCAATCGCAACAAGCGCAGCCTGACTCTCGACCCGGCCAAGCGCGAATCAGCGGAGGTCATCCAGCGGCTGGGTAAGCGGGCGGACGTAGTGCTGGCCAACCTGCCCATCGATGTGCTGCGTAAGATGCGGCTTGATTATGATTCGCTGCGGGCCGTCAAGCCGGATATTATTCTGGCCCGCATCTCCGCTTTTGGGCCGGATGGGCCTTATGCCAATCGCGTAGGCTTTGACATGGTGGCGCAAGCCATGTCCGGTGCCATGGCACTGACTGGTTTCCCCGGCACTCCCATGCGTGCGCTCATTCCTTTTGAAGATTACGGCACCGCGCTGCATACGGCGTTTGGAGTGATGGTCGCTCTCTATCACCGCCAGCGCACCGGCGAAGGACAAATCGTAGATGGATCATTGCTGGCTACCGGCATTACCTTTGCTCAAGGTCTGCTGGCTGAACGTGCTGTGATCGGTGTGGAGCGTAAGCAGAAGGGCAATGCCAGTTTTTACGCGGCTCCCGCAGACGCCTACCAGGCCCAGGATGGATGGATCGTCGTCTCCGTAGTAGGTGAAGAGATGTTTGCCCGCTGGGCCAGACTGGTAGGTAGAGAAGATTTCATTGCCGATCCGCGCTTTGCCACCGATCTGCTGCGCGCCGACCATTCAGACATCATCACCGCAGCCATGAACGCATGGCTGAAGATCCGCACCAGCACGCAAGCTATTGCCGAACTGGAGACAGCCCGCATTCCCGCAGGGCCGGTGCTCAACCTGGATCAGGTGATGGCCGATCCGCAGGTGAAGGCGCGCAAGCTGCTCCAATCCTTCGAATATCCTGGCGCTCCCAGCCCGGTGCCGCTGGCTACGATTCCGGTACAGCTCTCAGTAACTCCCGGAGAGATCAGGCGCCGCGCTCCAACTCTGGGCGAACACACAGACCAGATCCTCAAAGAGATCGGCTACTCCGAGCAGGAAATCGCAGAGCTTCGTAAAGGGGAAGTGGTTTGAATACCCACTCAGAAAAGCCTTAACCGCAGAGGGCGCAGAGAACGCAGAGATTTATGGAATGTAGGATCGTTATTCAGTGCCCTTTATGAGACTTTTGTGGTTCTTTCAGGTCTCTGTGCCTCCGTGTCTCTGTGGCTTATTTTGTTCCTCTGCGTTCTCTGCGCACTCTGCGGTAAATGTTGTGCCACAATCAGAGATAGGTGCTGACCCACTCCATCCCGTTCTCGCCCGATCATCCTGCTGATTTCTTCACTGCGTTTCCGGTTGCGCCTGCTGTGTTTCTCCTGCGTGGGGCAGATGAAGAGGCTGAGCCTTATGTAAGCAAGACTACGAATCTGCGAAAACGGCTCCAGAGGCTTCTGGCCCCGCCGGAGTCGCAATCCAAAAGGCTGAATCTGCGCGACCGGGTAGCATGTATTGAGTATGCGCTGACCGGATCTGATTTCGAGTCCACGCTGCTGCTGTACAAGCTGCTGCGGCGGGAGTTTCCGAAGAACTACCAGAAGCGTTTGCGGCTGCATCCCGCGCCGCTGGTGCGCCTGAACCTGGAGAATGCTTATCCGCGCGCTTACGTCACCAACAAGATAGGCCGTCTGAGTGGGCGTTCTCTCTATTACGGCCCATTTCGCTCCCGGGCAGTGGCGGAAAAGTTCATGAATGATTCGCTCGATCTGTTCAAGATCAGGCGCTGCACCTTTGAGTTGAATCCCGATCCTGCTTTTCCCGGATGCGTCTACTCGGAAATGAAGATGTGCCTCGCTCCCTGCTTCAAAGGATGCACCGATGAGGCTTACGCTGCAGAAGTAGCGCGGGTGCAGGCCTGGTTTGATTCCGGCGGAGAGTCGTTGATTCATGAACTGGAAGCGGAGCGCGACCGGCTCTCCGCCGATCTGGATTTCGAAGCTGCCGCCCAGCAGCACACAAAAGTCGCCAAGGTAAAGGGTGTTGCCGCTGTTTCTGATGAAATCTGCCGCCGGCTCGATCAACTGGATGCAGTGATTGTCCAGCCCTCAACCGAAGCCAAGTCCGTCGCCCTTTTTCGATTCAACAAAGGAGAAGTGGCCGGGCCGGTAAGCTTTCTGGTGGAAAGTGAAGACCAATCGCAGTCCGCAGAAGTGCGGCTGCGTGCAATGCTGGAAAATTTCCGGCCTGCCGGAGCACGGTCCGGTCAGCAGTTTACCGAAGAGTTGGCCATGCTGAAGCGCTGGTATTACCGCACGCACAAGCTGGGAGAGATGATCCTGGCAAACCAAGGCGGAGAGCTTTCCATGCGAAAGCTGGCTAATGCTGTTGGCCGTGTTTACCGGGGAGAGAAACAGCCAGTTATCCAGCCGTCACTGCCTGAGAATCCTCCTTCGTGAAGGTTTTTTCGCAGTACAAGATGGAGAAGGCGATAAAGAGCGGCGATTCCAGCATTGCGGCAATGCAGATGTAAACGGCCCATGTGATCCAATCATACGCTGTCGCACTGATGTTGGTACGGTCCCACAATTCGTGGAATCCGCGCTGTAAGAGCCAGTAAACCATATAGGCAACAACCCAGGATTTCAGCAGAAAAGCAATAAAAAACGTTCCCAGTCTTCGGTTTTCCTGATGCTGTTGCGCACCGCCTGGGACAAAGAAACGTGCGGATCGTCCATCAATTCAGGTACTGCAAGCGCCACTCTGGAAAGCAATCCTGCCACTGCCAGTTGTGGAACGTAGTAACAGATATCCACGAAAAGCCAGTTGGGATAGATATGGCGACTGTACATGAGCAGCCAGAGAAACCCGTTCGTCAACACGTGGCCGAAGACAAACATGATTATCCAGCTCAGCACGCTGATTCCAATAACAGCCCCAAAGCGGTCGCGTACTGAGCTGTATCCATCTGACAAAGGACGGTTGTCTTCGTCTTGCCTCCTGATTATGTTGGCCGCAACGGCAGCAAAAAACAGTGCGCTGATGGTCCAATAAGCCCCCTGCTGAACAAACTTAATGCTATCGTTGACTGCCCATGCCCAGTACATACCCCAAGGAGAAGATGTCACGACGTGTGCCAGCAATTTATGTTGGAGCGGACGTAACAGGTAACGGGCCAGATAAGCCAGAAATCCTGCCGGTAAGCCGACCCAAAAGAGCGTCTGGTGGTAGATGCTATAAGTCTTGGCGAAAAGGTCCTTCCATGTAAGTTTCTCTTCGGGCATCTGCCCCGTCAGGTACGGGACGCCGATTTCATAAGGATTGTTCATGCAGATGCTGCCTTTGCTGAAGCTTTCCTGAATATTACGCGAATTCCATCACGCCAGCGTTCATCCAGGCAGGCAAGTGTCCACTGAATATCTGGTGAAAAATACCTTAAAAGCGTTTCAATCGCCGGGTGAATTCGTAACGCCGGAGCAATCAGAAATAGCAGCGGAGGCTGCGCGGCGAGCTGCACGCCCTGAAAATAGCCGTTCTTCTGAAAGTCCCCGCGCTCCTGGTGCCATTTCACGCGGGCCCAGTAATCCAGCCCTTGCAGCGGCAGATGGATGTCTTCATCGGCTTTCAGTTCCAGCACTGCCAGCCGTCCATCATGCGTACAGGTTAGCACGTCGATCAGCGAGCGGTCAGAGATGGTGAAGGCCGGAACCTGGGAATAAACGTGGCTCGTGCCTAAGCGTGTATCCAGCGCAGCTACCTGGCTGGTGATCAGCGATTCCAGCCAGCGCTCCGGATACCTCCTCCAGAACAGATGGCGTTTGTCTCCAGCGGGCGTGCGGCTTTCTGCGATGCCACGGACGAATTGCAGGAATGAGGTTTCGTTCTCGGGCGTGAGGGTGTCTTCGAAGCCGGAGACGCCAAACACGATCTCCTGTCCAGTGTGGAACGATGCTGGTTGTGCGGCAATGCGCGCGCGGGCAAATTCCAGTCCGTGCAGTCGGAAGACAATCTCCATCGGCGAAACCGTGCTTACTTGAACCTCCGGCACGATTGCCCGCACTTTGGCAATGCTCCCGGCGAATTGCTCATAAAGCTGAGAGTTGGGGCAGCGCAGCAGCCGGCTCTCGAACTGCGCCATGCCGAAGATATCTCTGGCACAAACAGCTAATTCCGCTTCATCGAACTCCAGCAGTTCAAACTTGGCCATGCTGTGATTTAAATGCGCCAGGCGCAATTGCAGTGTGGCTGAGCGGTCCGGCGGCACATACAGCCGGAGTCCTTCTACAGCAGAACGTCCAGCCTCGCGCTGGCGGCAGTCTTCCAGCCAGAGCAGGCCAAACGTGAGTGCCGCATCCACTGCAGCCTGCGTCTCTTCGTGGTTGACTCCAAGCACTGCCAAGGAACTGCGGCCCTTGCGCAGCAGTCCCCGCGCATATACCGGAGAGAAGCTGCGCTCCAGATTCATGCTGACGGCCAGCCTGCTCACGGTCCAATCCGGGAACTCATGCTCCAGCATGCGCTGCAAGGTCTGTGCATAAAGGCTGCGTGCCGTCTTACGAGCAACCGCGGTCCTCTGGTCGCGGTCACGGCAGATTTGCAGCATGTGCGGACGTGACTGGGCAAACTTACACACTGAAAGACGCAGGTTACCGTTCTTTTGCTCCGCATCAACCACCTCCCGAACGATGTTGCGCTGCTCTGACCAGATGTGCAGCAGGCACTTACCGCGCTCCGCAGAGATGGAGTAACGAGCCGATTCCAGGTCGAAGATGATTTGGCTCTCTTCGATGACATCTCCACGCCGGGATTCAGCTAGAAATTCCTGCAATGAGCGGGCCAGAAGGTCAGGAGTCATGGGGTAATTGGGTCATCGAGTAATTGTGAAGTTTTAGTACCAAGAGAAAGAACGAGTGGAAACCAAAAAGTTGCTGTAGAAAGCTGAGAGCAAAGACAAGTTGCTGTAGCCTGAAAGGAACGTGTGGCACAGCCGCCCCGGCTGTGCGGAAGGCTGCACCTTTTCTGGTTTGCTTAAATGCAGTGAGTTGAACTCTTGACAATGAAAGCTCAGTCTTCCGGCTAGAAGCCGGACTTATATGTCTGGTCACCCCTAAGACCCGGCATTCCGCTTTCTGCCGGACTACCTCCATAGCGTCTTTTCGGGACTTTTGGCCGGCGCTCCCTCCTTGTACTCAGGTAAAAACCTGAGATAACATTACTATTCTGAGTAGTAGGGCAACTTGCAGAGTTCCAACATCGTCTAATTACTGCCACTTCGTTTTAACCAGGGAAACGATCCCCAGATCCCCGTAAGGCCAAAATTCTCAAATGTATGGTCACAGGAGGAACGCTTTTGTGCTAACCGAAACTAGTAGTGCTACCACGCGTAAATTTAGAGTCTCTGCTCTTCTCCCCCTTGCCGCTCTATGTTTGCTCACCAACCTTGCCCTCGCTTCAACCCCCTCATCAGCTACTCTGGGCCCTGTCAATGGCGCGACTGTCAATTGGGCTGGCAGCGGTATCGCCGGAGTCACCACTGACGAGACTACCTGTGTGGATGGGACTGATTGCGATACTTTCACTATCAACCTGTCGGGCTCGCCCTCGAACTATAAAGGACTGGTTTTGAACATCAGCATCGGCTGGGGATTGAGCACCAATGATTTTGACGTTTACGTCCACAAGGGCGACATCACCGGCCCGGTGGTTGCCAGTTCAACCAATGGAATTCCCGATATCAGTGAATTTGTCTCTATCGATCCGACTGTGACCGGAACCGGTATGTACACGGTACATATTGTGGATTCCACGGTAGCGCCTGGGGATCCATATCACGGCACGGCACTGATTACGACACCTCCAACCGATACGGCCGCCAAAGGCAAAGCCCCTACTTACGCCAACTACACCTCACCTCCGGGAATGGGCGATAGCTCCGGAGAACCCTCGATTGGTTCGAACTGGAATTCCGGCAGGATCATGACCCAGGCGGTGTTTGACACCATGCAGGTCACCTTTGATACCAGCACCTCACCTGCAACCGCGCACTGGGCTTTGAAAGACGCGACGATCGCCGATGTGGTCACCTTCGATCCCATCCTGTTTACCGACCCCTCTACGGGCCGCACTTTTGTCTCGGAATTGCTGGGGCCGACGAGCCTCTCGGCTTTTACCGATAATGATGGCGAAACCTATACCAATAGCCAGGGTGCCGGCATTGCTTCCGGAGTCGACCATCAGACGATTGGCGGCGGGCCGTTCCGGCTGTGTACTGCGGACCAGTTACTCGCCACTCCTGTGCCCTGCGCGCAGTTGGCGGCCCGTGGCCCGCTCACGCAATATCCGCACGCGGTGTATTACGCCTCCCAGGACGTCGGTGATGCAGAGATGGCATTGAGCCAGGATGGCGGCCTTACCTATGAGGCGGCCCATCCCATGTACACTCTGGTCGATTGTGCCGGCATACATGGACATATCAAGGTAAGCAGCAGCGGCATCGTTTACGTGCCGAACAAAAACTGCGGCGGCGTGCAGGGCCTGGTCGTTTCCATGGACAATGGTGTGACCTTTTCGATCCAGCATGTCACCGGCAGCAAGTCCAGCGAGAGCGATCCCTCAGTTGGAATCGGGGCAAAAGGACGCATCTACTTCGGTTACGTGAACGGTGATGGACATCCACGCATTGCCGTATCTGACGACCAGGGACGTTCCTGGCACACTGATCAGGACGTGGGCGTACCGTTCAATCTTCACAACGCAGCCTTCCCCGAGGTTGTAGCTGGAGACAACGACCGCGCCTCCTTCTTCTTCCTGGGCACGCCGCAGGCGGGCGCAGCTACAGGAGCCGATACTGGAATTCCATTCAACGGTGTGTGGCATGCCTATGTTGCGACTACCTATGATGGCGGGAAGAGCTGGTTCACCGTAGATGCGACTCCCAACGATGCGGTACAGCTCGGCGCGATCTGCATGAACGGCACAAGCTGTCCCAGCAAGCCACGTAACCTGCTGGACTTCAACGATGTGACCGTGGACAAGACGGGGAGAGTGTTCGCCGCGTATACAGATGGCTGCATCAGCGCTGCCTGCATTGCCAAAGGCAACGACCCGGCCGCCAGCCACACGCAAAACGACAATGACGGAGCCACCAAGGCCGTGATACTCCGCCAGCAGACCGGAAAAGGACTCTTCAGGAGCCAGGATTCCGGCGGCGGACTCCAGCCGTAGCACCGCTGTTGTTCGAGAGTGGCGTAGTGGGGCACTTTTCGGTGAAAGTGCCCCACTGTCGCGTATCAGCGTCTAGCGATTCGTTTGCGAATCGCGGGCCTCCCAGGACTTTAGTTCTGGGTGAGCGGAGCGAATTAACGTTTATCGCACAACGATAAATTCACTTGGGAGCTTAACCGATGCAGAGAACCATAGCGCTTGCACTGCTGCTTGCATTCCTCATCACCATGGCTGCCGCCCGCACTACTACGGCGCCTGAGATTCTTGGCATCAGGCTGGGCATGAAGTATGCCAAGGCACACGCGCGGCTCGCGAAGCTGGGCCACTTCAAATCTGAAGACGAAGGCCAGGAGGTGTGGACGCTCAACGGTGACAAGCGCTATCAGTACGCGATCGTGGGCTTTGATCGCGACCGCAAGGTGCGTTACGTCACGGTGCTGGCGCGTCCTGACGGCCAGCCGGTGAACTACGAACAGATTGGGGACATTACCAGGGCCGCCCGCACCGGGCAAACCGGCAACCTGCGCTACACCTGGAAGCTCAACGATGAGAAAGAGCATTTTGAATACATTGTCATGGCCGCCGGCAAAGATGCGCATCGCCTTGACCGCTTCTCGATCAAGCTTCTGGGCGCGAAGGGGGAAGAGGATGAGGAAGAAGACGCGCGGAGGGCTCCTGCTAATAAAAAAGGGCGCTGATTCACACGATATCTGGGCTGTAGAGACGTGATTCTGGCATGAGATTGCGCAAACGGCAAGGAGCGCTTTTCAGTCATTACAATAGTGGTTCATGCCCTCATCATCCTATCGGCAGCGGATCCTCTCAGGTATACAGACACCGCTGATCCGTTGCGTGATTTTCGATCTGGATGACACGCTTTACGACTGCTTCAGGCAGCGTGTCGGGCCGTCGCACCGCCATGCGGCGGAGGCCATGGTACAAGCCGGGCTCAAAGCCAGTGTGGAAGCCGTCTACCGCGCCCGAATGCGCGCCTTTCGTGATGATCCCATGTTGCGGCACATTGACGCCGTGGTAAGCCGCCAGTTTCAGGTGGATGATCCCCAGGCTATGAGCAACGTTGCGCATGATGCTTACTTCAACTGTCCTGTAGGAAAGTTAACGTTATTTGCGGGCACGCTCCCCCTGCTGCGCTTTCTGCATGAACGCGGCGTGCGCAACTTCGTAGTGAGCTTCGGCGAGCCCCATATTCAACATGCGAAAGCTCGCGCGCTCGGGCTGGATCGTGAGCCTGCCATAGACGCCATCCTGTATGCCGACCGGGGAAAAATTCTGACCAAGGAAGGTGCTTTCCGCCAGATCCGGGAAAAGACCGGATTTCCTGCGCAGGAGATGCTGGTGGTTGGAGACCGTCCCATGAGCGAGATCAAAGCAGGTAAAGCCCTGGGAATGCATACGGTCCGGCTGAAACGCGGTGAGTTCAAAGTGCAGGAACCAACCGGCCCTGAAGAGCAGCCGGATTATGTGATCAGGAACATCGGGGAGTTGAAAAAACTGCCGTTCCGGTTCGGGAATGAACAACCTCACCACTGACGAACACGGATCAACACAGCGCAGCAGAGCCGCACCCAAAAAGAAAATCTTCATGGAGCGCAGCCCCCCTCGGCTAGCCGAAGTTCGTCACGGTGCGGTTGAATTCCGCGATTTTTAAGGTTGTCATCGTGACAAGTCTTTTATCCTCAATCCCCAGATTCAGAAAAGCGATGTAGTGCAGACCTACCCTCTTGC
>Ga0066662_10000481_pt1 | contig 17496 bp, 14 predicted proteins | sample GraSoiAngelo_111_FD_133939 | JGI IMG/M metagenome (GOLD analysis project Ga0066662, IMG submission 133939) | Grasslands soil microbial communities from the Angelo Coastal Reserve, California, USA - 14_0903_12_40cm | ecosystem: Environmental > Terrestrial > Soil > Grasslands | place: USA...
ACCTGCGGCCCTTCATAGATGGTGTACACCACCTCTACTTTGGAAGGGTCACTCTTCAACGGCCGGGTGGTAGCTTTGAAATTCGCCGTGAGATAACCTTTGTTCAGGTAGGTAGCCATGATCTGGTTGCGGTCTTTCTCCAGAAGCTGCTGCGAAAAGGGGCGTCCGGGAGCGAGATTCAAGCCCTTGGGTGCAAATTCGTTTTCTGAAAGGCTCTGGTTGCCTTCGATCTTCAATGTTTCAACCACATCCTGCACGCCTTCGACGACCTGGAAGGCAATGGACAGTTTGCCGCCATTATTTACTACATTCGGAGTGACGCTTACGTGGCTGTACCCTGCATTCTTGTAAACATTCTCGAGATTCTTCACGCTCTTGCGCACCAGTTGCCCACTGAACTTGCCGTGCGAGAACAGCCTGCCCTTTTTCACAAGGACATGGGAAGCAAGGTCATCGTCATCAAATTTCTGGTTGCCGTGAAATTCGACTGCGGCGACCTTTCCTTTGCGACCCTTATCGATGTCATACCAGATAGCGGTGCCGTCGGAAGGTTGCTTCTCGATGCGGCTGTGTACCTTCGCGTCAAAATATCCCTTGCCCTGAAAGTAGGAAACCAGGTTGCGCGCTCCTTCTTCCACCAGGTCAGGGTCGGCGGCATTCTCGTCATAGATGGGGATCAGCTTCTTCATCGTTCGTCCCCACACGTGCGCGCCCTGGGTCTTGATGGCGATCTCCGGGCCTTGCGTCACCTTAAAGGTGATGTCAGCGCGATTAGTTTGCGGATTATAATTCGCCGAGATCAGCCTTACCTGTCCGGCAAGGTAATGCTGCTTGCCCAAAACACCTTTAAGGTAAGTAGTGGCAGTATCCAGCTTTTTGAGTGAATAGGGCTTCCCGGTCTTCAGATAAGCGGCACGCAGACGCGCGCCCCAGGAATGCAGGCTGTCCGCCAGATGCTTTGTCTCCTGCGGCGAGGCCCCGGTTAGAATGATGTTCCCGAACTTGGCCTTGCGCTTGAGGTCGATGTGAAACAGCACATTCACCACTTTGCGCGGAGCATCCGTGTGCAACTCCGGTTCAATGGTGGCCATGAAGTAACCACTGCGATGGAAGAAATTGATCAGCGCCGACTCTGCTTCTTCGACCCGCGCCGCGTTGTAGGGCTCCTGATTAGGATAGTTGGCGATCTGCAGCAGCCGGGTATAAGAGAAGACGTTGGACGCCTTGCCAAAATCGAACATCCCGAAATACATTGCGGGCTGGAGCACAAACATCACCTCCAGACCATTGGATTGGGGCCGCACCTCCAGCTTTACGTCATCGGCCTGTCCGCTCTTTTTTAAGGCCGCAATGCTCTTGTCAATCTTTGCCTGTGAATAAGGAGCGTTGATGGGCTGGGCAATGAGTTGCCGCAACTGCCTTACATTCAGATCAGGACGCCCGGCAATCTCGACTGAGGAAACTGTTTGTCCTTCATAAGAAATGGTAGGCGGGGTGAGTTGCTGCGCGCGCAGGCTCATGCTTACCGGTGCGAGAAGCTGCAGCAGCAGGACAAGGATATACGTATGCGCCGAAAACCGGGTAATCATCGTAAGTGGGAGCCCTTTCCTCATTCCGGACGAGCGAATCCGGAACCTCTCCTCCAGGGGAACTTACCGAGTTAGATTTCGCGTCATCGTTTGTTGTTGCTTCAGAGAGAAAATACACCGGTGCAGAACAGCAGCAGCAGCTCAGAACAGCTACTCTGGCGTACAAAAAACGCAAAGGGCGACAAGGGAACAACAGGATTCTTTGCTCCGCCAGAGCAAACCAAAGTTGCTGTAGCCTGAAAGCAACGTGGGGCACAGCCGCCCCCGGCTGTGCGGAGGTTACATATTATGGAGATTTTGGCAATTCTGCGGGACGGCTTTGGTTGCGGCTCTGCTGCGTTGTGTTCTTTGCGGTGATTTGCAGTTAATTAATGAATATGGGTCTCAGGCCCGCCCTTGGCTGCGCGGGAGAGTTCGTCGCAAGCGAAGAAGAATTCGAACGTTAGTAATGCAGAGAGCGCAGAGCAATTTCATACAAGACAAGGCTCTTTAAGTAATCTCAAAAATCTGGGTTGATCTGCGGTGAGGTTTGGTTGTTTCAGCGTGCACCAGCGGCAAAATAACCTGGTTTGATCGGCCAGCAGAGTGGGTGGCTTAGATGACCAAAGGACATTACCTTCGGAACAGTGCCCAAACGGCTTAATCGACATAAGATAAATGACGATAAGTTACACACAACTCCCCATGGAACTTATTGCCGAACGAGACCAGCATTTCCCGACATCCACGCCTGTCCTGGATGTCCTGAGGCCGCTTTCTTCACAGCGCCGCGACACCCTGAGTACCGGAAACTGCGTCTTCATCAGCAGCGCCGTGATCCTGGCGTTTACGGGCCTGCCTGCGATTCGTTTTCTTCTGGATTCAGTTTCAACGCATCCGCTGCTCTTCTGGGCCGCCTGCCTGGTTGTGCCGCTGTTTTCTTTTTTCGGCAGCGTGGTTGTGCATGAGGCAGGCCATTTGCTGGCCGGAAAGCTCAACGGGTTCGAGCGGGTGCTGGTGAAATTCGGTCCGTTGCAATTCAGAAGCAGGAATTTCCAGCATCGACTGGGCTCTGAGCAGGTCTTTGTGATGGGCCACAGCGTGATGAAGCCCCAGGGCAGCGGGCAGTTACGGCAACGCCTGTTCTATCTGGTGCTGGGCGGTCCGCTGGCAAATGTATTTTTACCGGTGTTTTTGGAAATCATTCTTTATCTGTTCCAGCCGCGCAGCAGCGCGACGTATCTGCTGGGTGCATTTACTGTGCATGTGTTTTCTGCATTGTCAGTGCTGGCGGGCATAGCGTCACTTTTGCCGGATACCGATTCCAACGGCGAATTCTCTGATGGAGCGCGCCTGCTGATGCTGGCCAGAGATGATGCGCAGGCAGCAAGGTGGCTGGCCATCCTGCAATTACAGGTGGCTTTGAATTCCGGCATTCATCCACGCCACTGGAACGAGAGCCTGGTGGCGCGCGCGGCAGCAGATAAGGACGAGACCGCCGATGCCGCGATTGCCAACTGGCTGGCATATCAGTGGGCCATCGGCAGGCAGGAAGTGATTCTGGCTACGCGTGATCTGGAGCAAACGCTGGCGCTGATCAGAGTTGTGCCCGGACATCTGCGGGACCGCATCTTTCTGGAGGCGGCGGTATTTCAGGCGTGGTACCGGCACAATCTCAGCAAGGGCCGTTTCTGGGTTTCACAGATTCGCCATCAGAAATCACTGCCAGAGGCGCAGCGGCTGCGCATCGAAATTGCGCTGCAATGGGCCGAAGGAAGGCTTTTTGATGCGTGGGAGCACCTTGAACCATATCTCGCCAAGCTACGCGAATTGCCTGAATCGCCAGTGCGTGAGTTGATGGAGAAAAGCGCGCTGGAGTGGAAAGCGCAGATGGAATCGAGAATGCTCGCCGGGGCATGGGCGACTATGCATTCGTGGGCTCAGAAGATGGAGAGTGAATCGGTGATGGCGATGGACAGATAGGCCCGTTGCGCGCACAACCTCCACCGGATGAGATGGTTCAGCCGAGGGCGGCTGCACTCCACACCAGTACCAAAGCAAGAAAAACCAGCTAAGCATGGTACTATCGCTTTGTGGCCACTTCCGGTAAATCTATCAAGGCGGTCCCCACTTCGAAAAACGGCCGCAGACCCCATGAGAACGCAACCCAGTTGGTCATCATCACCGGCATGTCCGGTTCCGGGAAAGCCTCTGTGCTCAAGGCGTTTGAAGACCTGGGCTTTTACTGCGTAGATAATCTTCCCATTGGGTTCATCCTGCGTTTCGCTGAACTGGCCAAGCAATCCACAGAGATCGAGAAAACCGCGCTGGTGGTCGATATCCGCGAAGGAGACCAACTGCGCAAGCTGCCGGACATCATCCGCTCGTTGAAAAAGCAGGTGAAGACCACGGTGCTTTTTCTGGAAGCTTCTGACGACGTGCTGATTCGCCGATTCAGCGAGACACGGCGTCCTCACCCGCTGGGGAGAGAAGCGACGGTGAAAGCGGCGCTGAGGAAAGAGCGGCAGCATCTCAAGCCCATTCGTGAACTGGCAGATATTGTCGTAGACAGCTCAAAATTCAACGTCCACGAACTACGCGCACACATTACAGAAAAATTCATGCCCGGCGGGACAGACAAGAGCATCCTGGTTTCCTGCCTGAGCTTCGGTTACAAAGCAGGCGTGCCTACTGAAGCTGACTTGCTCTTTGATGTCCGCTTTCTGCCTAATCCGCACTTTGTTCCCGAATTCCGTCCTTATACGGGACGCCATCCGCGCGTGGCGAAATACATCCGCTCGTTTCCACAGACACAGGAATTCATCGATCGCATCTCAGAGCTGCTGATTTACCTGATTCCGCATTACGTGCGTGAAGGAAAGAGCTATCTCACGATCGGTTTCGGCTGCACCGGAGGGCAGCACCGCTCCGTGTTGATTGCGGAAGAGGTGAAAAAGCGGCTGTCCAAAGGCGGATATAAGGTGAAGGCGATTCACCGCGACAGCCCAAAGTGAGTTAACAATACTTAACTTTCGTACTCGGGGGCTATTCAGCGGATTCAGGCACACTCCTTTAAAATATACAGAATGCTTTTACCAACTATGGGGGACTCATGCGGCAACTGATGCGGTTGCTGGGGTATATCCGTCCCTACTTCCCGGCCTTTCTTGCATCGGTGCTGCTGATGGCGGTGGTTGGCGCTCTGGACGCATTCCGGGTGCTGTTGATTGGGCCGGTTTTCGATAAGGTGCTGAACCCCTCCGCTCCCGGCGGGCAACTCCAGTTGTTTCAGTTTCCCTGGTCCAAGCAAGTCGTATCCCTGGAAGAGTTCATCCCCCACTATTTTCATAATCCCCTGACTGTAGTTGCGGTGGCCCTGGTGGGTTCCACGATCATCAAGGGGCTGTGCGATTATCTCGGGACTTATCTTGTCAATTACGCGGGATTCGGGCTGGTAACCGATCTCCGCAATTCTTTGTATGACGGAATTCTCAAGCGGTCGAGCGCGTTCTTCTCACGGCATTCCACGGGCAAGCTGGTTTCGACCATCATCAGCGACGTTGAGAAAATTCAATTCGCTCTTTCCATCGTCTTGTCGGAATTCCTGCAGCAGTTTTTTACATTCATTTTTACTGCTGCCGTAGTGATCGTGAAAGGCAAGAGCCTGTCGTGGATCCTGCTGGCATTCATACCTTTTGTGATCATTTCTGCTGGCAAGATCGGACGCAGAGTGCGGCAAACCACCCGCAAAGGACAGGACAAGCTTGCAGACATTCAGAACATTCTTCATGAAACCGTGACCGGCAATCGTATTGTGAAGGCCTTCAGCATGGAGAAGTGGGAGAGCCTCCGGTTCAGCCAGGCTGCGAAGAAATTATTTAAGGCCAACCTCAGGTTGGTGCGCGCACAGGCCCTGAGTTCGCCATTGATGGACATCCTGGGCGCTATCGGCATTGCGGTTATGCTGTGGCTAGGCCGTGAACAGATCAAGAGCCACAGATTCGATGAAGCCGGTTTTTTTGTCTTCATCGTGGCTCTCTTCAAACTCTATGATCCAGTGCGCAAATTTGCGATCTTCAACAACAGCTTCCAGCAGGCGCTGGGCGCATCGTCAGAAATTTTCCGCTTCATGGACGAACAAGACGATATTAGGGAAAAGCCGGATGCCGTGGCTTTGCCTGCCTTCCGGAAGAGCGTGTGCCTGGAAAATGTGAGCTTCTCCTATGCAGCCGAGAACAATGGCAACGGCTCTGCGATCCTGCGCAATGTGAACTTGCAAGTGAATGCCGGAGAGATCGTGGCCATTGTAGGATCGAGCGGCGCGGGAAAGAGCACGCTGGTGCATTTGATTCCACGCTTTTTTGATGTCGATTCAGGAGCCATCAAGATTGATGACCATGATGTGCGGGACCTGACTTTGGCGTCTCTGCGCTCACAGATCGGCATTGTTACTCAGGAGACCATTCTCTTTAATGACACGGTGCGCAATAACATTGCGTATGGCCAGCCGAACGTCCGGGAAAAAGAGATCATCGAAGCCGCCAAGGCCGCATTGGCACACGATTTCATTCAGAAGATGCCGCACGGCTATGAAACCGTTATCGGTGAGAAAGGGGTGCGCTTGTCCGGCGGCGAGCGCCAGCGCGTTGCCATTGCCCGCGCCCTGCTGAAAAATGCGCCCATCCTGATCCTCGACGAAGCCACTTCAGCGCTGGATAACGAATCAGAGGCGCTGGTGCAGTCAGCGCTCCACAACCTGATGACCGGTAGGACGGTCTTTGTGATTGCGCACCGGTTGACGACGATCCGCCGCGTGGATCGCATCATTGTGCTGGAGCATGGCCGCATTACGGATTCGGGTACTCACGAGGACCTGCTTACCCGACTAGGTACCTACCGCAAATTATATGAATTGCAGTTTATGGATTTAGAGCCCAAAATGAATGAGCAAACAGCCAGGGTAGCTACTCATGAGCCGCCCCTCAGATAAATTTGGAAACCGGCCTGAGCTGACTGAGGGGAAGGGCCTGAGAAGCGGTCGTGTAGTATCCCGGCACAAGTAAAGTCATGAGCTAATAGATTGGGGTTTCAAATCACTCAATTACCAAATTCCATAATTATCAAATTATCAATCTGATGGCCATACGATCCATGACTGGATACGCGCAGGTGAAGTCCCAGGTAAATGATGGGAACGCCTTCACCCTGTCGCTGAAATCTGTGAATCACCGTTTCCTCGATCCACAGCTTCGCCTGCCTGCGGAGATGGAGTCGCTTGACGTCAAGATTCGGCGCATCCTGAAGGAACGCCTCGCGCGCGGGCACGTGGAGATAACCCTCATGGTGGAGCGCCGCGACGGTGAAGGCTTTGAACTGAATCGCAGTCTGGTGGCCGGGTACGTTGCAGCCTTCAGAAAAGCCGCAACAGACTTTGGAGCGCCTGGGGAACCCGATCTGAACGTGATTCTCAGGATACCGGGCGCACTGGTGGCCGCGGCCGCCCCGGATGGCGACTTTGAAGCTGCCGTGCTGGCCGGACTGGAGCAGGCCATTGCCAAGCTGAATGTGATGCGCGAAGAGGAAGGCCGGGGTATGGAAGCGGAGTTACGCCGGCGGCTGGAGTCGCTGGAGCAAGCCACCCAGGAGGTCGCAAAGCTGCGTTCGGCGGTAAGCCGCGCCTACATGGAAAAAGTCAGGGCGCGCATGCAGGAACTGGTGGGGAACATGGAAGAAGACCGGATTCTGCAGGAAGCAGCTATCCTGGCCGAAAGAAGTGACATTCAGGAAGAGCTTGTCCGCCTGGAGACGCACATCAAACATTTTCATAGCCTGCTGGACGAGGGAGGAGAAGCGGGCAAGAAGCTCGACTTCCTGCTGCAGGAACTGAACCGTGAAGCGAATACGCTGCTGTCAAAAACTTCAGGTGTTGCCGGAGAGGGGCTGCGCATCACCGAATTGGGGCTGCTGATGAAATCAGAGATTGAGAAATGTCGTGAGCAGGTGCAGAACATCGAATGAGCGGCATCCTGTATATCATCTCCGCTCCATCTGGTTCCGGGAAATCCACGCTGGTGAACGAGATGCGGAAGTGGATTCAGCATCTTGACTTTTCCATTTCCTACACTACCCGCCAGCCGCGAGGCAGCGAACAGGACGGCAGAGAATATCACTTCATCTCACGCGGGCAATTTGAAGAGATGATCGGAAATGATGAATTTCTGGAATATGCCGACGTGTTCGGGAATTATTACGGAACAACCAAGTCAGTGCTGCGTCACGCGGCCGAACAGGGCAAGGATCTGCTGCTGGATATCGACGTGAAAGGCGAGCGGCAGGTGAAGCAGAAAATGCCTGACGCAGTGAGTATTTTCATACTGCCACCGAGCCGCAAAGAACTGGAATCACGGCTGCGGAAGCGCAGCGAGAGCGAAAATGTCCATTCTGAGGAGATCATCCGGCGGCGGCTGGATGAAGCAAGAAAAGAGATTGAGAACTACCCCAATTACGACTATATCCTGATTAACGACCGCCTGGAACAATCAGTCGACCGGTTGCGAGCCATTGTTCTGGGCGAACGCCTCAAACGTTCGGGTAAACCACCTTCCCCCGATGAAAGACGTTACTTAGAAGCAGCGGAGAAAAGCCTGAAGGCCAATATGGAGGAGAAAATCCGAAGTATTCTGGCTTCATTCGACGTTTCTTTCCCCACTGCCATCGAGACCCAAAGATAAAAAGATAATCAGAGGAAGCTATGAAGCTGATGGAAGGATTTGACAGCAACTATCGCTATATATTGGTGGCTGCGCGCCGGGCCCGGCAATTGAGTGGTGGGGCGCCACCCCTGGTCAGCACCAATACCCGCAAGCCATACCGTGTGGCCCAGGAAGAAATCGCCGCCGGCAAGATTCAGTACAGCATCAACGGTAAAGGCAGGGCAGCGGAGCAACCGGCAGAAACCCCCGCAGGCCGCCAGGAACTCTCTCCAAAGCAGAACCAGAACAGCCACTAAGGCCGCAATGTGCCTGATTTGGGCCGGGGCCAGAGCCGGATTACAATCGTGAGTATGAAGGTAGCGCTTGGTGTTTCCGGCGGAATTGCCGCCTACAAGGCAGCCGAATTAGTCCGCCTGCTGCAGGATCATGGGGTGCGCGTGCAGGTAATCATGACCCGCGCCGCGCAGGAATTTGTGCGTCCGCTTACGTTTGCCGCCCTGAGCGGAGAAAAGGTGATTACCGATCTTTTTGGAGAGGGCGCGCAGGAGCCCAATATCGAATCGGCGGTGGAGCATATTGCCGTAGCCCAGACCATTGACGCGCTGGTGGTTGCCCCTGCAACCGCAGACATTATTGCCAAGTTCGCCAACGGTCTGGCTGGGGACTTCCTCTCCACCTTGTTCGTGGCTACTACCGCCCCGGTGGTTGTGGCTCCGGCAATGAACGTGAATATGTGGGAGAACACCGCTACCCAGGAAAACATTCAAAAACTGAGAGCACGCGGGGTGCACGTGGTCGAGCCAGACAGCGGCTATCTGGCATGCGGCATGGTGGGCGCGGGCCGCCTGGCTGCAAATGAAACCATCGTGAAAGCAGTCCTGGAAGCGCTTGGCGCTGTGCAGGACCTGACCGGAGAGACGGTCTTAATTACTGCCGGGCCAACGCGTGAGCCGATAGACCCGGTGCGTTACATTGGAAACCGTTCCAGCGGAAAGATGGGATTTGCCCTGGCGGAGGCGGCGCTGCGGCGAGGAGCAAAAGTCGTGCTGGTGAGCGGGCCGACGGCATTGAAACCTCCATCAGCCGCCGAGGTCATTCAGGTGCAGACTGCGCGAGAGATGCGCGATGCCGTGTTCGCCAACCTGGAGCGGGCCACAGTAGTAATCAAGGCAGCGGCGGTGGCGGATTTCACGGTGAAGAATTGCTCAGATACCAAGATCAAGCGCAGCGGCGCCCTCCAACTGGAGCTGGAACCTACGCCGGACATTCTCAAGGAAGTTGCAGCGCATAAAGGCCACCGCATCGTCGTTGGCTTTGCCGCTGAAACCCACGACACGCTGGAAAACGCGCGCAAGAAGCTGCAGAGCAAGTCACTGGACGCAATCGTGCTCAACGATGTATCGCAGCCGGGAATCGGCTTCGATTCCGAACGCAATGCGGTGACGATTCTCACGGCGACAGAATCCATCGAGGTGCCGGAGATGTCGAAGTGGGAGGTAGCGCACCGGGTGCTGGATGTGATTGTCAAATCCCGAGCGCAGCGGGGGGTCTCTGCCCGATAAATCTTCTTTTGCGGTTGTGTAGAATCAAAGGACGCAGTTGCAGATTCTTCCGGCATGAGTGAAGTCATGCCTGTCACACGTCCCGTGAAGGTACACAGCATTTTTAGAAATACATATTTATGTCCCAGGATCTCACTCCCGAAATGAAGAAGCAACTGGCGGCGCGGGTGAACTATTATCGCGAGATGGGCATCCATGATTTTTATCGCCAGCACGTTGCGGAAGGAACACAAGTCATGGCCAAGCCTCCTGCTGAAGCTGTTCCTGTTGTTGCTGCGCCCTCGAGTTCTTTGTTTGAGACGCCACTGCCTGTGATTCAGGATAAGCCTGCCGCCCTCAACCTCATTCGTGAAGACATTGGCGACTGCACGCGCTGCCGCCTGCATAAAGGCCGTAATAAACTGGTGTTTGGCGTGGGTAATGTGAATGCCGACCTCATGTTCATAGGCGAGGGGCCGGGCGCCGATGAAGACGCGCAGGGCGAACCTTTCGTGGGCCGCGCCGGACAGCTTTTGAACAACATGATCTCCGCCATGGGGCTGAAGCGGGAGGATGTTTACATTGCCAATGTGGTGAAGTGCCGGCCGCCGGGAAACCGCACGCCGGAAAAAGACGAGTGCGACGTCTGCTCACCCTTCCTGATGCGGCAGATCGAAGTAATCCAGCCCAAGGTGATCGTTGCATTGGGTGCTGTAGCGGCCAAGAACCTGCTGGCCATCAACGATTCTATGGCCAACCTGCGGGGGCGCTGGTATGACTTCAAAGGCGCGCGCCTGGCCGTGACCTATCACCCTGCCTATCTGCTGCGCGATCCCCGCCAGAAGAAAGAGACGTGGAAAGATTTGCAGATGGTGATGAAGTATCTGGGATTGACGGCACCTGCAAAAGCGCAAGAGTAAGCCCGCATGAGGCAGACATTAATGTTTCGTGAACAATCCGGTATCCGAGGCTGCATCCGATCCTCCGGATGAGCCTGCTGATGTTACTTGTTTGCGCCGTATCCATGGAGGACTCATCTCTGTAGTCGTTGGGTACACATCGTGAACATGAGCAAGATTCAGCAGCCACTTGAAATAATCATGCTCACCTGCAATATCTTCAGGTTTCCACGTAACTGTAACCAGCAGAGGCTTGCGGCGATCTCCCTGTAACGGACTTGGAGCTGCTTCGTACATCACAACTGCGTCCCTGGCCCCAGACCGGAATTCCACCGTGCCCCGGTCGTGAGTCAGGAAATCATTGTTTCGGGGAATCTGAGACTGTCTTACATATTTGACTTTGATACCGATAAGGGCTTGTTCCTTCATTATGTCCCAGAGGTTTGTTGCAGCTTCACTATTCTTGCTGTCAAAACAATCCGGAATGACAAAGATGCGGGTTATGACCACTCCGCGTTTTGCAGCGTCAATATTCTCCTGCTTATAGCTATGAAACGTAGTCGCCCAAGGCACGCGATAAGAAATGGCGTTTACTACGTCTCCTTTGCCGCAGGTTTTGAGCGCGTGCACCAATTCTTTATCAGAGTGGCCTTCGCAGTGGGTGGAAAATTCCTTCGAATCCAGATCAGTCTTGAGTCGAGTCACCGTAGATCGAATGTAATCTTCCAAATACGTATTGCCGCGGGCGTGATCTATGAACATCTGATACATCGCTCTGTCCACAAGAGGTCTGTCGAGTTTTGTTAGCTGTGAACTTATACCGACGAGAAAAACCAAAAATAGCCAGAAGAACGCTTCCGGTGCAATGTGATGTCTGGAATCCTGTAAATGTTCAGTTAATTCAAAAATTGCCAGTCCGCTCGACAGAATCAATGGGATTACGAGTTCCCAGTGGCGCTTCACCCATTTCATTGGGATTCTCCAAAATGTCTAGAAGAATTGTTTGCAGTCTCGACTGGTCACGGCCTGATCATCGAAACCAATGGATAACCGGGAATTGATTGGAAGAATACCACTTTCGGCAGTGTTTAAAAACTAGACATTAGAGACAGTTCTATTTTGGGAATGATTTCCCTCTGTGATCACAGCAAAAGAAAACTTTGCACATGAGGAATCAGCATGCACGAACTTCCATTGGCAAAGAAATCCCATTAAGCCTTCTGGCTGGCCGCCATCGACTGCAGGAATTCCACTACCCCGCTTGCCTCTTTCACTCCGTTCTTCGCCCCCATCTGTGCGTGGACGAGCAAGGGAATTCCGTGGGGTCCACGAGCAGTGGCTTGATGAGGCTGCGCTTGCAGCCAGGCTTTCACCAGATCTAAATCACCGAGCATGGCAGCGACAAAAATGTCCATGCGCGCGCCTTGGGAGATCAGGAAATCGGCGATGTCTTTGCGGCCCATGTGTCCTGCGCCGCCGATAGCCTGTTCGAAATCACCGCCACCCCAATCCCACGTGGCATTCACCAATCCCGGCTCTGCTGCCAGCATGACTTTGGTTTTCTCCAGGTTGCCATGCGCTGCAATTACAAACTCCTTTACCATCTCCTGTGCCAGTGCTGGAGGCCGTGGAGGAGCTTGCGAGTTCCCCGCAGAAGGTGTGACTGGGGTAGGAGTAGTGGGCGCGCTGGTTTGCTGCGCCAGTCCTTTGGCTGACAGTCCCAGCAAGGTCACGGTTCCTGAAAGGGCGAAAGTTCTGCGGTCCATCTTGTCCTCCAGTGGTGTTGTAGTTTAGACGTACCAGAACACGATTTGCCATGCAAAATCTTCATCCGATGCATAACAGGGGACATCAACACTTTTCTGCATATTTGAGAAACACAATTTAGAATCATTTAGAGATTCAATTCACAAAGGGATTCCTCGCTTCGCTCGGAATGAACCAAGCACAGTTTTGTGACGTCGCCCTGCCTGTCCCTCTGGACATGGCGTTTACCTACAGGATTGCCGGTCAGCAGCCGGTGATTGGCGGGCGGGTGCTGGTTCCTTTTCGTAATGACCGCATGTCCGGGGTGGTGACGGCGCTGCATGACCGGGAGCCGGGCGTAAAAACCAAAGATGTTCTCCAGGTGCTCGATTCCGAGCCGGTACTGGGCGCCACGCTCATGCAACTGGGCCACTGGATTGCCGAGTATTATCTGGCTCCGGTGGGCGAGGTCTTCCGCACCATGCTTCCACTGGCGGCGGAAATCAAGAAGGCAAAAATCTACTGGATCACCGAGACCGGACGCGAGGCGCTCTATGCATCAGCGACAACCGGTTCTTCCCGCCGTTCGCGGCAGGACATCGATACCCAGATGCTTGAATATGCGTTGCTCGATTATCTGGCGATGTCTGATGATGCGCTGGAGGGCACGATCCGCTCGGCCACAGGCGCGAACCGGCAAGTGCTCGCAAACCTGCTGCACAAGAAGTGGATCGCGCGGGAAGATGCTTCCACCGCACGCGACGCCCGCCGCACCACCGAGATCGCAGTTCTCAAAGAGGTGAGTGGGAAGCTGAATGAAAATCAGCAGAAGATCATCGCGGCATTACAGCAGGCGCAGGGCAGGCTGGGCGTAGAGCAGATTCGCGCACTGGAAGCCCCGCGCACCACGCTGCAGACGCTGGTGAAACGGGGCATGGTTGAACTTGTGGAAGAGGCAGCAGAGTTCACGGTCAGCAGCATGAAGAAGCGCGGGCCTTCGCACCTGGATTTCATCTTCAACCCGCAGCAGAAGGCGGCACTGCAGACCATTCAACAGTCGGTAGAGGCAAAGACTTTTTCTGTTTCGCTGCTGCACGGCGTTACCGGATCGGGCAAAACCGCTGTCTACCTGGCGGCTATGCAGGCGGTGCTCGAATCAGGGCGCTCGGCCATCCTGCTGGTGCCTGAAATTGGCCTCACGCCTGCTGCCGCTGCCAATCTTTACCAGGTGTTTGGCGAGCAGGTCGCGATTCTGCATTCGGCACTTACCGCCGATGAGAGGGCGGAGCAGTGGCATCGCATCCGGCGCGGAGAGGCCCGCATTGTTGTGGGCACGCGGTCGGCGGTGTTTGCTCCGGTTTCCAATCTGGCCTTGATCGTGGTGGATGAAGAGCACGACGGTTCTTACAAGCAGGAAGAGACGCCCCGCTATCATGGGCGCGATGTAGCCGTGATGCGCGGAAAGCTGAGCAGTGCCGCCGTGGTGCTGGCTTCGGCTACGCCATCGATCGAGTCCTATCACAATGCACACACCCGGAAGTACACACTGATTGAATTGCAGGAGCGGGTGGAGCGGCGTCCATTGCCGGATGTTGAGATTGTGGACATGAAAATTGAGTTTCAGCACACCGGCGAAGATCAACTCTTTTCCCAGGCTCTGATCGAAGAAGTCACGGAACGGCTCAAGCGTGGCGAACAGGCAATGATTCTGCTTAACCGGCGCGGATATTCTTCGATTGTCCTGTGCCGGGCCTGCGGTGAGACGCTGCAATGCAAGAACTGCTCCATCGCCATGACCTTCCACAAGTCCGGCTACCGCATGGAATGTCACTATTGCGGATACAAGCAGGCAGTTCCCAAGGTCTGTCCCAAGTGCGGCAGTGAATTCATTTATTTCCTCGGTGCAGGCTCTGAAAAGGTTGAAGAACGATTGCATGCGGCTTTTCCTGATGCCCGCATTGGCCGTCTTGACCGTGATACAGTGCGTACCCGCCATGATTTTGAGCGCGTGCTGAACCAACTGCACAGCGGCGAGATCAACCTGCTGGTGGGCACGCAGATGATTGCCAAAGGACATGACATCCATGGGGTCACGCTCGTCGGTGTGGTGGGCGCGGACTTTGCGCTGAGATTTCCTGATTTCCGCGCCGCCGAGCGCACCTTTCAATTGCTGACCCAGGTTGCAGGTAGGGCCGGGCGCGGCGAAACCCCAGGCAAGGTGATCCTGCAGACGTTCTATCCCGAGCACTACGCTATCCAGTTTGCCCAGCAGCACGATTACCAGGGCTTCTATGAGAAAGAAGTGCGTTACCGCAAGTGGATGCATTATCCCCCCTTCAGCGCCCTGGCTAATGTGCTGGTACGCAATGACAAGCTAGACCTCACGCTTAAGTGGACAGGACAGATCGGCAAGTGGTTCGAATCCACGCGCAACGAAGGCGTGCGCGTGCTTGGCCCTTCGGTGGCGCCTATCATGCGGCTCAAGCGCGATTACCGCTATCACTTCATTGTGAAGGCTGCAGGACGGGAAAAACTCAACACGGTACTGAAAAGGATGGCCGCGTTCGCTGAATCGCAAAAAATTCCACGCACCAACCTGATTGTGGATGTGGATGCGCTCTCGTTACTGTGATGGATGCCGGTACTGCTCAATGAGATCGTGGATGCCTGATCCGGGCAAGGGCGCGTAAGCGAAGGTCAGCACCAGCATGAGGAGCGCAAATACCGCCAGCAGCTTGCGTTTGGTGTCCAGTTCCGGGTACCGCGGCACCTGCGGATGGCCAATGGTGAGCCGCAGCACCACAGCCCACAGCAGCCACGTGGCAGAGAAGAACCAGCTTAAAGGCAGCAGCGCGGCAATGGTGATGAACGACACCGGACGGTGCCAGCGCGGATTCAGGCCAAAAACAATGTGGCCGCCGTCGAGCTGTCCCCCCGGCAGCAGATTCAAGGCGGTGGCGAACATTCCTACCCAGGCGGCTACCCCGATCGGATGCAGGTAGAGATTATCCGGAGAGATTTGGGCTGCTGGCGCGTGGCTTCCCAGCATTGCGAGAAGCATGTGTGCCAGGTGAAAGATCCAGGGCAGCCCTAGTGTAAGTTCGCTGTTGGCCGTCTGCGCAGTCAATGGCTTGGAAAGCAGCAGCGCCAGAAACAAGACGGGCACTGCAACCACGAAGCCGGCAATCGGGCCGGCAATGCCGATATCAAAAAGATCGGTGCGGCTGCGAATGGGAGACTTGATCCGGATGAACGCGCCTAAAGTTCCAATCAATGTGGGAGCGGGAATAAAAAAGGGCAAGGTGGCGAAAACCCTGCGGCGCACGCAGAGCACGTAATGTCCAAGCTCATGGGCGGTGAGAATGCCGAGCAGGGAAGTTGCAAAGGGTATTCCCAGGGCCAGCCGGCGCCAATCTGACAATGCCCACTTCCAGGGGAAGAAATCATCGGCGCCAAATGCAGGGAGATTGTTATTGAAGTTGTATTGCAGCTTTGATCCGATGCAGAGCGTGCTCAGCAGAGTAAGAACGAACAACAGCGCGTGAACCCAGTACCGCCGCCGGGGAGGATGGATGACTACAACTCTGATCTCCTGGCGTTCAGGATCAAAAAAGTGGAACTCCTGCGGGGGCAGAGGATTCTCTGACATGAAAAACTGTCAGTCCAGATTAGTCTATGGACTGCAACTCCTTGCCCGGCTTGAACCGCACAGCTTTTCCGGGAGGGATATTCACTTCGGCCCCGGTACGGGGATTGCGGCCGATGCCGGTCTTGCGCGGGCGCACATTAAAAACCCCAAAGCCGCGCAATTCAATGCGTTCGCCCTTGGCCAGCGCTTTCTTCATGCTTTCGAATACGGTCTCCACCGCCATCTCGGCTTTGGTTTTAGTGATGCCGGTCTTGGTTACTACTTCGTTGATGATGTCGAGCTTAATCACTTGGCGGCTCCTCGAAAGTGTACTGAAGAAGCTGTATTGGGGAAAGAAGCGTAACTTGCAGATAATACGGGACTTTTGCGTATGTTGTCAATTGCAGCGATCTGTCTGTAAGATGGCCTCTTTGCCGTCGCAGCAACCGCCCCGGCCCAGGGGAAACAAACCACGTAAATAAGGAACCCATTGCATGGCTATTAAGAGTGACCGCTGGATTCGCAGAATGGCCCGCGAATACGGAATGATTGATCCTTTCAATGACCGCCAGGTGCGTGAAGGCGTGATCTCCTATGGCGTTTCGTCGTATGGATACGACCTGCGCGTAGCCGACGAATTCAAGATCTTCACCAACGTGAACTCCGCCATCGTCGATCCTAAGAATTTTGATCCCAAAGGATTCGTTGACGTGCGCGCCGAATCGGTCCTCATCCCGCCCAACTCTTTTGCGCTGGCGCGTTCGGTGGAATATTTCAAAATTCCGCGCGACGTGCTGACGATTTGTGTGGGTAAATCCACGTATGCGCGCTGCGGCATCATCGTCAACGTTACCCCGTTTGAGCCGGAGTGGGAAGGTTTTGTCACTCTCGAAATCTCCAACACTACACCGTTGCCCGCAAAGGTGTATTCCAATGAAGGACTCTGCCAGATTCTGTTCTTCCAGTCCGACGAGCCTTGTGAAGTCAGCTACAAAGATAAGAGCGGCAAATACCAGAAGCAGACAGGAATCGTTCTGCCGAAGTTATGAAGGAAACCGTGAATGACGCGAATAGCGCGAATGAACGCAAATAAAATCACAAATGAAGGTCGCTGGATTTTCAATAAGCAAAAACAAGAATCTAATAGTTTTACAAGAAACCAGATGTGAGAATTCTTCCGCGTAGCCGAGGGTGGCCAATGTCACTTACTTTGCACATTCGAGCATGAATTTAAGAGAATTTTCGCATGGGCGGGCGGCAGCGGGGCAGATTCCTCCACCCTACTCACGCGCTGAAGAAAACGCGCGTGAGCTTAACGGGCGTTCGGAATGACATCTCTCATTGGGATACAGCATGGTGTCCCTAAAGTAAGTGACATTAGCCGAGGGCGGCTGCGCTCCA
>Ga0066662_10000482_pt1 | contig 17480 bp, 1 predicted proteins | sample GraSoiAngelo_111_FD_133939 | JGI IMG/M metagenome (GOLD analysis project Ga0066662, IMG submission 133939) | Grasslands soil microbial communities from the Angelo Coastal Reserve, California, USA - 14_0903_12_40cm | ecosystem: Environmental > Terrestrial > Soil > Grasslands | place: USA...
CACAATGAATATTGCTCTTCATCATTGACCAGCACCAGGTATTCAGCATTTTCATCTTCAAATGGGTTCGTCATAATCTTCTCTCAGAGGATGGTTCATTATAGAAGGCCTGCACAGCGGCTGCGGGCTTTGAAGGTCTTTCCGCCAGGTAGTTCCGCAACACCTTGCCAACCATCGCGATTTGGTCTGGATCGGTAATGCGGGGATGGCGGCAATGGAGTTCGTGTATCTTGATCTCTCCGGTTACGTGATCGCGCCACTGCGCCGGTGAGAAGAAATCAGGCCGGTCTTGGGTGGCGGCAAAGAACAGGATGTTGCCCCGGAACTTGCCTGGCCGGAAGGCCAGGCGCAGCGTAGTTGCATGTTTGAGGAAGTGCAGCATCCTCTCGATCTGCTCAACCTCCAGCAGGCCGATCACATGGCCCACCTGCCGGGCCACTTCAACTACCGTCGGGATGCTGACGCGCCTGCCTTTCAGGTGCTCCGTATCGAACTGCACCAACTCAAAGAGTTCGGTGATGTCAGGTTCCAGAGCGATTTCACCCGGCACGGCAAGATAGGAATCCATGATGGCAAGGCACCCAAGTTCCTCGCCCTCGCGTTGCAGTTGGCAGGCAATTGCATGGGCTACCAGGCCTCCCATGGACATACCAACCATATAATAAGGACCGTGCGGCTGAATCTTACGAATGGTTCTGGCGTAGTTCCCGGCCATTTCTTCAATGTTCGCTGGAAACGCGCATTCCGTATCGATTCCCACCGCCTGGATACCATAGATTGGCCGGTTGGGTCCGAGTTCGCGAACCAGTCCAGCATATCCCCAACTCAAACCGGACCCGCCATGCAGACAGAAGAGCGGTGGTAGATTTCCTTGAGCATTCAGAGTAAGGACCTGATCCAGAGCGCTCTTGCCGGAAACACCTGAGTGGATGCGCAGACTCAGCTCAGCTACCGTGGGGGCTTCGAATAAAGCTCTCAGGCTCAGGGAAACGCCCAGGGTGTCACGAATGCGGCTGACAAGCCGGGGAGCGACCAGCGAGTGTCCTCCCAGAGCGAAGAAATTGTCGTCAACACCAACCTGCTCGACCCCCAGTACCTCCGCAAATAATTCACAGAGTTTCTGTTCCTGCGGATTTCCGGGAGCGCGATACTGTCCCCGCTGGCGTTCGGGCGCGGGCAAAGCTCGCCGGTCCAACTTTCCATTGATGGTAATGGGTATTTTTTCAAGCAGGACCAAAGCCGCAGGCACCATGTAGTCGGGGAGTACACGGCCCATCTCTTGGCGCGCATCCTCAAGATCCATCGTCAAATCTTGCGCTGGTTCAATGTAAGCGACAAGCTGCGGGCCCACGCCGCCATCTTCACGCACCACCACGGCGCATTGTTTCACGCCAGCATGCCGGCCCAGTACTGCTTCAATCTCGCCCAGTTCGATCCGGTGTCCCCTGATCTTGACCTGGTGATCGATGCGGCCGAGATATTCAAGTTGTCCGTTTTTACGATAACGAACCAGGTCACCGGAACGGTACAGGCGCTCTCCCGGTTCTTTACTGAATGGATGCGGCACGAACTGCTGCGCCGATAACTCCGGCCGGTTGAGATAGCCGCGCGCCAGACCTGCCCCGCCCACATACAGCTCCCCTGCAATTCCAATGCCTGTGGGCTGCATGAATTCATCAAGGATGTACGTCTGCAAATCAGGAATACGTTCTCCGATCAGGCTGGCGCTTTCATTCGCGGTTCCGGCAGTCAACCGTTGATAGGTCACATGCACCGTGGTCTCGGTGATGCCGTACATGTTGACCATCTGCGGGCGCGCATCTCCATGACCGGCAAACCATGAACGCAGGCTGCTCATCTCCAGCGCTTCCCCGCCAAAGATCACCAGCCGCAGGCTTAAATCGCCGCCACTCAAAGCGGATGACTGCTCAAATTCGCTCAATTGCCGGAAGGCCGAGGGCGTCTGGTTGAGCACAGTGACTTTTTCCGTCTTCAGCAGCCCATAAAAAGATTCAGGAGAGCGTGTTACCCAGTAGGGCACAATCACCAACCGGCCGCCATAGAGCAGAGCGCCCCAGATTTCCCACACAGAGAAATCAAAGGCATAAGAGTGGAACAGAGTCCAGACATCTGCCGCGCTGAAGTTGAACCAGTGCCGCGTGGCGGAAAGCAGGCGCGCAACGTTCTCGTGTGTGACCATTACACCTTTGGGCTTGCCCGTGGAACCCGAGGTGTAAATCACATAGGCTGTATTCGCAGGACTTGCATGGGACTGCGGGTTCGTTCCATCTTCGGTTCCGATCCGTTCCCAGTCACGGTCGAGAAACACCAGCTTCGCCTGCTCCCGCGGTAATCTCCCTTCCATTTCTGCAGAGGTGAGAATCACCTCTGCCCCGGCATCCTGAATGATGTAAGCCAGGCGCTCAGCCGGAGCCTGCGGATCGAGCGGCAGGTAAGCGCCACCGGCTTTCAGCACTCCCAGCACCGCTAAGACAGTTTCCATGGAGCGTTCCAGGCAGATGCCTACACGCCGCTCCGGCCCGGCTTGCTGCTTCAGCAGATAATGTGCCAACTGGTTGGCCCTGCGATTCAGTTCGGCATACGTCCATGATTGATGCTCATAGCTCAGCGCGATGGCCTGCGCGGTACGTTCCGCCTGTTGCGCGAACATGAGATGCAGCAGATCGTCTGCTGCGAACCCTCTGCGTTCATTCCATTCCGTGATGACCTGATCGCGTTCCGCCGGATCGAGAAGATCGATGGTTCCAACCGCCTGATCCGGCGCGTTGGCGATCTGCTCCAGAAGGCGAGCATACTGGTTGGCCATGCGCGCCATACGCCATTGATCAAACAGGTCACGGTTGTACATCCAATAGAACTCTGTCTGTTGCTCGCTCTCAAAAGCATGTAGCTCCACATCAAACCGCACCCACTGATCAGGAATCGCCACCGGCTCAACTTCAATTCCCTTCAGCCGCTGCACGCGCAGAGGCGCATGATGTAACCCGAACAACACCTGGAAGATTGGCGTGGTGCTCAGGCTTCGCTGCGCTGCCACCTCTTCCACCAGCCGTTCGAATGGAAGGTCCTGGTGCTGGAAGGCCTCAAGTGCGGTGTCCCGGGTACTGCGCAGCAATTTCTGAAAGCTTTGCAGTGGATTCACCCGTACACGCATCACCAGCGTATTCACCAGGAAGCCAATCATCTGCTCCAGTTGTGGGCCGCTGCGGTTGGCAACCGGAGAGCCAATGACGATGTCTGTCTCTCCGCTGTGGCGTTGCAGCAGCAGAGCGAAAGCCGCAAGCAACGTCATGTAGAGCGTGGCGTCATTGCTTTTACTTACATGCTTCACCAGCTTCATCCTGGCAGAAGGCACAATCAAACTGTAAACATCGGCCACAAAGGTCTGAAAGGCCGGACGGGGCCGGTCACGCGGCAGGTCCAGTTGTTCAGGAATACCTGCCAGTTGCTTCCGCCAGTAATCGAGTTCCTGCGCCACAGCGCGGTCGTCGAGCCAGGAGCGCTGCCACAGCGCAAAATCCGCGTATTGCAGTTGTAAGGCCTGAAGAGGATTCTCTTCCCCGGCACGGAAGGCATCGTAAAGCACCATGAATTCCTGTTTGAAGACGTTTTGCGACCACGCGTCAGAGATAATGTGGTGCAAAGTACGCAGGAGGATATGGTCCTGCTCGCCCAGCTTCAACAGCTTCAATCGCAACAATGGGCCATGCGCCAGATCAAAGGCCTCAGTTGCTTCCTGCCGCACTGCTGAAGTCACCCGCTCCCATTTTTCTGCTTCTGCCAGACTGCTGAAATGTTTGTAAGGAACTTCAATAGGAAGATGCGGAACAATGATCTGTCCCGGCTCGCCCTCGATCTCCGCAAAGTGAGTTCGCAGGACTTCATGGCGCTCGACAATGGCATTGATGGCGCGCTCCAGAGCTCGGCGATCCAGTTCTCCGCGCAGCCGCAGCGCTTCTGTCAGATTGTATTCAGAAGTGGTCTCCTGCAGTTGATGGATGAACCACAATCTGCGCTGCGCGTGCGAGAGAGGCAGACGCTCAGGACGCGGCTGGCGTACCAAGGCAGGCCGCGTTTCAGTGCTCCGCACATGACTGAGGAACTGCGCCAGACGCGCCACCGTGGAATGCTCGAAGATCGCGCGAACCGGTATTTCAGCCCCCATTCTCTCCTGAATGCGGCTGACCAGCAGCATGGCCAAAAGCGAATGGCCGCCTAAGGTAAAGAAATTGTCGTCAACTCCTGCCTGTTCGATCTCCAATACTTCTGCAAAGAGCTCACACAGAATCGTTTCCTGGGCAGTTCGAGGAGACCTGCGGCTCTCATTCTGCACTCCAGGCTGAGGCAAGGCATGCCGATTGAGCTTGCCGCTGGCGGTCAGCGGCAACTGGTCGAGCACCACAAAAAGCGATGGCAGCATGTGCTCCGGCAGCCGATTTTGCAGCCTCTGGCGAAGGGCGGCTGGATCCAAAACGGATTCCGCAACGGGTGAGAGATAGGCGACGATCTGCCGTCCTAGTTTCCCATCTTCGCGCAGCGCCACTGCACATTGCTTTATTTCCGGCAGACTGCGCAGTGCCGCTTCAATTTCGCCCAACTCTATACGATAACCGCGCACTTTTACCTGCTGGTCAGAACGCCCCAGGTATTCGAGATCGCCATTGTTGCGCCGGCGCACCAGGTCCCCGGTGCGATACATGCGGGCTCCGGGTTCGGTCGAATAAGGATCAGCAACAAAGCGCTCTGCCGTAAGGCTGGGCCGGTTCAGATATCCACGCGCCAGGCCCGCCCCAGTCACATACAATTCACCGGCCACGCCGGTTGGAACCGGCTGCAGACGGCTGTCGAGGACATAGGCGCGTGTATTCCAGATAGGCCGCCCGATGGATGCCTCGGCGCCCGTCTCACTGTCAGAATGCCAGGCCGTGGCGTACACAGTAGTCTCTGTTGGGCCGTAGAAATCGGCAATTCGGGCCTGCGGCAAAACTGCGCGGGTGTCCTCCACCAACTTTGCCGGCAAAGCCTCACCGGCAAACACTACCGTGGTCACCTCCTGCAACATCACACCACGCTCCAGCAGCATGGAGAAGACCGAAGGCACCGCGCTGATGAGGCTGGCCTTCCAGGTTTTGCGCGGAGACTCCACCAGGGCCAGCAGGTCGCGCACCATCTCAATAGAGCCGCCTGCCAATAGAGGCGCAAATAGTTCAAATACCGAAACATCGAAATTCAGCGAGGTTGTGAACAGCACGCGGGAAAGGCGCTGCGGGCCGAGAGCAGAGATGGCCCAATGCAGCAGCGCTGATATATTGCTGTGGCAAACGGCCACGCCTTTAGGATTCCCGGTCGAACCAGAGGTATAGATGATGTAGGCCGTGTTGGATGGCAACAGGGCTGCCCGGCGGTCTGTATTGGCAGGATTGTGATCAGAAGCAGCCTGCAGGTCCGGCGCATCGCAGGTAAGCACATGAATGGTATCCGGAAGACGCGCAGCCAGGCCCTCTGTGCTGAGCACCAGCAGAGGCTTGGAATCGGCCAGCATCTGGGAAAGCCGCGCTTCCGGATATTCCGGATCGAGCGGCAGATAGCATCCACCGGCCTTGAATACGCCCAGCAGCGCTACCGGCATCTCAAGAGAACGCTCCATGAATATGCCAACCGGAACTTCAGGCCCCACACCCAGGCTGATAAGATGATGGGCCATCCTGTTGGCTCGTGCGTTCAGTTCGCCATAGGTCAATGAACCGGTTCCGGAAATCGCGGCGACTGCGTTAGGTGTGCGTTTCGCCTGTTCTTCAAAGAGTTCATGCACACATTTATGGCGTGGCCATTCATGGCGGGACTGATTCTGTTCATGGAGCAACCGGTTTCTCTCCCGCTCCGGCGTTATTTCCAGTTGCCATATTGGAATTGAAGGCCTGGCTGTGACATCTTCCAGCAGGTGCGCGAAATGGGCGGCCATCTGCTCCATGCGCCAGCGGTCAAACAGATCGCGGTTGTAGATCCAGTAAAAGGTGATCTGCCCCTGGTGCTCCCACGCATGGACCTCAAGATCAAAGCGGACGCGAAGCTCGCCGCCGGTGATGGGTTCAACCTGCACGCCGTCAAATTGCGGCAGATCTGACGGCGCATTCTGAACGGCAAACAACACCTGGTATATGGGCGTGATGTTCAGGCTGCGTGGCAGTGCAAGCTCCTCCACCAGGCGTTCAAAAGGAAGATTCTGGTGCTGGTAAGCTTCGAGGGTGATTGCGCGTACCGCCGCCAGCAGATCCAGAAAGTTCTGGTGAGGGTATAAACGCAGACGCATCACCAGCGTGTTCACAAAGAACCCGATCAACTGTTCCAGTTGTGCTTCCTGGCGGTTGGCGATCGGTGATCCTATGACGATGTCCTGTTGCCCGCTGTAACGCTCCAGCAGCACAGCGAAGGCCGCCAGCAAAGTCATATAGAGGGTTGCGTGCCCGGAGCGTCCCAGTTCTTTTACCGCATTCACCTGCGTGGCCGGCAGCGTGACACTGCACATCTCGGCAACAAAAGTTTGCATGGATGGGCGTGGGCGGTCCAGCGGCAACTGCAGTTGCATGGGAATATCAGCCAACTGTTTCTTCCAGTAATCCAGTTCGCGCTGGAGTGCCTCTTCATTCAGGGCAGCGCGCTGCCACAAGGCAAAATCGGCATACTGCACCGGAAGCGGAGACAGCGGATCAGAGCGCCTGCCGTGGAATGCTTCATACAGTGCCATCAATTCACTGTGAAATATCCCTTGTGACCAGCCATCAAAAATAATGTGGTGAAAGCTGTAGAGGAAAACATGATCATCCTCGCCAACCTTGAAGAGCTTCATCCGCAGCAAAGGGCCGCTGGTAAGATCAAACGGAGTTTCCAGTTCATCGCGCAGGGCCACACCGATATGCTGCCGCTTGGCAGCATCATTCAGCCCTGTCAAGTCTTCCAGCAGCAGCGGTACCGCCATATCTGGCAGAATGACCTGCACCGGCTCACCCTCAACTTTGATGAAACGGGTCCGCAGAGTTTCATGCCGCTCGACCATCGCAGCCACTGCGCGTTCCAGCATCTTCGCATCAAGTTTGCCCCGCAGGCGGAAGGCCATGGGCAGGTTGTATTCCGTGCTGGATTTCTGCAACTGATCAATAAACCAAAGGCGCTGCTGCGCAAATGACAACGGCAGGCGCTCAGGCCGCTGCTGGCGCTCCAGAGGATGAACGGTCTTCTTTGCCTGATGCAGATGCGGGGCCAGATCAGCAACCGCAGGATTCTCGAACAGGGTGCGCAGTGGAATTTCAACCCCGGCAACCGCTCGTATGCGACTGACCAGGCGCGTGGCAGCCAGCGAATGTCCGCCCAGCGCGAAGAAGTTGCTCTCGATGCCGACGCGCTCCATGCCCAGCACTCCGGCAAAGAGTTCGCACAGCAGCTCTTCCATCGGTGTGCGTGGCGCGCGGTAGCTCGTCTCATTACCGGTACGCGCAGGCCGGGGCAGCGCCGCGCGATCTAATTTGCCATTGGCCGTCAGCGGCAGGTGCTCAAGCAGCATGAAATCGGAGGGCACCATGTAATCCGGCAGGCGCTGGCTCATGATCTCCTGCAGTTGTGTCACACTCAGGGCCGTACCTGGCTCAGGAACTACATAAGCTACAAGATACTTCTCGCCGTGCTGCTGGTATGCGAGCACGGCGCATTGCCCGATTCCTTCAATATCACGCAGCGCGCCTTCAATTTCGCCGGGCTCGACCCGAAAGCCGCGGATTTTTACCTGCTGGTCGGTGCGTCCCTGGAATTCGAGTGCGCCCTGTGCATTGCGACGCACCAGGTCGCCGGTACGGTACATGCGCGCACCCGGACGCCCGTGAGGATCGGCAACGAAACGTTCTGCGGTGAAAGCTGCGCGATTCAGATACCCACGCGCCAGCCCCGCTCCTGCTACATAAAGTTCTCCGGTCACTCCCTGCGGTACTGGCTCAAGCCATTCATCAAGCACATAGGCGCGGGAATTGGAGATGGGATAACCAATGGGCACACTCTGCTGCAACCCTGCTTTCGGCGGCACTCTGTAACAGCAACTGAACGTAGTATTCTCCGTCGGGCCATAGCCGTTGATCACTTCGCAGTGCGGATAAGCATGCAACATACGCTGCACATGATCCACAGAGAGCACGTCTCCACCGGCAATCAGGTACTTCAGGCCGGAAAGAGCAGCCAGCCCCGCGGGACTATCTACCAGGGCATGAAAAAGACCGGCCGTAAGCCATGCCGTGTTAATTTGAAAATGCGAGATGGTGCCGGCAATCTCCTCCACCGATGCCGGCCCGGCAGGCATTACCACCAGCGTACCGCCATTCAGCAACGCTCCCCAGATTTCGAAAGTTGCCGCGTCAAAGTTCAGGGGCGCAAATTGCAACAGGCGCGACGACCTGTCAAGATCAACATAATTGGGCTCGCGTACCAGCCGGATAACGCTGGCATGGGAAACCAGAATGGCCTTGGGCTCACCGGTAGAGCCCGAAGTGAAGTTCACATAAGCCGCTGCGGTCTGCGGAATGATAAGAGAAGGATTCTCATCTAAACCTGCTTCATCATCTGCCTGCACCAGGATGCAGTGCTCCACAACTCCAGCATAGATTGCGTGATTCTCGCGATGAGTGATCAGGTATCGCAATCCCGCTGCTTCAATTAAATTCTTACGCCGCGACTCGGGAATATCCTCAGCAATGGGCACATAGGCTGCGCCCGCCTTCAGAACCGCCAGCAGCGCGACGATCATCTCCGGCGCGCGCTCCAGGGATATGCCGACCAAAGTCTCCAGACCTGCCCCAAGTTTTCTTAAGTTGTGTGCTATGCGGTTGGCACGGCGATTCAGTTCGGCATAAGAGAGCGATTGCTCTCCGCAGATAATCGCAGTGGCTTCCGCGGTGCGCTTGCAGTGAGCCTCGAAGAGCGCTGCAATTGTTATATCTGGAATATCACGGACTGTTGCATTGCTCTCTTCGAGAACTATGTGCCGTTCTTCGGCGCTGAGCATCTTCACCCGGAACAACGGCAGATCAGCATCCTTGAGCAGAACTTCCAGCAATTTTCCATAGTGGCGGGCCATCTGCTCCATCCGCCATGGATCAAACAGGTCACGATCATAGAGCCAATCGAAAACAACTCTGCCCGGATGCTCAGTAGCATGCACCTCCAGATCAAAGCGAATGCGCAGTTCATCGCTGACCAGTGGCTCCACTTCCATTCCCGGCAGCCGCTCCAGCTTTGCTGCAGCGTTCTGGAGGGCAAACACCACCTGAAAGACCGGGGTGGTATTCAAGCTGCGCTCGGGCGACAACTCTTCCACCAGCCGCTCAAAAGGAAGATCCTGGTGCTGGTATGCCTCAAGCGCAGTAGCGCGCACCCGCGCCAGCAGCTCCCTGAAGCTTTCCTGCTGCCGCACGCGCACCCGCATCACCAGGGTATTGGCGAAAAAGCCGATTAACTGTTCCAGTTGAGTTTCACGGCGATTGGCGATAGGTGAGCCGGCCACAATGTCATCATGCCCGCTGTAGCGCTGCAACAACACTGCAAACCCAGCCAGCAGGGTCATATATAAAGTAGTCTGGCGGGCATGAGTAAGATCATTCAAGGCCGCGAGTTGCTCTGCCGGAAGAACAAAGGTGTGACAATTCGCCGCAAATCTTCTTTGCGACGGACGCGGGCGGTCCCTGGGCAGATCAAGTTCGGCCGGTGCCCCTGCCAACTGCGCTCTCCAGTATTCCAGCTCAGAAAGAATGGCAGCCTCATTGAGCCAGCTTCGCTGCCATAAAACGAAATCTGCATACTGCACTGGAAGCGGAGGGAGAGGACTTTCCTGTCCGGCACAAAAAGCCTGGTAGAGAGCCAGCAACTCCCGCAGAAACACACTTTGGGACCATGCGTCAAAGACGATGTGATGCACCGTCCACAGCAGCACATGCTCCTGCTGCGCCAGCTTCAATAGCCTGACTCGCAGCAGCGGCCCATGGATCAGATCAAAAGGCTTTGCGTGCTCTTCACGGATGGCAGCCAGCACCGCTTGTTTACACGCCTCATCATCGCGGCCGCTGAGATCGTTCACCGGAAAATCAATGAGCAATCGAGGCGCAATGACCTGCACCGGTTCTCCATCTATCTCGCTGAAAGTCGTGCGCAGTATTTCGTGCCGCTCGACGATGTGCGCTATGGCTCGCTGAAGAGCAGCCCCAACCAACTCTCCCCGCAACCGGAACGCTGCGGGCATGTTGTATTCAGGAGTGTTTTTTTGAAGCTGATTAATAAACCACAGCCGCTGCTGGGTATAAGACAAGAGAAGACGCTGGGGCCGCGGCTGCGGCGCCAGAGGGAGAGGTTCGCCAGAAACTTGTCGATCGCCATTCTGCTGCTCAGGATGGGTGTACGACCATCCGAGCCCGTCCCACCAGACGGAGCGCCCCGTATCTGTATCGAAAGCCTCTTCGCCAATGAAAGGCGTCTTCTCAGACATCAACTGCTCTTCACTTTCTTTGTATTGCCGATGGATTGGCGTATTTTGCAGCAGGCGCAGTCAGTGGTTTCTCAAATGCGCTGTGCGCCGCCAGTTGCACCACTGTAGGAGCTTCAAAGATCACGCGCACAGGAATCCTTATCTGCATGCGCGACCAGATCCTGCTCACAAGGCTGGTGGCCATGAGCGAATGTCCGCCCATGACAAAGAAATTGTCGTCAAGGCCGATCTGCTTCACGCCCAGCACCTCGGCAAACAGTTCGCACAATAATTTTTCCTGCTCCGTCTGGGGCTCGCGCCGGACCCGCGCTACCGGCTTGGGATCGGGCAGCCGTTTACGGTCGATCTTGCCGCTGGGCAATAATGGCAGCGACTCCAAAACCACGAATATGTTCGGGACCATGTGCTCCGGCAGCCGCATAGACAGCTCGCGACGCACAGAGGTGAGATCGGGTGTACTTCCATCAGCAGCGACCACGTAGCCGACCAGTTGCCCGCCGCTGTCGCCCTGCTGGCGAACTGCAACCACCGCTTGGCTGATATTCCGGCAATCGCGCAGGGCGGATTCAACTTCACCCAACTCCATGCGGTAGCCGCGCACCTTCACCTGCTGGTCGGCGCGACCCATGTATTCCAAAAGGCCATTCGCACTCCAGCGCGCCAGGTCTCCAGTGCGATACATGCGCACCCCCGCAGTTCCAAACGGGCTGGCTACAAATCTTTCCGCAGTAATTGCGGGCCGATTCAGGTAGCCGCGTCCCAATCCGGCGCCGGCAATGTAGAGTTCACCAGCCGCTCCGGTGGGAACCGGCTCAAGCATGCGGTTGAGAATGTAGACCTGCGTGTTGGCAATGGGCCGTCCGATTTGCACCGGCTCCCCCGGTAACTTTGCGCTGACGTCTGACCACGTGGAATCGGCCGCCAATTCTGAAGAGCCGTAGAAGTTCAGCAGTCGCGCCTGCGGCATTGCCTTCACCGACTGATCCGCCAAATCTGCGCTGAGCGCCTCGCCGCTGGTCACCACCATCTTCAGGTGGCTCAGTCGCGTGCTGAGTTCCAGATCTGAAGTGCCTATCTGGCGCAGCAGCGAGGGCACCAGAACCAGGCGGCTGATCTTATGCGCTTCCAGGGCGGCAACCAATCTGCTCATGTCCTTCACGTCATCGGAGCTGATGAGCACCAGGGGCAAGCCTTTCGAGAGCGGGCCAAAGATTTCTGCCGCCGAATCCAGGAAGCTCAGTGAGGTCTTCTGGCACAGGACTTCATGCTCCGCATAGGGGAAGGTCCTCCACATCCAGGCCAGCCGGTTCAGCATTGCCATGTGGGTGCCTATCACTCCTTTGGGTTTTCCCGTCGAGCCCGATGTATAGATCACATAAGCAGGATGCTGAGGAAGCAGCAGTGCCCTGCGCTCAATATTGCCCGGATTCTGCATGGAGCCGCGGTCCATAAGCGCTATCATCTCCGGACTATCCAGCGCCAACAATTCAACTCCCGAGAGCAGATTGCTTCCAGGGCCTGGCGTGCTGAGCACAACCTTGGCCCCTGAATCCTCAAGCATGTAAGCCAGGCGCTCCTGCGGGTATTCGGGATCCATGGGCAGGTACGCGGCTCCGGCCTTCAACACCGCCAATACGGAGATCACCATTTCCGCCGAGCGTCGCAGGCAGATGCCCACCACGCTTTCCAGCCCTACACCCAGGCTTATGAGATGGTGTGCCAGCGCGTTGGCCCTGGAGTTCAATTCTGCATACGAGATACGCCTCTCACCATCCACAAGCGCCCTATTCCCGGGAGTTTGCTGCGCCTGCGCTTCAAACAACTCATGCAGACATTTATCTTGCGGAAATTCACCATGAGTCTGGTTCCATTCTTCGAGCAGTTGCGCCCACTCCATGTCGCTCAGCATCGGCAGCTTTGCAATCTGCGTCTCAGGCGAGGCGGCAACCAGTTCCAGCAGCCGCGCGTAATGGCGTACCATCTGCTCGATGCGCCAGCGGTCAAAAAGATCACGGTTGTACACCCAGAAGAAGTCAATCTTGCCTTCATTCTCGGAAGCGTGTACCTCCAGGTCGAAGCGCACGCGCAGCCCTTCGCCTCCGAGCGGCTCGATTTTCACGTCTTTCAGTTGCTGCTGGCCACCGGGTGCATTCTGCAATGCAAACATCACCTGATAGATCGGCGGAACATTCAGGTTGCGGCGCGGGGACAGAGCATCCACCAGGTATTCAAACGGTAAATCCTGGTGCAGGTAGGCATCGAGAGCCGTGCTGCGCACCGCGCTCAGCAATTCGTTAAAAGTCTGATCATCCCGGAGCCGCACACGCATCACCAGCGAATTAATGAAGATGCCGATCAACTGCTCCAGTTGCGCTTCCTGGCGATTGGCGATGGGCGAACCGACGACTACATCCGGTTGGCCGGTGTAGCGCTCCAGCAACACCGTAAAGGCTGACCACAGCACCATATATAAGGTGGCCTGTCTCGAATGCGCCAACTCTTTCAAGGTTGCAAGCTGCGCCGCAGGCACGCTGAAGGCGCACATGTCACCCGAAAACGTTTGCGACGGGGGTCTCGGGCGGTCCTGCGGCAATTCAAGGAATTGCGGTGCGCCCTCCAGGTGCTGTTTCCAGTAATCGAGTTCCTGTTCCAGCGTCTCTTTGTTCAACCATTCGCGCTGCCATAAGGTGAAATCCGCGTACTGCACCGGTAATGGCGGCAACGGATTTTCCTGCCCCTGCCGGAACGCCTCATACAACGCGCTGAACTCGCGGTTGAATACGCCCTGCGACCAGCCATCGAAAACAATGTGATGGGCAGTGCGCAGCAGAATATGATCTTCTTCGCCCAGCTTCAGCAGCTTCATGCGCAGCATCGGTCCCTGCGAGAGATCGAAGGGATGCTCCCGCTCATGATTGGCTGCGGCCAACGCTGCTGAACGTTTCTCTGCATCGTTCAGGCCGCTCAGGTCTTCCAGTGGTAAAGATACAGGCAGGGTAGGCGCGATGATCTGCACCGGACCATCATCACCGGCAGCAAAGCATGTCCTCAGGCTTTCATGCCGCTGCACAATCGCATTGACAGCGCATTCCATCGCTTCGCGATTCAGCCGGCCACGCAATCTCCACACTTCAGAGATGTTGTATGCGCTGCTGCTCTCTTCCAGTTGATCGATAAACCACAGGCGCTGCTGCGCATAAGAGAGCGGCAGGCGCTCAGGACGCGGGTAACGAACCAGCGGAACGCGCGTTCTCTTCGAGGGACTCAGGCGCGGAGCAAGCCCAGCCACCGTCGGTGTCTCAAACAGCGTGCGCAAATGCACATCAACACCCAGAGTTGCCGAGATCCTGCTGATCAGCCTGGTGGCCATCAGTGAATGTCCACCGAGGGCAAAGAAGCTGTCGTCGACGCCCAGACGCTCTAGCCCCAATACCTGGGCAAAAATTTCGCACAGAATTTCTTCCTGCGGTGTGCGTGGCGCTCTGTAGCCCTCCGCCAATGGTTTCGGTGAAGGTAGCCGTTTACGGTCGAGTTTCCCGCTCGGCAATAAGGGCAGTTCGCTCAGGAACACAAAGGCCGCCGGGACCATATATAAAGGTAGGCGTTCCTGAAGCACCTGCCGCAGCGCACCCACATCAGGAGTGGCCCCATCGGGTAGCACATAGGCCACCAGTTGGCCGTTCCGGGCGATCACGACTGCATTGCGGACTCCCTTGCCATCCTTGAGTGCGGCTTCAATCTCGCCCAACTCAATGCGGAAACCCTTGATCTTTACCTGCTGATCCACACGCCCCAGAAATTCCAGAGACCCATCTGGATGCCGCCGCACCAGATCACCGGTGCGATAGACGCGCGCGCCCGCTGCATTGCCATGTGGATCAGCAACAAAGCGCTCCGCGGTGAGTTCCGGACGTTGCCAATACCCTCGCGCCAGAGCGGGGCCGCCAATGTAGAGTTCCCCGGCTACACCTGCTGGAACAGGTTCCAGGCTGGCATCGAGCACCAGCATGCGGTAATTCACAAGTGGCGTGCCGATACTCACAATCGTGCCGGCATCCTGGGCGATATCTGATTCCCTCACAGCATGAGAGCTGGCCCAGATGGTCGCTTCCGTGGGACCGTAGAGGTTGTAGATTTCCCTTGCTCCGGCTTTGAGAAGTCGCGCCGCCAGTTCACGGGACAGTGCTTCACCACCGCAGAAGACCCGCAAGGCAGTCACACACGAGGCGTCTGCCTGCAACAGCAGATCCCAGTGGGTCGGCGTGGCCTGCATGGAGCTCGCATTGCTGCTACGAATCAGGGCTGCTAATCTTCCGGCATCGCGCACATCAGCGTTCGCGGCGAGCACTACAGTTGCTCCATGACACAGAGGCAGGAACAACTCGAGAATGGAAATATCAAAGCCAATGGTGGTAATCGCAACGTGCCTGTTGCCGGGGACAAAGATCCCATGACCATTCATGGCATGCAGGAAAGCCTGGAGAGCGCCATGCTCCACCATCACTCCTTTAGGCTTGCCGGTTGAGCCTGAGGTATAGATGACGTAAGCCGGATGAGATGCGGCAAGCGACAGCTTCGGATTCTCTGTGGAGTATCGTTGCAGCTTTTGCTGGAACTCAGAACCATCGAGAGCCACGGTTGATATGCCAGCGACTTGCCCGGCCAGCGCTGCTGTGCTCAGCACAATCACCGGTTTGGCGTCAGACAGCATGTCAGCAATGCGGGCTGCCGGATGCTCGATGTCAATCGGCAGATATGCGCCACCTGCCTTAAGAACCGCAAGCAGCGCTGCCACCATCTCCGGGGAGCGCTCCATGTAAATGCCCACTAAGCTCCCGGGAGCAACACCAGTCTGAATCAAATAATGCGCGAGACGGTTGGCGCACCGGTTCAACTCTGAGTAGGTCAACGACTCGCCATCAAAGATCACTGCCGCACGGCCTGCAGAAATCTCCGCCTGCCGTTCAAACAACTCTGGCAGCAGTTCCTTCGGAACAGGCTGCAAAGCAGGCTGCACTCCTTCCAGCAGCCACCGGCGCTCTGCTGCATCGAGAATTCCCAACTGATGCAGTGGCGCTTCTGGCATTGAGACTGCATGTTGCAGCAGGCGCACCAGCCGGGTTGCAATGGTCTCAGCCGTGGAACGTTCGAATATGTCGGCGTTGTATTCGAGTCCGCCAAGCAGGCCGCGAACTTCGCCCTGTGCATCAACCTGCTCCAGCAATGTAAGGGTAAGATCAAACTTGGCAACCGAACCCTCCAGCGGTTCAAGTTTTATATGCAATCCGGGCAGTGACAACTCCGGCGCGGGCGCATTCTGCAGGACCAGCATTACCTGGAACAGCGGCTGGCGTGCCAGAGATCGAACCGGTTGCAGATCCTCGACCAGCCGCTCAAACGGCAAATCCTGATTGCCATACGCTTCCAGATCGAAGCTCCTCGCGCGCTTTACCAGCTCTGCAAATGTTGGATCGCCGGCAACATTGGTCCGCAACACCAGCGTGTTCACAAACAGGCCCACCATCTCTTCTACAGACCGCTCGCCGCGTCCGGCCACCGCCGTTCCAATGGGAATGTCTTCTCCCGCTCCCATGCGCGCCAGCAGGGCAGCCAGCCCGGCTTGCAAAACCATGAACAAGCTGGCGCCGTGGGCCCGCGCCAGTTCCAGCAGATGGCGATGCAGCGCGGCTTCCATTGTCACCGGCACAACTCCACCGCGATAGCTGGGCATGGCCGGACGACTACGGTCCGCAGGCAGGCTGATCTCTTCCGGCAGTCCTGCCAACACCACGCGCCAGAATGACAATTGCTTTCCTTGCAGGCTCTCTGGCTCGCCCGGCTCGCCGAGCACCTCACGCTGCCACAAGGAGTAATCCGCATATTGAACTGGCAGTCCTGTGAATCGCGGAGCTGCGTCGCGGCTGCGTGCCAGGTAAGCCTGTGACAAATCTCTCGCCAATGGCCCCAGCGACCAGCCGTCACCGGCAATATGGTGCAAGACCATCAGCAACACATGGTCTTGTGCCGATAACCGGAAGAGCCACACGCGCAATGGAACCTCACGCGTAAGATCTATGGCAAGCGCGGCAGCACGCGCCACGCGCTGCTTCAGCTCGCTCTCAGCTACTTCTTCAACCGGCAATAATGAAGGTGCTTCTTCTGCTGTAAGTATTTTCTGGAATGGAGTTCCATCCTGCTCAGGAAAGATGGTGCGCAGGCTCTCATGGCGCTCTATTACATCAGCCCAGGCTGCTTCCATAGCCGCGACATTCAATTCTCCCTGGAAGCGAAGAGCCATCGAGATGTTGTAAGTGGCACTGGGCCCTTCCAGCCGGTGTAAAAACCACAGCCGTTCCTGGGCATAGGACAACGGCACCCGCTCCGGCCGAACCATGCGTGTGAGCGGCGCCCGCGCCTGGCCGCTTCGACGCAGGCGAGCGGCAAGTTGCGCTGGAGTGGGAGCCTCAAACAGTGCGCGCACATCCAGCTCTACTTTCAGCATCTCGCGCACCCGGCTGATCACGCTCATTACGATCAGCGAATGCCCGCCGAGGGCAAAGAAATTATCATTACGGCCTACGCGCCCGACCGACAGCACCTCAGCAAAAATATTGCAGAGGACTTCCTCTTCCGGCGTCTGTGCAGAAAGATACGCTTCGCCATGATGATCGGGAGCGGGTAGAGCACGCCGGTTCACCTTGCCGTTGGGAGTCAGCGGCAGTTCCTGCAAAGAAACAAAGAACGAAGGCACCATGTACTCAGGCACCCTCTCCGCCATCTTGCAACGCAGATCAGATGGAGAAGGAAGCGCCTCGTCGGCGGGAACAAGATAGGCAACCAGTTGCCGTCCTCCTGCTACAAGTTCATGTGCGGCAACCACCGCCTGTTTGCCGCCGGCTATCTCCTTGAGCGCAGCCTCGATCTCTCCCACTTCCACGCGCTG
>Ga0066662_10000483_pt1 | contig 17478 bp, 12 predicted proteins | sample GraSoiAngelo_111_FD_133939 | JGI IMG/M metagenome (GOLD analysis project Ga0066662, IMG submission 133939) | Grasslands soil microbial communities from the Angelo Coastal Reserve, California, USA - 14_0903_12_40cm | ecosystem: Environmental > Terrestrial > Soil > Grasslands | place: USA...
TCTGAGATACCTCAGAATGAGGGCGGAAGCTCAACTGTGCGCAATATTCTCCTGGTGTTGGCAGGAATTTACATCATCGCGTCAGTGGTGTTTGTAGTCCAGGTCTTCAGCCGCATTGACGATCTGGAGCGGAAACAGGTCGCTGCGCAGGAGGAATTATCAAGAAAGATCGCGGACAGCGAGAGCCAGACCCGCGCCTCAGTGGGCGTGCTGGCAGAGCAAATCGGCATCACCCGCCAGGACCTGGCAAAGCGCGCTGCCGTTCTTCAGCGCAAAGAGAAAGCCATTGAATCACGGCTGAGCGTGCAGGAAGAGCAGACCAAGCAGCAGTTCGGCGCCGTCTCCGGCGAAGTGAGCGGTGTACGCACCGACGTGGGCAAGGTCAGGGACGACGTGACTGCCACCAGGTCTGATCTTGAAGCCACCAAATCCAGGCTGGAGCATGCTATCGGCGACCTGAACCGCGCCAGTGAATTGATTGCCACCAATCACGATGAACTCGAGGTTCTGAAGCATAGGGGCGACCGCAACTATTACGAGTTCACGCTGAAGAAAGGCAAGGATCCCACGCGGTTGTCCACCGTGGGTCTGCAGCTTAAGAAGACTGATTCCAAGAAAAGCAAGTTCACGCTCTACGTGATGGCGGACGATAAGAAGATCGAAAAGAAAGATCGCACCATCAACGAACCGCTCCAGTTCTATACCGGACGCGACCACAACCTGTATGAGATTGTGGTGAACACCGTGGATAAGAACGAAGTCACCGGCTACCTGGCAACTCCCAAGACCATAGCGGCCAACACAGGATTGCAGCACACAAATTAGCCCGTGTAGCACAGCCGCCCTGGCCTGTGCGGATAACTGTAACCAGGAACGACGAAGGCGCATCTCTTCAGGTACGCCTTTTGTTTTTCTGAGTGAGATTAATCCGCACAGCCGAGGGCGGCTGTGCCACACGTTGCTCGTGGCTCGACACAGCCTCTATTTACGGCATCTAAGTAAGTGAGGACTGAAGGATGCCCAGCAAGAGCGAGCAGCGGCAGGATTTCAATACGACTTTCATCATCGCCATCATCGTGGCAGCCATCCTGGCCTTTTGTGTGCTGGGATTGGTCTACGGCTGCATGAAAGCCAACCACGCACCACAGGCAAAACCGCCGACAGCCGGACTGCATCTGGTAAATGGGCAGGCAGAATGGGTAACGCAAAATGGGTAAATGGGTAAGTTGGTAAATGGTTAAATGTTTTTCCCCGGAACACCCAAGCTAAAAGCCAAAGCTAAGCCGTCACTCCACAACACTTCTTATACTTCTTTCCCGATCCGCAGGGGCAGGGATCGTTGCGTCCTACCTTGGCAGCGCCCCGGACGACCTGCTGGGGCGTGTTGCCGTTGGTTGCTCCGGCCATGCGCGCCTGCTCCAGTTCGCGCTTCTTGCGGCGCTGGAACTGGTCTTCAAGATCGTCAATGGAAGTAGCGGCGCGGTGCCGTGACGGCGTGGGTGACTGCTGCTGGTTGCCGTTTCCGCTGGAAGCAGCAGCGGCTGAAGCCGAGGGCGCTTCCACGATCTGCATGTGGAACAGATAGCGCACCGTATCTTCTTCGAAGCGCTGCATCATGTCCTCAAACATCTCGAAGGATTCGCGCTTGTACTCCACCAGGGGATCGTGCTGGGCGTAGCCGCGCAGGCCGATTCCCTCTTTCAGGTGGTCCATATTAAGCAGGTGGTCTTTCCACTGGGTATCGATCACGCTGAGCATGATCATGCGCTCGTGGTAGCGCATGCCATCGGCGCCAAGCTGCTTTTCCTTGCTTTCGTAGATTTCGCGCAGCTTAGCGAAGATGGCATCGCCCAGCTCTTTGCGGTTGAGCTGATCCGCCTCGATTCCCGATTGCTTCAGGTCAAGACCAAAATTGTCGAGAATATACTTGCTGAGCCCTTCCACGTCCCACTGATCAGGGTGGAGATTGCGTGGTGCAAATCGCTCCAGCGCCTCGCCCAGCATTCCGGTTACGTAATCTTCAAGGATGAGTTCTTTCTGGTCCAGGCCCTCAAGCAACTGGCGGCGCAGCGTATAAACGGCCTGCCGCTGCTTGTTCATCACGTCGTCATATTCCAGAACGTGTTTGCGCGACTCGAAGTGCTGCGCTTCCACCGCTTTCTGCGCGGCCTCGATGCGGCGGGTAATCAGGCGCGACTCGATGGGAACGCCCTCTTCCATTCCCAGCCGCTGCAGCAGCTTCGATACCCAGGCGCGCGCGAAGATGCGCATCAGGTCATCTTCAAGCGAGAGATAGAAGCGCGATGATCCGGGATCGCCCTGGCGGCCGGCGCGGCCGCGCAACTGGTTGTCGATGCGGCGCGCTTCATGGCGTTCGGTGCCGAGAATGTGCAGGCCGCCGACCTCAACCACCTCTTCATGCTCGCGGTCGGTATCGGCTTTGTACTTGTTAAAACTTTCGTTCCACTGCGCCACCGGACATTGGAATTCCGTTCCGTTGTAATAGAAGACGATGGTCTGCGCGTTATCCTGCTGCAGAGCTACCTCGCCGCCGGCCGTGCGTAGCGGCTGGGCAAAGCCCTTCTTCACCGTCTCCTGGCGGGCCATGAATTCAGGGTTGCCGCCGAGAAGAATGTCGGTGCCGCGTCCGGCCATGTTGGTGGCGATGGTAACTGCGCCAATGCGTCCGGCCTGAGCCACGATTTCCGCTTCGCGCTCGTGGTACTTGGCATTGAGCACCACGTGTTTCACATTCTTTCTCTTCAACAGCTCAGAGAGCCGTTCCGATTTCTCAATCGAGGTGGTGCCCACCAGAATAGGGCGGCTTTCGGTGCTGATCTTCTGAATCTCATCGGCCACGGCAAAATACTTTTCTTTTTCCGTGCGGTAGACAATGTCAGCATTTTCCTTGCGCCGCATCTCCCTGTTCGTAGGAATTACGACCACTGAAAGGTTGTAGATCTTCTCGAATTCCGGCGCTTCGGTTTCTGCCGTGCCTGTCATTCCCGCCAGCTTCTTGAACATACGGAAATAGTTCTGGAAGGTAATGGTGGCCAGCGTCTGGGATTCGCGCTCGATCTTTACGCCTTCTTTGGCTTCAATGGCCTGGTGCAGACCATCAGACCAGCGGCGTCCGGGCATCATGCGTCCGGTGAACTCATCCACAATAATGACTTCGCCATCTTTCACCACGTACTCGACATCGCGCCGGTAAAGAGCATGGGCCTTCACGGCGGTTTCCACGTGATGCTTCAGCGCCCAGTTTTCCGGGTCGGCAATATTGCCGATGCCCAGCAGCTTTTCGACCTTTTCCCAGCCTTCATCGGTGACTGTGGCGTTTTTGTTCTTTTCGTCTACCCAGAAGTCGCCCGTATAAATCTTTGGCTCGCCAGGAGCGGTCTCGATCTCCTCGCCTTTCTCCAGGTTAGGGATAATGCGGTTGACGCGCTCGTATTTGTCAGTAGATTCATCGCTGGCGCCGCTGATGATGAGCGGGGTGCGGGCTTCGTCGATCAGGATGGAGTCAACCTCGTCGACGATCGCGAAGCTGTGGCCGCGCTGCACGCAGTCGGTCAGACTGAATTTCATGTTGTCGCGCAGGTAATCGAAGCCAAACTCGTTATTGGTGCCGTAGGTAATATCGGCGGCGTAGGCCTCGCGGCGCTCCTCGTCGTCCAGTTCGTGGACGATCACGCCCACGCTCAGCCCAAGAAAGCGGTAAAGCTTGCCCATCCATTCCGAGTCGCGCTTGGCCAGATAGTCATTGACAGTGACCACGTGGACGCCATCACCGGCCAGAGCATTCAGATAAACAGGCAGGGTTGCCACCAGCGTTTTGCCTTCACCGGTCTTCATTTCCGCGATCCTGCCCTGATGCAGCACGGCGCCACCGATGAGCTGCACATCGAAATGGCGCATATTCAGGACGCGGCGGCCGGCCTCGCGGGCTACGGCAAACGCCTCCGGCAGAAGTTCGTCAAGAATCTCTTTGCGGGCGGCCACGCGCTCATCCGCGTCTTCAATGCCTTCCAGACGCTCACGAACACGTCCGCGGAACTCGTCAGTTTTGGCGCGAAGCTGCTCATCGCTAAGCTGCTGCATCTGCGGCTCAAGAGCATTGATCTGCCCTACGAGCGGACGTATCCGCTTGACCTCACGTTCGTTGCTGGTGCCAAAAACTTTGGCGGCTAATTTACCTATCAATGTCAATAAATCCTATGCGCAGAGTGCGTCAAAGTAAGACTAACATATTGGATGCATGAGGGTTACTGCAGGACGCGCAGGACGCAGGGTGTTCCGCGACCTGCACTCGGGTTTGGCCGCTGATGAACGCTGCTAAAGACGCTGATTGGAATAAATATTAAGAACTCCTGGCTCCATTCATAAGACTGATTCCAAGAGCGGTTTAAACCCGCCTTTCATCTTTAAATCTGTGCTGATCCGTGTTCACTGCTTTCAGCGTCGAAGCAGCGTTCATCAGCGGCCAAACAAAATGACGGTTAGTACGTGAAAAGCCCCGGCAGTGATTACCGGGGCTGGCGTTGAACTGGATTCCTAGGCGGCTCTGCCGCTGCGGCCACGCGACCGAGAGGGCTCCTCTTCGCCTTCCTCTTCTTCCATGCCCATCTGTTCGGGCTTGATCTTCTTGGAAAAGCCTTCCATCTTCTTCCAGGTGGCCTGCTCTTCCTTCAGGTTCTGCTGCAACAGTTTTACAGCCTTGTTATGTCCCATCTCGCGGGCTAAACGAATCAGCCCTTCATAGGCATTGATCTCATAGGCTTCCACTTTCATAGCAGCGCCAATGCTGAAAACATCAAGGATGTCCTCTGCCGGGTCCTCTTCGGCAAATGACTGGTATTCTTCGATCAGGCCCTTGATGCCTTTGCATTCGGTTTCTTCCGGCTGCTCTTCCAGTGACTCGAAGACCTGCTCCAGCCGCTGCACCTGCTTTTCCGTCTGTGCCTGGTGCGCAGTCAAGGCTTTCTGCAGTTGCGGATTAGAGGCATTTTCAGCCTGCTCGCCGAGGGCATCAACCAGTTTGCGCTCGGCATCAAGCATGTCAGTAAGTTCATGGAGAAAAAGTTCGTGGGCTGTCTGCATGGGTGAAAATCTCCCTCTGGTGTGATTCAATCATTTAAGATGCGATACTCTACGGCAGGCTGCCTTCCTGCCACCAAATAGCGAATGCACGGTTTTTATAATTGTTTTCTCCAATCAGCGGAGAAGTACCCGGAAAACATAGCCATAGAGCTGCAGCACTCCTCCGGCCCCGTTGAGAGTTACACCTATGCCGAGTTGCGCCGCATGGGAGAGTCTGTGGGCCAGTGGCTGCGCTCCTCCGGCATGTCTAACGGCGTGCGTTGCGCCATCATGGCCACCAATGGGCCGCTGTGGGTGGCCTCTTATCTGGGCATCATGTCGGCGGGCGCAGTTTCTGTGCCGCTGGATACCGCCTTTACTGCCGCCCAAGTGAATAAGCTGCTGCGGGATTCCGGCAGCACCCTCATTTTTACCGACTCCAGGCACCTGCCGGTTGTAGAAAAAGCAGTCGAGCAGACACTAGTGCGAATCGTGATGCTCGAGGGCTCCGGTGAAGGATGTTACTCCAACCTGCTGGGCATGTTTGCCGCCGGATCGAGCGAGTTCCGGCCAGCCCGTCTCTATGACGATGATCTGGCAGTTCTGATGTACACCTCCGGCACGACCAGCGATCCCAAGGGCGTGATGCTCACCCATAAGAACCTGCTGGCGGAGGCGGATGGGGTCTTCAGCTTCATCGAGGTCGGCCCGAAGGATTCGATTCTGGCAGTGCTGCCGCTCTTCCACGCGCTGGCCCAGATGGCCAACCTGCTGCTGCCCTTTGCCGCAGGAGCGCGCATCGTCTACCTCGACTCCATGAATACCTTTGAGCTGCTGCGCGCCCTGAGCGAACGCAACATCACGCTCTTCTGCTGCGTGCCGCAGTTCTTCTACCTGATTCATGAACGGGTCATGCAGCAGGTGAAGCAGCGTGGCTGGATCGCCCGAACCGGCTTCCGCGCGTTGCTGGGCATCGCGGCCGCCGGACGCAGGGTTGGAATCAACCTCGGCAAGCTCCTCTTCCGCAAAGTACACCTGCTGCTTGGCCCGAAGATGCGCTACCTCATCAGCGGCGGCTCGGCCTTTGACGTGAATATCGGCCATGACCTGCGCACGCTCGGCTTCAACGTGCTCCAGGCGTATGGCCTGACGGAGACCAGCGGCGCTGCCACCTGCACTCCACCGCAACAGAATGTGCTTGGGTCTGTGGGCCAGCCGTTCAAAGGCGTGCAGGTCAGGATTTTGAATCCTGAGCCGGTGGAAGGCCGTGAGTATCAGGCGGGAGAAATCTCTATTTCTGGTGGCATTGTGATGAAGGGCTATTACAACCGTCCCGATGCGACCGCTGAAGTGCTGCATGATGGCTGGCTGCATACCGGCGACCTGGGCTATCTCGACCAGCGCAATAACCTGTTCATCACCGGCAGGCAGAAAGAAATCATTGTCCTCAGTTCCGGCAAGAATATTTATCCTGAAGAGATTGAAGCCCACTACGCGCGCTCTCCTTTCATCAAGGAGATTTGCGTCATGGGATTGACGAACCGTCCGGGAGAGCCGGTGAGCGAGCGCCTGCACGCCGTGATCGTTCCTGATTTTGACGTGCTGCGCGAGCGCAAGATCGTGAACGCCAGAGAGGTGATCAAGTTCGACGTGGAAAGCCTCTCCATGCAGTTGCCCAGCACCAAGCGCATCCTGAGCTTTGATATCTGGCCTGAACCTCTGCCCCGAACCAGTACCCGCAAGCTGAAACGCTTTGAAATCCAGCGCCGTGTCACGGCCAATGAACGTGCCGGGCAGAGCGCTGCAACCGTCGCGCAGGAGCCTACCGCAGAAGAAGCCGTATGGCTGATTGATCCGGATGTGCAGCGCGCGCTGGCGGTAATCCGCCGTGCCAGCAAGGTGCGGAAGCCGATATTGCCTTCAGATAATCTGGAATTGGACTTGGGCTTCGATTCCATGGAGCGCGTGGAACTGATGGTGGAACTGGAACGCGAACTCAACGCCAAGGTAGACGAGACGGCGATCTCCTCCGTCTATACCGTTCGCGAACTGGTGGACACCATGCTGCAATCCCGCGGCAGCACGGCTGCACCACGCCGTGCTATGCCCGGCTGGGACATACTCCTAGACAACGAACCCGAAGATCCTCGCGTGCGTGCCCTGGCGAAGAAGAACTATTTGCAGGCCGTCTTCTGGTTCGTGATGGTCAAGCTGGTCTCGGTAATTGGCCGCCTCTTCTTCGGACTGAAGGTAAGCGGAAGAGAGAATCTCCCCCCAAGCGGGCCATTCATTCTCTCTCCCAATCATCAGAGCTTCCTCGATGGACCCATGGTAGTCAGCGCGCTGCCGTGGCGGGTGTTCAAGGACATCTTCTTTGTAGGAACCAGTGAGATATTCGGACAGGGCATCTTCGGCTGGCTCTCGAAATTTATCCGGCTGGTGCCGGTTGATCCCGATTCCAACCTGGTGAATGCCATGCGCGCCGGCGCCTATGGCTTGAAGCACGGCAAGGTGCTCATTCTGTATCCCGAAGGCGAACGCTCCATCGATGGAATACCCAAGGCATTCAAGAAGGGCGCTGCCATTCTGGCCAGCCACTTGAAAGTACCGGTCTATCCGGTGGCGATTGAAGGTTTCCATGAAGCATGGCCGCGCAACCAGAAGCTGCCCCGCCTGGCCAAACTGAAAATCCAGTTCGGCACAGCGGTGAATCCTCCTGAAGTGCTGCAAAGCCCGGAAGAGAGCTATAGACAGCTCACCGAAAAACTCCGGTCTCACGTGGTCGAGATGTGGGAAGGCTTGCGGGAAGATGCACGAAAAAAAGAGACAGCAGGGGCTGATTGACTCTCCCACAAATCGGCGGGTCTACTTAAGCCAGCGAAGCTGGCGCAACTCTTCTAGCCTACAGCGCAAGCTATAGGTAAATACAACGAAGAATCCAGAAGCCCGCGAAGCGGGCGATATAGGGATTTCTCGCTTCGCTCGGAACAAAGAATAAGGTATCCTCTTTCCATAAATGCCCACGCACAACCGCGCCACCATCATCAGCATGACTGTCATCGCTTCTGCTGCTGCAACCCTCCTGCATGAAGGGCTGGGACACGGTGTTGTAGCCTGGCTGCGCGGCGCCGGTCCGACGGAACTTACTACCACTCATCTGTCGTCGCTGAAGGCGGATCGCTGGGTCATGGCAGGCGGTACTCTCGTCAACCTGGCTGTTGGCGCTGCGGCGCTCTTTGCCTGCTCCCGTTCAGGTCAACATGCCAACCGGCGTTACTTTCTCTGGCTCCTGGGCGCGCTCAATCTGCTGCCGGGTGCGGGCTATTTCATGTATTCCGGCCTCGCAAACATCGGCGATTGGGCTGCACTCATCCGGGGATTGCCGCATCATCTCGCATGGCGAATTGCTTTGAGCTTATTCGGCGTGGTGCTTTATTACTTGTCTGTGCGCGCAATCGGCGCTACGGTCGCACCGTTCGCGCCAGATGGCTCTGCCTATAATGTTGCTGGACGTCTTCCCTACTGGGCAGGCGGTATTTTTCAGTGCATTGCAGGATTGCTCGATCCGCTAGGCTGGAGGCTTCTGCTGATCGCCACCATAGCCGCTGCCTTCGGAGGCAACTCAGGCCTGCTCTGGGCCAATGTGTTCTTGCCGCAACCGGCAGCAAAAGAAACTTTAACTGTACGCCGTTCTCCCGGCTGGTGGATCACCGCTGTCGTGTTTGGGGGAGCCTATATTCTTATCGTAGGGCCGGGAATTCGCTTTCACGCACATTAGACACATTGCTATTGCGGCCACAGGGATCCCTGGCTGCGTCCGGACTGAATAACACAATTGTCACGCTTCCTGCGGCCCGCTCAGCAGCCGGCTCATCACAGATGCAATGCGCTCCCAGTTCTCGGCTTCTACTGCAAGCTGCTTACGCCCTGATTTGGTGATGGTGTAGAACCGGGCTTTGCGGTTGTTCTCTGAAACACCCCAACTGGAGGTAATCCAGCCCCGCTGCTGCAGCCGCAGCAACGCCGGATAAAGCGTCCCCTGATTCAACTGCAGCAGGTTCTCTGATACCTGTTCGAGGCGCCGCGCGATGCCATAACCGTGCAGCGGCCCCAGCGCTTCCAAGGTCTTCAATACCATGAGGTCCAGCGTGCCCTGCAGCACGTCAGCCTTCTCGCTCATCGGTGCGTCTCCTGTCGATTAACAACATGAGTTTATAAGTTATATGTTGCTTGTCAACAGGAAGACGGGTTTTGGCTATTGGCTTGGGCTTATGTATCCATTGCATCTATCTGTGAGAATCTGTTCATCTGTGTCATCTGTGTTGAGATTTTTCGATGAGCACAAAAGAAAAGACGCAGCATAACACTGCGTCTTTTGCGGTTCAGCCCTTCAGGTAGAATTAGTTGCTTGCTACCTGCTGCTTCTGCAGCACGAAGTGGGCGCGGCGGTTCTCCTTCCAGCACGACTCGTCTTCAGTCTTGGTGCAGAATGGCCGCTCTTTGCCGTAGCTGATGGTGTGGACGCGGTCCGCGGTTACGCCGTGCTTCGCGAGAATGTCGCGCACGATGTTGGCCCGGCTGTCACCCAGTCCCATGTTGTAATCTTCCGAACCGCGCTCGTCACAGTGCCCCTCGATAACCAGCTTCATATTCGGGTGCTGCGCCAGGAATTCAGCATCGGTATTCAAGGCGGTTTCCTGATCGGCGCTGACCTGGTAATTGTCGTAGCCAAAGAAGACGTCCTTCACATTCTGGGCAAACAGTTGCTCATCGGTGATTCCGGTTGCAACCTTCCTGGCATTTACAGTAATGCGGGCATTGGCCTCTGTGCTTCCGCCATCGCCTTTTGCAGTCAGGTGATAAGTGGTGGAATCAGACGGCATGATGTTCATGGAACCGGATGCCGTTACGGTACCAACACCATCAATGTTGATGGTCGTGGCATTCTGCGTCTGCCAGCTAAGTTTTGCGGACTGGCCATGGTCCACGGTGGCTGGTGTCACCATCAGATTCGCAGTAGGTGATGGAGGTACAGTCGGAGGCGGAGTGTTGATCTTGGCCACCGGCTTCTGCTGGTGATGGCATCCGGCCATGACCAGGACAACGGATAAAGCAAATACAAAGACAAAGACTTTCTGAAGTTTCATCGGAATTCTCCTCAAATCCAAATACACAAAAAAGCTCAATGTGAGCTGCGGGTTTCGTTGATTCAGGAAAGGTGTTTGAACGCGGGGATCAGCAGCGCAGGACGCGCATGAGAGCGGCCGGAGTCACGTCGCGCCTAATGTGCTCTCGCGCCTCTGCAAGCCGCGCACAAGCCAGCCGCGCTTTGACCAACCGCATAGAAGCAATACGGAATGCCGCGATAACCATGCTGAGAAGCAGCATGAGGACGGCCCATTTGAGACGAAAGATGGTAGCCGGACCGTGAGTGGCAGGAAACGGGCCAGTAACCAGCGGAAAGAAAAATAGAAGCAGTACAGCGACGGCTGAAAAGATGCCGATGCACCGTCCAAACAGCGACGTGAACATGGGAAAAAGTATGATCCAGAGTTGCCGGATGGTCAAGGAATATCGCCAAACGAGGTATTTTCGGCCAATTTCTCAGTGGTTTTGCTGTATCAGCGGGCTACAACGTTGCCGCTTCTTTGACCGATATATCTGCAGCGCAGGCCAGAGCGTTTTGGCAATTGGCTGAGATGAACCGGAACACGGAACAAATGGAGAAGTCCTTTCACTGCTTCACATCTGCTGTTCCGGTTGACGTTCCGTGTTCCGGTTCAGAAGCGGAACAGAAGGCTTTTACCACAGCGTGGCGAGCCACAACCAAAACCTTTAACCGCAGAGGACGCAAAGGACGCAGAGGAACAAGATCAAAAGGCGCACCACGGAGACACCGAGACACGGAGGCGCGGAGACTTTGCGGGAGAACAAAAAATTGGCGTAACAGGCGTAACGCCGTCACAATCCTTATTAATCCCAAGGGTATTAGACTGGGTTACGACAGGTTACGTTGTTACGGCAGTTCGCCTTTCCAGTGCGCCCCTCAAGATAGAGGTGTGCTGTAAGCGTCAATGTATATTCAGTTTTCAAAGAACAAAACCTGCGCTTCCGCCTGAGCGGAGCATAGATACTATAGTAGGTGCTTTATAGAAAAGCAACCAGATTTACCCGACATGGGAGGGAATAGTTGCCCATTTGGGCTACGACTACTTCAACGCGCGCAACGCCCGAATTGCTGTTCTATTAACCTCCTGATGTTGCATCAGGAGGCTGCGATACGTAGATGTGAGCCTTCAGTGGCTCCTTTTCAGTTCTTCTTTCTTAACATCAGGCATTCCATTTTGCTCCCCCTCAGGAGTTTTTGATATGTTGTCTCTGGATTACGTGACAAAAGGATCAGCCGAAGGAATTGCCAAGGGTGGAACGGAGCGAGCAATGCCTAAGAAGCATGTATTTTTATCATATTGTCGCGAAAATCAAGCAGAGGTCAAGCTGTTGCGAGATGATCTGATTGCTGCCGGTGAAAATATTTGGTGGGACCAAGACCTTCTTCCTGGACAGAATTGGGCGCTTGCAATTGAGAAGGCCATGGAAAATGCCTACGCAGTCATTCTTTGCTTGTCGAAAGAATCGGAGGCACGGGTCACTTCTGGAATTTATCCGGAGGCAAGCGATGCAATTTCCGCTTATCGACAATATCCGCCTGATAGGATTTTTCTAATTCCGGTACTTCTGTCGGATTGTGCAGTTCCTTCGATTAAAATCGACAGTACCCGAAAAATAAAGGATCTCCATTATGTGAAGCTATTCCCAAAGGCAGAGCGCACTGAAGGAATCGCGAAGTTGCTGCAAGCGATCAAGGCAACACCTCACCACCCTTAGCAGGCTCGCCGGAAATAAGTCGCACCGCGCCGGCGAGCCAGCAATTGAGTGCGGCCAAAGAGGAGAAGGGGGATATTGCAGATGTAGCACGTGGCTCAATTCACGACGCGCAGATGATTGCAGTCGCGACTGTTCGCGATTCCTCTTCGAATTCAGAAAAGCCTGATCATAGTGCATCGAGTACAACAAAAAATGCTTCAAGCGTACTGAGCCACTTTCCACCTTGGCTGAGGCTTCTCATCGCCGCAGCTGTACTCTTGATTGTATGCACTGGTGTGTGGCTCTGGCGACATCAGAAATCGTTGGAGGATGGTTTTCACAATCAATTGAAGCATTTTGGCTTACCCTCCGATCTGCGTGATTATCAAGGCCAATTCGAATCCTTAAACATTGATCAGGTAGCTTTGAGTGATTTGGATTGGCTTGATTCAAATACCCTCAAGCACTTCACTCTTGCGAGTCGCAACTTAAGTTCGCTGGATGGCCTTACTCACATTCCCCAACTGCAATCCCTGGATCTAGATTTGAGAGATCTTCCGCTGTACTCCCTCGCCGGTATTTCCTCTCTTCGCCACCTTCAAAGTTTGACTCTGCGGCACATTGGCCTGGCGAAACAACAGATTATGCCAGAAATTAGTATCTTTCCAGAACTTAGAGACCTCTATCTCGATCTGCGGACTGTCCGTACAGTTTCCCAGCTTCCCGATACATCGGGACTGACCCAACTCCGCTCCCTAACTCTCTTGCTGGACTACTCTCGCGTACAAAGCCTGGATTCGCTGGCGAAGATCGAGGGTCTGGAAGCCCTTAGTCTTAGTTTGGATGGAACCCAATTGAATCTGCTATCAGGCTTGAATTACAGTCAAAGCCTTCGTTCTCTGACGCTTTCGCTCGCATCACCGCCCAACATTAAGTTGCCCGATCTTACTGCCCTTCGAGGACTCGTGAATCTAACCATTTATATGCCAGGGACGAGAGGCAGTAACCTTACTGATGAGACTTCAGTTCCCGATATGACCTACCTTAAGCAATTGCAACAGTTAGCGATACACCTCAACGGTTCGGAAGTTCGCCGCCTACCGGAGATTGGCCATCTCGTGGGCTTGAGAACGCTTGATTTGGATCTGGACATGAGCGCAGTAGACAAGCTTCCAGATATTTCTAAAATTCGTGATCTCGATAGATTAATATTGCATGTAAGTGGAACAGTAATCTCGGAATTGCCGGATTTTACAGAACTTCCGAAGCTCCATGACCTAGATTTGGCGCTAGCAGATTCCAAAATCACATCCTTGAATAGTGTTGAAAGCCTCAGGGGACTAAGGAGTCTTTCATTGGATATAGACGGAGCGAATATTCGAGACATGGGCTTTATTGCTAAACTCGGGAGCATCGAGAAACTTGCTCTTCGCTTGAGATGGTCTCAGATCCACGACTTGCCAGATCTGGGGCTGATAAAGGGACTGCGCATTTTTGAACTCCACTTGGATGATTTGCCAAGCACGGAACAATTACCTGATATCAGCAATCTGCAGGCGCTGGAAGAGTTAACTCTCGATCTCAAGGGCTCCCACATCTCCAAACTGCCCAACTTATCTCACTTGCCTCATTTGAGAAAAGTCACACTAGTTCTGGAGGATTCTGACATCAAGGACCTGTCGTCGCTGGAGGAGGTAAGCAGTCTTGAGGAACTGTGCTTGGATCTGAAGCATACCAATATGCAAACTCTCCCCAATTTGAAGCCGCTCAAGAGCTTGCGGAGAGTCGAGATGGATATCAGGCATTCTGGGCTCATGCTTAGTCAGACTGGGAATCTCTCTCAGCTTCAAGAGTTGACCATCGATGGGGGCTTTTCCTCCTTAAAAAATCTGCCAAGATCGGTCAAAGCGTTGGCGTTCATGCCCTAGTCGAACGGAACAAAGGGAAGCGACCATATTGCTTTGGCAAGTATCGGAACTGGTTACCATGGAAAGATACGGGCATTTATCACAAAGGCCTTGTCTAACGGCTTTCTTGGAGGGTATGCTGGTTGCTCATTAGATGTGTACCTAACATGAGAAATGTCATCGACTTGTGCGGACTTCTACCTAGTGTGGGCCGAACCTTCGTTACTGAAGCAGCCACTTCGATGAAGTCTGGAAAGAGCCGGGCATGAAGACAGCACGGCAATGGCGGCTTCTCGTTTCCGTCTGGTTTTTGATCAGTCTTCCAGCCGTTCCCACGGAGAAGGATGATGGACTGGTGGATGAAAGTTATCGTTTGAGCCAAATGCTTGGCGGTCGCGAGCAGCTAACTTATCTTATCGAATTGTGTCATTTGAGCCCCCACCTCAACCTTTCCACGAAAAAAACACAGGAGTATTCCTTAGCGTTGTTCCGTCTCGCTTCCACAGGGCAGGATGCTAAGTTACGCATTATAGGACAGAAGAATGCCGTAACCTGTCTGTCTCATGCTGACCCGACGACAGCTATGGAGCTTCTCTCCAAGATAGGATTCCAACAGCAACCCGGACAATGGCTGTATGAAGATCCTCGCTACAACGCTGCTGAGACGGCTTTTGTCAACTTGATCACTATGTCCAGATCCCAAAACACCATTGACAGCGTTACAGCAAATGCAAGATATCTAGGCCAGACTGGACAATACCCATACTTTGGAGTTGGAATGGTCATAGATCGCCTTCCACCAGACTTCAAGAACCAAATAAATACTCTTTTCAATGACGCTGTGCAATTTTATGTGAGCGAAAGCGGCTTCTATAACCGCGATGAGGAATTTCTGTTTCTGTTGCGGTCACTACATAATCCCTCCGTTGACAAAGATTTAATAGTAAGGGCATTAACCGTTTTCGCACAACGACTTACGAGTTCTCCAATCCATTTTCCGGGCGACTATTATGCTGAGATCCACGTTGATTCAAGCGGCAAGGTCTTCCCATTCACCGATCGCAATGAAGCCTTTCTATTTCTGATATTCCCCGCCATTCGGAAACTCAATCCGACGCTGGCAATGGAGCTTCGGCAGAGGGACGCAAAGCTGGACGAAGCGACAGATGGTATGCATTACATACCCGGAGGTTTTGTGCAAGGGAGCCCAACATCACAGCAGGCAGCCCGGCAGCATTTTCAATGGTTGCAAGAGTCCCTCGTTTCCCGGATCAAGGAACAGCAAGGCTGCAATCCAGAATCGGTGGTCCAGCTTGCCTACCGAATAACCGATCCGAGTTTGCGCATCGTCGGCTTTTCCGCTATCCTTCCAGCCCTTGCACGGAGCAATCCCTCCGAAGGGCACAGCATCTACGAAAAACAACTCTCCGAACTCGGCAATTTGAGCAATCCCATCGGGAGATTGCGGGCTACGGTTGCGGTAGCGTCAGCTGCCTATCAGCTTGGCGATTTTAAACAGTTCAAATTTTTGAGCATGCAGGCTTTTGATATGGGCTTCCGGCTTTTCAGTAATGATGTTAAGGCCAGCCACGCACAGCTACGTCAAGGTTTCGATGAACTCCACGACCTTATTACCTTTACAGCTTCACAACGAACTGACTTTCTGCTGGAAGAAGTGCAGCAGCTGCCCGATGATTGGCTCAAGGCTTATCTCTGGCTGTATGAAGCAGATGGTCATGGAACGTTAAGGGCTCTGCCAATGGCGACTAAGTCATGCTCTGATGCACACGCGACTGAACGAACGCGAGATCGCGGAGGGGCATTGGTCGAGGGATTCCTTGGAGGCCAGGAGAAGGTACAATGAAAAACATATTAATTATTTTTATAGTGCTTTTTTGCGGGTCGCAAGTAGCATTCGGAGAAAAGTGCGGTTTCCAGCGTGATACCGATTTGTCCGGCGGCAGCTATGCGAGTTCGACAAGTAGTGACCAATGCTCTGCTGGTCAATCGATACTCGAGGCAAATTATTCTTTCCCGAACGCTCAGCTGCTAGATGAGACTATGGCATTCCAGGCTCGTAATCCGCTTGTTGACCCAACAACTTTTCATTTGCGCCAAGCGTTGGGTAGTCAGGACCAGCTGATCAATCTTGTTGAAATGTGCCGCGCGAGTGTTTCTTCCAATCACCCAGAGATGGCCAAGGATGTGGCTTTAATCCTGTTCCGAGTTGCGACAGCCGAACGGAGTCCAGCATTGCGTGCTGTTGGTCAAAAAAATGCTGTGACGTGTTTGTCCTATGTCGACCCTGTGGCAGCCATGGAGTTGCTCTCAAAAGTAAGCTTCCAGCGACCCGGGCGGGGCCAATGGCTATATGAAGATCCTCGTTACAACGCAGCAGAAATAACATTCGTCAATTTTGCGAAGCTCAACCCATTCGAAGTCTCGATCATTGCCGCGAAGGCTAGATATTTAGGTAAGACAGGACAGTACCCATACGTTGGCATTGCCAAGGTCATTCGCAGCCTTCCAAGATCGTTAGAGAAGGAGGCAAGTGCACTTCTCCGTGATGCCTTAGCCTTTTATGCAAGCGAAACGGGTTTCTATAATCGGGATGAAGAGTTCCTGCGACTCTTGCAGTCGCTGAATGATTCTTGGGTTGACAAACAGCTTGCTGCTGAGGCATTGGCAACATTCTTTCGACGGCTGAAGAACGACCCGATCCATATCCCAGGAGACTATTATGCGGAGCTTCAAATCGATTCGAGCGGCAAGATACTCTCGTTTACTGATCGCAATGAAGCCTTCCTCTTCCAGGTCTTTCCGATGATCCAGCGTTTCCATCCTGGATTGGCGGCACATCTCCTCCAGCAGGACCATAGATTGGAAGAAACTGCTGACAATATGAGCTATATTTCTGGCGGATTTGTCCAAGGGAATCATACCCCCGAGGAGGCCGCCCAGCGGCATCTTGCGTGGTTGCAAGACTCTCTGGTAGATCGGATTCAAGGGTGCCAAGACTGTAATCAGCAGGTGGTGACTCGTCTAGTCCGGCACCTTACGGATCTGAACTCGCGTGTTGTGGGTTTCTCCGCCACGCCCTCCCGCGTTGTGCACCGTATTCCTTCAGGGCGCCTAACACTTACGAAAAGCAAACTCGTACAGTTCGCGAGGCAAACCTTTTATCACGAACAGGCGTCGAGTGAACCAACTCAGCTAAGTAGAACACCCGCGTCATACGCTCAGAATCCAAGAACGCTTCGCAAAGGAAGTGTCGCCCGTTGAAAGAGGTACAGCAAAAGTAGGTAATCTGGTATAGGCAAAATTGTAGCTGCAAGAGCCTCAAGGAACCGGAAGGCTCAATAACATTCAACGAGCAGCCCGCAACAGGTTCAATATCAATCACTTAGCCGAAGTTCGTCACGGTGCGGTTGAATTCCGCGATTTTTAAGGTTGTCATCGTGACAAGTCTTTTATCCTCAATCTCCAGATTCAGAAAAGCGATGTGGTGCAGACCTACCCTCTTGCGGCCAACCAGAGCCGGTGGCAAACTCGGCCCCAGATGTTTTTGCGGCCGCATCAACGAAGTAAGGACGGTAAGCAGCACACCTATTGGTAGCTGGTAGAGACA
>Ga0066662_10000484_pt1 | contig 17443 bp, 11 predicted proteins | sample GraSoiAngelo_111_FD_133939 | JGI IMG/M metagenome (GOLD analysis project Ga0066662, IMG submission 133939) | Grasslands soil microbial communities from the Angelo Coastal Reserve, California, USA - 14_0903_12_40cm | ecosystem: Environmental > Terrestrial > Soil > Grasslands | place: USA...
GCCGAAGGCCGCGGCCGGCGACGCTTCGACGGGGGTGTCGGCGACGCTGCGCTACTGACGCTCGAACACGGCGGCGGTGAGCCCGAGCGCGATGATGCACGCGAACGTCGCCGCGACGACGCCGCTCGCGACGTTCGCGCGCAGAAGTACGACGGCGACCACCACGGCAAGTGCAACGGCGATCGGCGCGAGCCGCGAATCGCCGGCGATGAATTCCCAGATCGCCGCGAGCTTCACGCGCGCACCGACCGCGGCGCGCGCGCGACGGTGACGAGCGCGCCCGCCACCGCGAGATAGAACGCCGCGAGCAGCAGCAGCGACAGGTCGGCGCCCCACCAGGCGATGCCCAAGCCTTCGCCCGTCCAGAACGTGCCGAACGACGTGAGCATGACGCCGACGACGAACTTCATCGTGTTCTCCGGCACGCGCGACGCGGGATGCTTCAGCGCCAGGCCGATCAGCACGACGAGCACCACCGCCGCGGCGGCGCCCGCGGCCGACCACCCCAGCGCGGCCGTCGACGCGGCGCCGAACGTCACGACGATGATGGCGACTTCCAAGCCTTCGATCAGCACGGCTTTGAATGCGGTCACCAAGCCGATGCGGTCGGCCTGCGCGTTCTCTGCCGAGCGCAGCGCGGAGACCTCGCGCGCGAACGCCGCGTCCTCGTCGCGCAGCGCCTTGCGGCCCGCGTAGCGCAGGATCGCCTTGCGCAGCCACGCCAGCCCGAAGAGCGTCAGCACGATGCCGACGACCAGCTTGAGCTGCTCGATCGGGATGAGGTGCAGCAGCGGGCCGAACAGCGCGACGATCACCGCCAGCACCGCCAGCGCGCCCACGGCGCCGCGCAGCGCGACGGGCCACGAGCGGGCGACGCCCACCGCGAGCACGATCGTCATGGCTTCGACGGCCTCCACGCCCGAGGCGAGAAAACTGGTTCCGGCAAGCGCCCATCCGTTCACGCAGCACCAGAACCGTTCAAGGCCCGAATCGATGCGCCGCCAACGTCCCCGTCATGTTCTGGGAGTTGGCCGGGGTGCCGGCCGTCACCGTGCGGCGCGGTACGCGCGTCGAGTCGGTCCATCACGTCGCCGCGTGCGTCGCGGACGTGGACGGCGAGGTGCTGCTGCGCGTCGGCACGATCGAGGAGCCCGTGTTCCTGCGGTCGTCCGCAAAGCCGTTCATCGCGGCCGCCTCCGTGCGGGCGGGGGTGCTGGAGCGGTTCGGCTTCGGCGAGCGCGAGCTCGCGGTGATGTGCGCGTCGCACAACGGCGAGCCCGGCCACGTGGAGACCGTCGCGGCGATGCTCGAACGCATCGGCGCGACGGCCGACGATCTCGGCTGCGGCGCGCATCCGCCGTCGTACGAACCGGCGGCGGCCGCGCTCGCCGCGCGCGGCGAGCGTCCCACGCAGCTCCACAACAACTGCAGCGGCAAGCACGCCGGGATCCTCGCGCTCGCGAAGGTGCTCGGCGCGCCGTTCGCAGGCTATCTCGACGCGTCGCATCCGGCGCAGCGCGCGATCCTCGCGCTGTGCGAGCGGGTCAGCGACGACGTGTTCGACGGCGACAAGCTCGCCGTGGACGGCTGCGGCATCCCGGTCTACGCGACGACGCTGCGCAAGGCGGCCGTGTCGTTCGCGCGGCTCGCGACGCTGCGCGGGCTCGGCGACGAGGACGCGACGGCCCTGGCGCGCGTCGCCGCGGCGATGTCGTCCGAGCCGTGGTACGTCGCGGGCACCGGCCGGTTCGACACCGACCTCATGCGCGCGACCCGCGGGCGGATCGTGTGCAAAGCGGGGGCCGAGGGCGTCCATTGCGACGCGCTGCTGGATTTGGGCGCGGGCCTCGCGCTCAAGGTGCTCGACGGCTCCCGCCGCGCGGCGCCGCCGGCGACCCTCGCCGTCCTCGATGCCCTGCGCGCGCTCGAACCGGAGGCGCGCGCCGCGCTGCGGCCGCACGCGGTGGTCCCCGTCAAGAACGTCGCGGGCCGCGTGGTCGGCGAAGTGGCCGCGCTCGACGGGTGGGTCCCGGCGGACTAGCAACCACGCTCCTTTTCGCGCGGTCGAAGGCACCGTGGTCGATTTCTTTCTGAGGCGCCCGATCATGGCGTCGGTCTTCTCGCTCGTTATCCTGCTGCTGGGCATCATCTCGATCCCGACGCTACCGATCGCGCAGTTTCCGAACATCGCTCCGCCGACCGTGAGCGTCGGCGCGTTCTATCAAGGCGCGAGCGCCGAGGCGGTGGAGTCGTCGGTGACGGTTCCGCTCGAAGAGGCGATCAACGGCGTCCAGGGCCTGCGCTACATCTCGTCCTCCTCGGGGAGCGACGGTTCGTCGCAGATCACCGCGACGTTCAACCTCGACCGCGATCTCGATCAAGCGGCGAACGACGTGCAGAACGCGGTGAACCTCGCGCAGGGCCGGCTGCCGAACGAAGTCAAGCAGATCGGCGTCACGGTCTCGAAGAACTCGGGGACGTTCGTCGCCGCGCTCGGCATCACGTCGACCGACAAGCGCTGGGACCAGGCGTACCTCACGAACTTCCTCGAAAACAACGTCGTCAACGACCTCAAGCGCATCAACGGCGTTTCCGACGTGCGCGTGTTCGGCGAGCGCAAGTTCGCGATGCGGCTGTGGGTCGACCCCAAGCGCCTTGCCGACAACGGCCTGACCGCCGGCGACGTCGTCACCGCGCTTCAGTCGCAGAACGTCCAGGTCGCCGCCGGCGCGATCGGTTCGCCGCCGACGAACGGTCACCAGGAGCGCGAGTTCTCGGTGCTCGCGACGGGGCGTCTGCACGACGCGACGCAGTTCGCCAACATCGTGCTCAGGACGAATCCCGACGGCGGTTTCGTGAAGGTGCGCGACGTCGGCCGCGTCGTGCTCGGCGCCGAGAACTACGTGGGCTCGCTGTGGTTCGACGGCAACGAGGCGATCGGTCTGGGCATCCTGCAGCTGCAGACCGGCAACGCGCTAGCCGTTTCGCAGCAGGTCCGGGCGACGATGGACCGGCTCTCGGCGAAGTTCCCGGCGGGAGTGAGCTACAAGGTCGCGTTCGACTCCAGCGATTTCGTGCGGGAGTCGATCAAGGAAGTCGTGATCACGCTGCTGATCGCGATCAGCTTGGTCGTGCTCGTCATCTTCCTGTTCCTTCAGGACTGGCGCACGACGCTGATCCCGGCGCTCACGATCCCCGTCTCGCTGCTCGGCACGTTCTTTTTGATGAAGGTGCTCGGGTTCTCCATCAACACGCTGACGCTCTTCGGGCTGACGCTGGCAACCGGGCTCGTGGTCGACGACGCGATCGTCGTCATCGAGAACATCGCGCGCTTCATCCAGGAGAAGGGGATGTCCCCGCTCGACGGCGCGCGCGAAGCGATGCGCGAGATCACGGGCGCCGTGCTCGCGTCGTCGCTCGTGCTGCTCGCGGTGTTCGTCCCGGTGGCGTTCTTCCCGGGGACGACGGGTCTGCTCTACAAACAGTTCGCGCTCACCATCGCGTGCTCGATCACGATCTCGCTCTTTTGCGCGCTGACGCTCACGCCGGTTCTGTCCTCGCTGCTGCTGGGTCGTACGGGGCACAAGCAGCGCGGCATCTTCGGGCCCGTCAACCGCGCGATCGACGCGACGCGCCGCGGCTACCACCGCGCGCTGCCGGCCGTGATGCGGCGCCGCTGGCTCACGCTGGGCGTGTTCGCCGTGCTGCTCGTCGTGACAGGCTTCGTCTACACGACGACCCCGACCGCGTTCGTCCCCGACGAAGATCAAGGCTTCGCGCTGGTCACCGCGCAGCTGCCCGAAGGGACGGCGATCGACGTCACGCATCAAGTGCAGCGCGACATCGAGGCGGTTCTCAACCAGCAGCCAGAGATCACCGACGTCTTCGACGTGGCGGGGTTCAGCTTCACCGGTTCGGGCTCGAACAAGATCACTATGTTCATCAAGCTGAAGCCGTGGGGGGCTCGGCCCGGCGGCGACCACGATCTGAAGAACGTGGTGGCGCGTGTCAACTACCGGCTGTTCACCGACTTCAAGTCGCACCACCCCGACGTGTTCGCCGCGTCGTTTCAGCCGCCGTCGGTTCCGGGGCTGGGCTTCCAGGCCGGGTTCACGTACGAGCTGGAGGACCGCGCGAACCAAGGGATCCCCGCGCTCGAGGCCGCGTCGAAGATGCTGATCGGTCCTGCGTACGCGCCGACCGCGCCGGTTTCCAACGTGTACACGACGTTCCGCACCGACAAGCCGACGATCCTCACCGACGTCGACCGCGACAAGGCCTCGCAGCTCGGCGTATCGCTGCCGTCGCTGTTCAACACGATGCAGGTCTACCTCGGCTCGGTGTACGTCAACGACTTCGACATGAACGGCAAGGCGTACCGCGTCTACGTGCAGGCGGATACGCCGTACCGCTCGAGCGTCTCCGACCTCGAAAGGATCTTCGTGCGCAGCGGGACGCCGCTGTTCGTCGGCGGGCAGTTGGTCACGCCGCCGTCGATCCCGCTGACCGCGCTCGTTCACATCTCCGAGGTCAAGGCACCGCCGACGATCACGCACTTCAACCTCTACCGGTCGATCGAGATCGGCGGTAGCCCCAAAGAGGGTCACGGCTCCGGCGAAGCGCTGGCGACGATGGACAAGTTCGCCGCGAACCTCCCGGCCGGGTTTGCAACGGAGTGGAGCGGGATCTCGCGCGAGCAGATCGAGGGCGGCGCGCAAGCAGCGCTCATCTTTGCTCTGGGAATCGTGTTCGTGTTTCTCGTCTTGTCGGCGCAATATGAGTCGTTCGCCGACCCGCTGATCATCTTGCTGGCGGTTCCGCTGGCGCTGCTGGGTGCGATCAGCGCGCTCTTGGTCCGGCACTACTTCTCCGACGTGTTCGCGCAGGTGGGGTACGTGATGCTGATCGGGCTCGCGTCCAAGAACGCGATTCTGATCGTCGAGTTCGCCAACCAGCAGCGCGAGCAAGGCGTTGACGCCGTGACGGCGGTGGTCCGCGCCGCCGAGACGCGGCTGCGGCCGATCTTGATGACGTCGATCGCATTCGTCCTCGGCGTGACGCCGCTCGTGTTTGCGAGCGGCGCCGGCAGTGCCGCGCGGCATTCGCTCGGCACCGCGGTCTTTGGCGGGATGATCCTCTCGACCGTGCTCAACCTGTTCATCACGCCGGTGCTGTACGTGTTCATCTCCGGATTCGAGGACCGGCTCGGTTTCGGCCGCGGCAAGCACGCGTCGTCGAAGGGTGGGAACGGCACGACGGAAGGCGTCGCCGGCGTGCCCTCTTCACCGCACCCGGTTCGGCTGTAATTTTATTGTCACCCTGAGCTTGTCGAAGGGTGCGCCACCGTCGGAGCGCGGCGTGATCGTGAGATTTCGGAAGTATGTGTCGGAGTCTGGACCTGACCAGAGTGCGATGGTTCCGTTTGTGCGGCCTTGTTTTAGGTCGTTGACGATCAGGCAGGGCTGCGCCGCGTCGTTCAGATAGAGGCGCGCTTTCGTGCCTGCTACCGTGATTTTCATCGTTGTCCATGCGCCTGGTTCCATGTCGGCGTAGAATTCGTAGACGCCCGGTGCTTCCGTTCTCAGGCCCGGCCAGTTGTAGCCCGGGTACGAGACGTACTGCGTTGCGTGGTTGCGCAGCAGTTGGTCGTACGCGCGGCCGTTCGTCGGACGGATGTAGAACATTTCGAAGCGTGAGGTGTCCGGCGACATCCGAAAGGCGATGCCGACGAAGCCGCGTGCCACCGCGGGGGCTCCGCTGCGCGGCATGCCCGCGAGCTCGGCTTCGATCGTGCCGTCTTCGAAGCCGGAATTTTTCACGATCGCGAACATGCTGTCCGACGCGCGGCCGTTTGCGTCCGGTTCGGGAACTTGCAGCATGCGCAGGCTGTGGCGCCCGTGTAGCGTCCCGGGCTCCGCTTTCGATTTCGGCGTGAGGCCGATGATGTCGAGGCCGTCGCGCGAGTCGAGCGGCAGCCGTATCGACTCGGGCGCTGCGAACGCGGCTGCGTGCACGTTCGCGGCAAAGGCCAGGGCGGGTGCTGCGGCCAGAACGAACGTGCGGCGGTTCATCGCGAGAGGCATGAGCGCGGGTTCCGGGCTACCGGCCCCGCACCTTGGGAGCCTGCGTGCTTGGCATTCTTTCGGCACGACGGAGACTGCATCGGCCTTGCAGGCTTCAACGGTTCTACCGCATGGGGTGCATACGCGCAAACGTCCCTGGGGAACGGATCATGCTGAATAGCCGAACGATTCGATCTTTCCGCTGCCGTCGGATGAGCGCCGCGATATACGCAGCTGCGACGATCATGCTGGCGCCGGCGTGCGTCACGGGCGCGCAGGCGTCGCCGCAAACCGGATTCTATCTGCCGACGCCGCGGCCGACGCCGTTGCATGGTCAAGGAAGCAAATCATCGCCGTTTGCTTCCCCGGGGCCGACCGGTGCCGCAGTCGAGGGCATCTCGCTCGCACTCCAGCCGCAAGTCGCGCCGTATCACATCGGCAGGCCGATGTATTTCGGTTTGTATACCGTCAACGGCACGCGAAAGCAACTTACTTATCGGTCCCGGACGGAGTTGCGCTTCGAAGTTGCTGGGGGCTCCGGTGGTGCAGTACGACATCAAAGCTACCCGCTGCACCGGTTCGACTCGGCCGGCGTGTACAACCGCGAGGTCGGCATTCCGATCGGGAGTTCGTCGGCCTCAGCGAGTGATCTTTCGGAGACGTACGATATCACGGAACCGGGAATGTATCAGGTACGTGCCATCCTGACTCTTCACGGCTCTCGCGCGACGATCGCGTCACCATGGATCACGATCACGGTCGTGCCGAAGGACCGGTAGGCGCGGCCATCTTGGGCAAGAGGCTCGCGTGAGTGAATTGCCGCTGGCGGGGATTCGTGTCGTCGATCTTTCGTCCGTCGTCATGGGGCCTTGGGCGACGTACATTCTTGCCGGCTACGGCGCCGATGTCATCAAGGTCGAGGCGCCCGGTGGGGACGTCATGCGGTATGCCGGGCCTTCGCGGCATCCTGGGATGGGGTCGCTCTTCATGTTCATGAACCGCGGGAAGCGCAGCATCGTGCTCGATCTCAAGCGCGTGGAGGCGCGGGATGCGTTGCTGCGAGTGTGCGAGCGAGCGGATGTGTTCATCACGAACGTTCGGCCTGCTGCGATGCGGCGGCTTGGGCTTGGCTATGACGACGTGGCTGCGGTGAATGCGCGCATGGTGTATGTCGATCTCGTCGGGTATGGGCAGGACGGGCCTTATGCTGCAAAGCCTGCGTATGATGACCTCATTCAGGGGATTTCTGGGCTTGCTGCGACGTTTCGGCGCGTTGGGGATGGTGAGCCGCGGTTTGTGCCTGCGCTCATCGCGGACCGCATTACCGGGATGAATGCCGTGCATGCGATGATTGCCGCGTTGTTTGCGCGCGAGCGGAGCGGCGCCGGCCGGCATGTTGAAGTGCCCATGTTCGAGACGATGGCGGAGCTCGTGCTCTCCGATCACATGGGCGGACATCTCTTCGATCCGCCGGCCGGCGAATTCGGGTACAATCGTGCGCTCGCGCCGAACCGGCGGCCGCTGCGGACGTTGGACGGGTACGTGTGCATTCTGCTCTACACCGAGAAGCACTGGGAGCGGTTCTTCGAGATCGTCGGGATGCAGGAGCGCTATGCGGGTGATCCGCGGTTATCTGATCCCGGCGTTCGGCGGCGCGAGTATGATGCGGCATATGGTATCGTTGCGGAGATCGTTGCGACGCGTGCGTCGGCGGAATGGCTCGCCGCGCTCGGGGCGGCTGATATCCCCGTCGTTCCGCTCGAAGACGTGGCTGATTTGCTCGAGGACGAGCATTTGCGCGCGACGGGATTCTTTTGCGAAGAAGTGCATCCGAGCGAAGGAGCGCTGCGATCCGTTCGGCGCCCGTCGCGGTTCAACGAGACGCCCGCGTTCGCGCTTCGCCCTGCACCGCGGCTCGGCGAGCATGGTGAAGAGGTGCTGCGTGAGGCCGGGTTGGACGACGACGACGTGCGCGAGGCGCTCAGTTCGTCGCCGTCGCTCCCACCTGCATGACGGTGCCGCGCTGCTGGCGGGTCGGCGCGCTCAGCGGCGCCGGCGGCGCGGATAAGGTCATCCGGCCAGGCGGCGGCGTTCCGCTGCCGCATCGTGAGCGAGGGGCGGCGCGTATGCTTCGATCGCGTATTGGGCGAGCATGCGCTGCGCGTTGAAGTGGCTGGCGTTGAACGCGATCGCGCCGCGCATCGCCGCGTTGTAGCGTTCGCGGTCGTGCGTGTACGCTGGGAGGATCGTGTGTTCGAGCAGGGTGTAGAGCGCGTGCGCCGTTGCGTGGTCGTCGTGGCCCGTGTTTTCGTCGATCGACCAGCCCGTGATTCCGTCGAGCGCGCCTTCGATCCACCAGCCGTCCATCACCGACAGGCTCGGGACGCCGTTCATGGCCGCTTTCATGCCGCTCGTGCCCGAGGCTTCGTTCGGCGGGCGTGGGGTGTTCAGCCACAGGTCGCAGCCCGACGTGAGCGCCGCGCCCCAGCTCATGTCGTAGTTCTCCACGTAGACGATGTCGACCGCGCCCGCGAGCTCGTGCGCGCTGCCGACGATGTGCTGGATCATCGCCTTGCCGTCGAAGTCGCGCGGGTGCGCTTTGCCGCCGAACACGAGCTGGATGCCGCCCGCGTTGCGCGCGATCCAGGCGAGGCGGCCGGGGTCGCGCAGGATCAGGTCGTTGCGCTTGTACGCGGTGGCGCGGCGCGCGATGCCGATGGTGAAGCGGTTGGGGTCCAGCAGCTTGCCCGTCGCGTGCGCGATGCGTTCGATCAGCGCATGCTTCGCGGCGGCGTGAGCGGCGGCGATCTCGTTCAGCGGGATCCCGACGGCTTGGCGCAGCTGCCAGTTGTCGCGGCGCCACCCGGGGACGCGGCGGTCGAACAGCGCTTGGAACGGTTCCGACGTCCACGTCCCCGCGTGCACGCCGTTGGTGATCGCGTGCACGCCGGCGTCGGGAAACATCGCGCGCGACACCTCGCCGTGCTTCATCGCGACGGCGTTGGTGAACCGCGACGCGCGCAGCGCCAGGTGCGTCATGTTGAGCACGTCGCCCTCCGCCAGGCCGAGCGCGCGCAGCGTCGCCGCATACTCGCTGCCGAGAACGTCGTGCGCAAGGTCCAAGCCGAAGCAGTCGTGGCCCGCCGGGACCGGCGTGTGCGTGGTGAACACGCAGCGCTCGCGCACGCGCGCGAGGTCGTCGTGCGTCGGCGGACCGTGCGCCGTCGTGCGCGTCTCTTCCAGCAGCGCCAGGATCAGCAGCGCCGCGTGCCCTTCGTTCATGTGGTACGTGCCGACGCGCTCGTGGCCGAGCGCGCGCAGCATAGCGACGGTGCCCAGGCCGAGGAGCGCTTCTTGCTCGAGGCGGTAGCGCGCGTCGCCGCCGTAGAGCGCGCTCGTCAGCGCGCGCGCCGCGTCGTCGTTGTCGTCGCGGTCGGTGTCGAGGAAGTAGACCGGGACGCAGTATCCGTCCGCGCCCGTCACCATGTAGCGCCACACGCCCGCGTGCACGGCGCGCCCGGAGATCGGGATCGTCACGACCGGCGTCAGCTTTTGGAGCGCGTCGCCGGGCCACCAGCTCAGCGGCTCTTCGTGCTGCGCGCCCGCCTCGTCGAGGTGCTGGCGGAAGTAGCCGTCGCGGTAGAGCAGCGTCACGCCGGCCATCGGATAGCCCGCGTCGGCGGCGGCGCGGATCAGGTCGCCGGCGAGCACGCCGAGGCCGCCGCCGTAGGTCGCGACCTGCGATGCGACGGCGATCTCCATCGAGACGTAGGCGACCAGTGGCTCGTGCATGTGTTCCTTTGTTCGGCGCTTACGCGGATTCGGTGGAGGGCGGCACCGCGTACGCGGCGACCCACGGGGCGGTGGTGTAGAGCCGGCCGTCGCGGCGCACGACGCGCAGCCGGCCGCGCTGCGCCGCTTTGTAGAGCCGGTCCGGCCGCCCGTTCGTTGCGAACGCGGCGAGCGGGTGCAGCTCGTCGACCGGTTCGACGACGTCGCGCAGGCGCTCGAGCCCGCGCGCCAGCGCGTTCCCGATAACGCGCGCGAGCGGCGTCGCGTCGCCGGCCAGCGCGGCGCGCAGCGCGGCGCCGTAGGCACGGCGCGCGCGCGCGTCGAGCACGATGGGCGGCAGCCCGCGGCGGTACGCGAGCAGGTTCGCGACCAGCCGCGCGACCCGGCCGTTGCCGTTCGCGAACGGCTGGAGGCGCACGAGCCGCGCGGCGGCGCGCGCCAGCGCGAGCGGGGCCGGGTCGTCGGCGCCCAGCGCGAGGCGGCCGACGTAGGTCTCGGTCTCGAAGGGGACCATCCAGTGCGGGGGCGGCACCGTGCCGTCCGCGAGCGGCGGCACCGTGCGGGTCCGCCAGGCCCCTGCGTCGTCGCTGATGCCGCGCAGGGCGAGCCGGTGCAGCGCGCGCAGGTCTTCCGTGGTCACCGGCCCGCGGCTGTTGGCGTGCTGCGCGGCCCAACCGGCGGCGTCGGCGTACGCGCGCACGATGAGATAGTCGTCGAACCGGTGGCCACCCAGGGCCCGGCCGCGGTCGAGCAGGGCGCGCACGTCGGTGACGTCGAGGCGGGCGCCGGCGAGACGCGCGGAGCCCACGATCTCGTCGAGGCGGAGCGCGGCGAACGCGTCGCGCAGGGTCGCCGACGGCGGGGCCGCTCGCACGACGGCCGCAAGCATGTCGACGCGGCTCGCGATCTGTCCAATGGCCTCCATCTATGCGTTGTTGGACATCGGGGCCGCGACTCCGCCGGCCGCAACGGCTACGATGGCGCGGATGACGGACTACCTGGCGGCCTTGCGCGACCGCGTGATGCTCTTCGACGGCGCGATGGGCACGCAGGTCATGGACCTGCACCTGACCGATGCGGACTTCGGCGGCGCGTCCTACCACGGGTGCAACGAGGCGCTGGTTCTCACGCGGCCCGACGTGATCGAACGGATCCACCGCGACTACTTCGCGGCCGGCGCCGACGTCGTCGAGACGGACTCGTTCACCGCCTCGCGGCTCAAGCTCGACGAGTACGGCTTGGGTGCGAAGACCCACGAGATCAACCTCGCATCGGCACAGATCGCGCGCGCAGCCGCCGACGCGTTCTCGACACCCGAGCGGCCGAAGTTCGTCGCGGGCTCGCTGGGTCCGACGGGGATGCTGATCTCGTCGTCCGACCCGTCGCTGTCGAAGATCACGTTCGACGAGCTCGCCGACTTGTACGAAGAGCAGTCGACGGCGCTGATCGAGGGCGGCGTGGACCTACTGCTGCTCGAGACCAGCCAGGATCTGCTCGAGATGAAAGCTGCGATCGCCGGCATCACGCGCGCGTTCGCAAAAGGCGTGCGCCGCGTGCCCATCCAGGCGCAGGCCACGCTCGACGTCACCGGCCGCATGCTGCTGGGCACCGACATCAGCGCGGTGTGCGCGACGCTCGACGCGCTGCCGATCGACGTGATCGGGCTGAACTGCTCGACGGGTCCGTCGCACATGCGCGACCCGATTCGCTTTCTGGTCGAGAACTCGCGCTGCTTCGTCAGCGTCATTCCGAACGCGGGCTTGCCGCGCATGGGTCCCAAGGGCGAGACGATCTATCCCGAGACGCCTGCCGAGATGGCGGCGGAGCTGCACGCGTTCGTCAAAGACTTCGGCGTGAACGCGATCGGCGGGTGCTGCGGCACCACGCCCGCGCACATCAGCGCGTTCCGCGCGGGGCTCGACGCGCTCGCGGCGTCGGGTTACACACCGCGCATCCCGGAGCCCAAGCCGCTGCAGTTCGCAGCGTCCGCGATGACCGCCGTCGCCTTGAAGCAGGACGGCACGGTCCTGCTCATCGGGGAGCGCGTCAACGCCCAGGGCTCGCGCAAGATCAAGCGGCTGCTGCTCGCCAACGACTACGACGAGATCACGCTGGTCGCGCGCGGCCAGGTCGAAGGCGGCGCGCACCTGCTCGACATCTGCACCGCGCTCACGGAGCGCACCGACGAAGACGTGCAGATGGCGACCATCGTGAAGCGCCTCGCGCAGTCGGTCGAAGCGCCGCTCGTCATCGACTCCACCGAAGCCAAAGTGATCGAAGCCGCGCTGAAGATCTACGCGGGCCGCCCCGTGGTCAACTCGGTCAACCTCGAGAACGGCCGCGTGAAGATCGACTCGGTGATGCCGCTGGTGAAAGAGGCGGGCGCCGCGGTCGTCGCGCTGACCATCGACGAGACCGGGATGGCGAAGACGGCGCAGCGCAAGCTGGAGATCGCGAAGCGCATCCGCGACATCGTGGTCGGCGAGTACGGCATCCACGACGGCGCGCTGATCTTCGACGACCTCACGTTCACGCTCGCGACGGGCGACGCCGAGTACATCGATTCGGCCGTCGAGACGATCGAAGGCATTCGCCTGATCAAGCGCGAGCTGCCGGGCGTCCTGACGTCGCTGGGGGTATCAAACGTGTCGTTCGGGCTCAAGCCCGCGGCGCGCCACGTGCTCAACTCGGTGATGCTGCACCACTGCGTCGAAGCCGGGCTCGACATGGCGATCGTCAACGCCGCCGAGATCACGCCGTACGCGGAGATCGGCGCGGTCGAACGCGAGCTGTGCGACGACATGGTGCTCAACCGCCGCCCGGACGCGCTGCAGCGCGTGATCGAGCACTTCGAGTCGGCGACGGTCTCCGGCAGCGGCGCCGCCGCGCAGATCGAGGACGACGCGGACGCACCCGTCGAGGTGCGCATCCACAACGCGATCCTGCGCCGGCGCAAGGACGGCATCGAGGCGAAGATCGACGAGGCGCTGGAAAAGCGCGATCCTGTCGACGTGCTCAACAACGTGCTGCTGCCGGCGATGAAGGAAGTCGGCGACAAGTTCGGCTCGGGCGAATTGATCCTGCCGTTCGTGCTGCAGTCGGCCGAGGTGATGAAGAAGGCCGTCGCGCACCTCGAACAGTTCCTCGAGCGCAAGGAAGGCGTCAGCAAGGGAATCGTGGTGCTCGCGACGGTGTTCGGCGACGTGCACGACATCGGCAAGAACCTCGTCGGCACCATCCTGTCGAACAACGGCTACACCGTGCACGACATCGGCAAGCAGGTTCCGGTGAACACGATCCTCGACAAGGCCGTCGAGGTGAACGCCGACGCGATCGGGCTGTCGGCGCTGCTCGTGTCGACGTCGAAGCAGATGCCGGCGCTCATCAAAGAGCAAGCGTCGCGCGGGCTGACGTACCCGGTCGTCATCGGAGGCGCGGCGATCAACCGCGACTTCGGCCGGCGCATCGCGTATGCCGCGGACGAGCGCTTCTTCGCGCCCGGCGTGTTCTACGCGAAGGATGCGTTCGAAGGGCTCGACCTGATGGACGGGCTCACCAGCGACGATGCGCGCCCGCAGCTCGTGGAGCGCGCGCGCACCGAAGCGGCGACGTTGCGCGTGAAAGACGCCGCGGCGCTCGCCGCGCCCGTGTCCGACGGTCGCACGGCGCGCGCGGAAGTCGGCGCCGCGGAGGTTCCGGCGCCGCCGTTCCTCGGCGCGCGCACGCTTCCGTACGTGGACCCGCGCGAGCTGTGGGACTGCTTCGACCTCAAGAGCCTGTACCGGCTGTCATGGGGCGGCGCGAGCACGAAAGGCGCCGACTGGGAGCGGCTCGTCGCGACCGAGTTCGATCCGCGCCTGAAGCGCTATCAGCAGCTGGCTGAGCGAGAGCCGTTGCTCGAACCGCGCGTGGTGTACGGCTACTTCCCCGCAGCCGGCAGCGGCGACGACGTCATCGTGTTCGATCCGCAGGACCGCACGCGGGAGCTCGCGCGGTTCACGTTCGCGCGCCAGGTCGGGGGTGAGCACCTGTGCCTCGCGGACTACATCGCAGAACCGAAAGACGGCGGCGCGAGCGACGTGATCGCGCTGCAAGTGGTGACGATCGGCGGTACCGCGACGCAGCGCACCGACGCGCTGCAGGCCGCCGGCGACTACAGCGAAGCGTACTTCCTGCACGGGTTCTCGGTGCAGTCGGCGGAAGCGCTGGCGGAGCGCACGCACCGCCGCATCCGCGACGAACTCGGTTTACGCGACGGCCGCGGAAAGCGGTACTCGTGGGGCTACGGCGCGTGCCCGGACCTGACGCAGCACGAGATCGTATGGCGCCTGCTCGACGTGGAGCACGCGATCAGCGCATCGCTGACGAGCGCGCACCAGATCATGCCGGAACAGTCCACTGCCGCGATCGTGATCCACCACCCGCGCGCCGCATACTTCAACGCCGCCGCGGTCCGTGAGCTGGCAGCAGTGTAGACTGCCGGCGCGTACTTCGATTATGGACCACATAGTCAGCTGGAACGGCCGCATCGGAACAGCTCCGGCGTCGATCACGACGGTTATCGAGCGTCGTGGGCCGTCCGCCCGGACGTCGAAGCGGCGATGGCTCTATCGAAGCAGCGTTCGCAGATGCTCGGCTCGGTGAGGACTTTTGCGCGCGTCCTCACTTGTATACCGATCATGGCAGAGCGGCCGCTGCCGCGCAGGCACGACGCGACGTGCGAGCACGCTCACTTTACGACATTTTTGACGTGGCGGGCATGATGGTGCTGTATCCACGTAATCAAGGAGCGCACGGGCCAGGGCCGTCGCTGAGTCGATACCGGCCTAACATAGGCGAGAACTCGCCTTGAAGCGGCTTTCAACGAAACTCGCACGATGCCAAGCGTATCGGATGCAGCTTCAAAGCGATCCACTGCGGCTATAAACTCATCACTTTCCCGTTCGCTGCTAGTGGCGATCACCGCGTCTTCGGCTCCTTGCCATCGGACCGCAAAACGCCGGGCTTGTTGATAGAAGTATAGCAGTGAGCAAGCCTCGTGAAGCTCGTTGCTTTTAAATACGAGCGTGGCATCGACGCTATAGATTAAAGCCGACAGGCGGTTGAACAGAACGTCATATTCATCTAGCAGGTGTGTCGGGCGCTCCATATTTTCCGCATCTCTAAGCCACACCAAACAGGAGACCAGTTGAATCTTAGTCGATAGCCGACGTCGTCGAATGTCTAAGAATCGCAACAACCAATTAGCAAGAAATGCAATGCTAGCGCCAACAGCGGTGTACGCGAGCCCAGCCCACCACGGCGTACTCACTTCTTTTGTCGCCTAGAGTATACCGATGTGTAGCAGTGTATCAAGCGGGAGAGCATTTACGAGACAGTGTCACGCCGCGCAGGCTGAACCGGTGCACGGGGAATGAGACCGTCGAGTATAGTGAATGCGAGAGGCGCTTCTTGGTGCGTCATTCGCTCACTTCCGGCACGAATCGCACGTGTATCCCCTTTTTCTCGAAATCTGGTACCGCACTGGCGATTCCGCGATCTCCTTCGAGAGCGCTCGCCATTCTGCGAAGCGTTTCGTCATCGGGTCGGTCGTTAATGCGAATGAACGCGTCATCGCGCTCGCCGGAGATGTTCACGTTTCCGCCGCAGATCGTCGCGATCATGTTATGAAGTCTTGGGTTCCGTTGCACCTGCTACCTCGCTTAAATACACTGACGCACCCGTTGACGAGTGCTGTCTCTATCGGTCGTGAGTAACCCTCCATACGAACTCCCGAACGCCATGTCGTGTCCTGCTCAGGGCTTGTAGATAAGCGCCGATCTATGCTACGGTGCGACAGAAGGCCACATTCCTTGGTTCAAGGTAAGATCATAGTGAAACAATATTCTGAGCTAGCTACATGACCCGTATGGAGTACGTTCGGCGTGCCGCTCGATTTGAGATGCGAGGCTTACATATCTGGCCGGATACCCTCCGTCATCGAATGCCCGATGGCCGTCGGGTATTCTCTGCGACGGCTCAGGTCCAAGACGCGGTCGGAGAATTTTACGACGTGCCACAGCGCATTATCCGGTTTTATGAGTCGGAGGATGACGCTCGAATGGTCGCTCGGATAGCGGCGTTGACTGCGCTCGAAGGGGGCTTCCGGCCGGGCGCCTCGCTCGAACTACCATAGCCGGAATGATCGCCGATGCGCTACCGGCTACAAGCCGGGGGCGGCGACCATGAGCCAGACGAGCCCTTGGTGACATTTCGCCAGGCCGCGGACCAGCGTCCCGGGAATCGTGACTGACCATGTCAGAGGACCCCGACTCTCCGCACGTCTTGGAAGTTTATCTCAAAGACGAAGCTAAGCCGCTAACGGAGGTTTACCCGAGCCGATCTGAGGCCGAAGCGGCGCTCGCTAGGCTCAATGCCGATCTCCGCGCTCACGCGCATGCGACGACCGTGGGAGGCGGCATCCTCGTCGCAAAGCAGTTCTTCAAGGGTGCCGCGGTTCGGGCGCAAAGACGGCCGTCAATATCCTAGAGTGGCGCCGTGAAGATTGGCCCCCCTAATGCCTGACGTCACAGATACTCGGCAAACGGATTCGCCCGAACGCGCGGGGCCGCGCTCGTATGACGCACTGATCTCGGATTGCGTGCACTGCGGGTTTTGTCTGCCCGCGTGTCCCACGTACAACTCGTGGGCCGAGGAGATGGACTCGCCGCGCGGGCGCATCGACTTGATGAAGGGCGTCGAGGACAGGCTCATTCCGCTCGATGCGCTCGTCGCCGGGCACATCGATGCGTGTTTGGGCTGCATGGCGTGCGTCACCGCGTGCCCGTCGGGCGTGCGTTACGATCTCCTCATCGAAGCGACGCGGGCGAAAGTCGAAGATGCGATCGCACGCCCGCCGAGCGACCGTGCGTTTCGCGAGCTCGTGTTCGCGCTGTTCCCGTATCCGAAGCGGCTTCGTGCGTTGATCCCGGGATTGTGGCTCGGCACGAAACTCGGGTTATCGCGCGCCATCGCGGGACCGCTCGGAAAGTTCGTGCCCGCACGGCTGCGTCAGCTCGTCACGATGGCGCCGCCGATCAAGCTGCGCGACGCGTTCGCGTCGCTGCCGTATCTCACGTTCGCCAAAGGCGCGCGGCGCGCGCGCGTGGCGCTCGTTGCGGGCTGCGTGCAGCGCGCCTTCTTCCCCCGCGTGAACGCCGCGACGATTCGCGTGCTCAGCGCGGAGGGCTGCGAAGTCGTCGTGCCGCGGGGGCAAGGCTGCTGCGGCGCACTCTCGCTGCACAGCGGACGGCCGGATGAGGCCAAGAACTTTGCGCGCGCGCTCATCGCAAGCTTCGAAAAAGAACGCGTCGACGCGATCCTCATCAATGCGGCGGGCTGTGGCTCGACCCTCAAAGAGTACGGCGATCTGTTGCTCGAGGACGAGGTTTGGCGCCAGCGCGCGCAGGCGTTCGCCGCGAAGGTGCGCGACATCAACGAATATCTCGCGACGCTCGAACCGCGCGCGCCGCGCCGCCCGTTGCCGCTGCGCGTCGCGTATCACGACGCGTGTCACCTCGCGCACGCGCAGCGCGTCCGCGCGCAGCCGC
>Ga0066662_10000486_pt1 | contig 17425 bp, 13 predicted proteins | sample GraSoiAngelo_111_FD_133939 | JGI IMG/M metagenome (GOLD analysis project Ga0066662, IMG submission 133939) | Grasslands soil microbial communities from the Angelo Coastal Reserve, California, USA - 14_0903_12_40cm | ecosystem: Environmental > Terrestrial > Soil > Grasslands | place: USA...
ACGCCGTCGACTCCTCGGCGAACGTCGCGATGCCGGGCACTTCGCCGTACACCGTCGCGTTGAGCCGCCGCAAGAACGCCACGGCTTCGAGGTTCTCGCGCCCGCCGTAGCGGTTGGGAACCCACTCGCCGTCTTTGCGCGAGTAGTCGCGGTAGAGGATCGACGCGACCGCGTCGACGCGCAGCCCGTCGATGTGAAACTCGCGCAGCCAGTACAGCGCCGACGCGATCAGGAAGTTCGCGACCTCGTTGCGCGCGAGGTTGAACACGTACGTGCCCCACTCGCGGTGGAAGCCTTCGCGCGGGTCGGCGTGCTCGTACAGCGGCGTGCCGTCGAACTGCCCGAGGCCGTGCGCGTCGGTGGGAAAATGTCCGGGGATCCAGTCGAGGATGACGCCGATCCCCGCGGCATGCGCGGCCTCGACGAACGCGCGGAAATCGTCCGGCGTGCCGAAGCGGCTGGTCGGCGCGAACCAGCCCGTGGTTTGATAGCCCCAGCTCAGATCGAACGGGTGCTCGGTGACGGGCAGCAGCTCGATGTGCGTGAAGCCGAGGTCGGCGACGTACGGGATCAGCTGCTCCGCGAGCTCGCGATACGTCAGGAACCGATCGTCTTCGTCGGGGACGCGCTTCCACGAGCCGAGGTGCACTTCGTAGACGTGGATCGGCGCGTCGCGGCGCTGCTTCTCCGCGCGAACGTTCAACCAGGCGTCGTCGTGCCACGCATGCGTCGATGGAGCGGCGACGATCGACGCGTTGCCGGGCCGCCTCTCGCTGCTGAACGCGAACGGGTCCGCGCGCAGCGGGAGCAACGTGCCGCGGGGCCCGAGCAGCTCGTACTTGTAGCGCGCGCCCGGCTCGACGCCGGGCACGAACAGCTCCCACACGCCCATCTCACGCCGCAAGCGCATCGGATGCACGCGCCCGTCCCAGCCGTTCCAATCGCCGGCGACGCTGGCGCGCGTCGCATTGGGCGCCCACACCGCGAAGCGCGTTCCGCGCACGCCGTCGATCTCGGCGGGATGCGCGCCGAGCGCGCGATAGAGCTCGAGATGATTGCCTTGCGCGAACAGCCACGCGTCGAGCTCGCCGAGCAGCGGTCCGAAGCGGTACGGATCCTCCAGCGTTCGTGCCGTCCCGTCGGCGTACGTGACCCGAAGCCGGTAGCGCGCGGGTCGCTCGACGAGGTATGCGTCGAACAGCCCGGCCTCGCCGAGCAGCTCGGCCTCGGCCAGCACGTTGTCGTGCTCGTCGACGACGGCGAGCGCGCGCGCGCCCGGGACGAACGCGCGCACGACGGTGCCCGCGCCGAGCTCGTGCGGGCCGAGCACGGCGAACGGATCGCCCTCGCGACCCAGCTCGATCGCGGCGATGCGGCCAGCGTCGATCACGCGCAGCGCGACCCCGTCACAGCAGCAGGCGGGCGAGCGTCGGCAGCCCTTCGGCGAAGGTCGGGTGGATGTGGACCGAGCGCTCCAGGACGCGCCACGTCGAGCCGGCTTCCATGAGCGCGATGATCACGTGAATCAATTCCCCGGCCTCGTACCCAGCGAACGTGGCGCCCAGAATGGCGTCGGTCTGCGGGTCGACGACGAGGCGGAAGAAGCCGTCCGCAAGCCCCCATTCGTTCCCGCGCGCCACGTCGGTGAGCTGCAGCGTCACGACGCGGTGCGCGAGGCCGCGCTCCTGCGCCTGATCCGCGGTGATCCCGGCGCGGCCGAGCTGCGGCTCCGTGTACATCGCGTAGCCGAGGACGCGGTCGGCGCGCGTGCGCGAGCGGTCGCCGCCGATGATGGAACGCAGCCGGCGGAAATCTTCCCACGAGACGTGCGTGAACTGCGGCTGTCCGGCTACGTCGCCCAGCGCGTAGTGGCCGGCGACCGACGTTTGCAGATGCTCGTCGCACGCGAGGAAACCGCGCTTGTCGAGCGCGATGCCGGCGCGGTCTTTGGTACCGTCCGGGATGTTCGGGCTGCGGCCGACAGCGACGAGAAGCCCGTCGCCGGCGAGCGTCGCGCCGTCGTCGAGCGTGACCGTGAACGTGCCTGCGTTGTACGCAACGTTCTTTGCGCGGTGATTCAGCGACACGCGGATGCCGTCGCGCTCGAACGACTTCGTGAGCACGCTGCACACGTCGGTCTCCTCGCGCGCGACGATGCGGTCGTCCGGCGTGACGATCGTGACCTCGCTGCCGAGCCGCGCCGCGCCCTGCCCGAGCTCGAGCCCGACGTAGCCCGAGCCCAGGACGATCACCTTGCGCGGCAGCGTGCGCTGGAGAAAGAAATTCTCGTTGGTGAGATACGGCGTCCCCGCGAGCCCGTCGAGCGGCGGAACGTTCGCGCGCGTCCCGGTGTCGAGCACGACGACGTCCGCTTCGTACGTGTTGCCATCCGCGCGCAGGAGGTGCGGTGCGTCGAACGATGCCTCCGCGCGCACGAGCTCGCACGAGCTGTTCTTGAAGTGGTCCTCGACGCCGGCACGCCACTCCCCGATGATCCCGCGCACGCGCTCCATGATCGCGGGCACGTCGGGCCGCACCTCGCAGTGCACGTGCACGTCGCTCGCACGCCGCGCCCGCCCGGCCATGTGCGCGGACGCGAGAAATGCCTTGGACGGCGTGCACCCGACGTTGACGCAGCACCCGCCGAGGTCCCCGCGCTCGAAGAGCACGACCCGCTTCCCGCGCTTGGCAAAATCAAGCGCAAGCGGAACCCCTCCTTGCCCGGACCCGATGACGGCCAGATCGTAGCGCACGGTGGCTGCTTCGGCCGCCGGCTGCGGTTCCCCGGGCGGTGTCATCGTGGCGCTCGTTCGCGGGAACCGGTATACTACGTGAGCATCATCATGACGAGCCCAGCCTCCCCGGCCCTAGTCCGGTGCCTCCTCGCGATCCGCGAGCGGGAGAGTTGGCTGCGCTCCTTCGGCGTGGTCCACGCGGCGGTATTCGGGTCCGTCGCGCGGGGCGAAGATCGGTCCGATAGCGACGTTGACGTCCTCGTCGAGCTCGTACCTGGACATAAAGTTGGTACGCCGGAGATGCTTCAAATCGAAGGCGCGCTCGTAGCAGCACTCGGACGCGCGGTCGACCTCCATTCCCGTGGGGGGTTGAAGTCGCCTAGACACGATCGCATCTTGGAGGAAATGGTCGCGGCATTCTGAGCGTGGCCAAGCATAGCCCCAATCAGTCTCTCGCGGATTCACTGGAACGGATCGAGCGAGTGGAGTCAATCGTCAATTCGCACGGATTCGATGCGATTCGCACTGATTCAACTCTAACCGATGCGGTTCTGCACATCTCTTGATCGCGTCCGAGGCGATAACGCGGTTGAGAAACGAGTGGCCTGAACGATATGCGGCCCTGGAAACTGCCTACCCGGATGTCGGCTGGCATGCCTTTCGGCGTTTTGGCGATGTACTTCGGCACGCATATGGCGACATCGATATGGCTATCGTCGAAACGAACATCGAGGTCATGATCAAGGCGGTCAAGGGCGCGATCCAACAAGAGCTTGCGCTATCGCGCATCGTGTTGCCTGCTGACCGGGAGTTCTAGCTCAAGCACCCAGGGATGACGCCGCCGTACGCAGCGAGCTGGTCGAGGAGCTTGGCGACTAACTCGTCCAGCCCGTTTGGTGCGACGCTCGAGTCCTTCGTCCGTGTCGCCATTGAAGAATTCGTGGAATAAAATAGAACCCACGTATCCCGTCGACCTGGATCAGGCACAGACGCCGCGGACGATCTCGGCCAGGCCCCCTCTGCGGCTTTTGTTAGCCGTATGCGGCAAGCTGATCGATCAGCTTTGCCACCAGACCCGTCCAGCCGGTTTGGTGCGACGCCCCGAGTCCTTCGCCCGTATCGCCGTTGAAGAATTCATGGAATAAAATCTGATCGCGCCAGTGCGGATCGGTTTGAAACAGGCCGACCTCGCCGTTGAACGGACGCCGCCCTTCGGCGTCTCGGCGAAAGAGACCGACCAGCCGGTGCGCGAGCTCTTGCGAGATGTCCCACAGCGTCAGCATGCGGGCCGAGCCCGTCGGGAACTCGATCGTGTACTCCTCGCCCAGGTAGTGGTGGAACTTCTGCAGCGCTTCGATCAGCAGGTAGTTCAGCGGGAACCACACCGGGCCGCGCCAGTTCGAGTTGCCGCCGAAGAGGCCGCTCGTCGATTCGGCCGGCTCGTAGTCGCAGCGGAACTCGCGGTTCGCGACGCACACGACGTACGGATGATCCAGATGGTAGCGCGAGAGCATGCGGATGCCGTGCGGCGACAAGAACTCACTCTCGTCGAACACGCGCCGGAGAATCGTGCGAAGGCGGTCCGGGTTCACGATCGCGAGCAAGCGGCGGTCGTGCTTGCCGCCCACGTCGATGCGCGCGACGTTCTCCGCCAGCTCCGGCCGGTTCGCGAGAAACCACTCGATCCGCTTGCGCACGCGCGGCAGCGCGTCGAGGGTTGATGCATCGAGCGCCTCGACGGCGAACAGCGGCACGATCCCCACGACGCTGCGCACCTTGAGCGGGATGCGCTCGCCGTCGGGCAGGTACAGCTGGTCGTAGTAGAACTCGTCGCCCGGGTCCCACAGCCCGTACTCGTCGGGCCGCTGTGAGTTCATCGCGTCGGCGATGATCAGGAAGTGCTCGAAGAACTTCGACGCGACGTCCTCGTACGACGAGTCGTGCGACGCGAGCTCCACCGCGATCGCGAGCATGTTGAGCGCGTACACGCCCATCCACGACGTGCCGTCGCTCTGGGCTAGGTACGCGCCTTGCTCCAGCATCGCGTTGCGGTCGAACGGGCCCACGTTGTCCAGGCCCAGGAAACCGCCTTGGAACACGTTGCGGCCCGCGACGTCCTTGCGGTTCACCCACCAGGTGAAGTTCATCAGCAGCTTCTGGAACACGCGCTCGAGAAATTTCACGTCGCCGGCGCCGCCGTTGCGCTTGGCCTCGATGCGGTACAGCCGCAATGCGGCCCACGCGTGCACGGGCGGGTTCACGTCCTCGAACGCCCACTCGTACGCCGGGAGCTGGCCGCTGGGATGCATGTACCACTCGCGCGTGAGCTGCACGAGCTGGCGCTTCGCGAAGTCCGGGTCGATCAGCCCGAGCGTGATCACGTGGAACGCGAGGTCCCATGCGGCGAACCACGGGTACTCCCACGTGTCGGGCATCGAGAGGATGTCGTCGTTGTAGACGTGCTTCCACGACGCATTGCGACCGTGCTTGCGCTCGGGCGGCGGCGCCGGCGTGGCGGGATCGCCGTCGAGCCAGTCGCGCATTACGTAGTTGTAGAACTGCTTCGACCAGATCATCCCCGCGAACGCGCGGCGCTGGATCGTCGCGGCTTCCTCGTCCATCGCCCCGCGCGCGAGCGCCGCGTAGAACTGGTCCGCTTCGGCGGCGCGCAGGTCGAACAACGCGTCGAATGCCGCGTCGATTCCGCCCGCGTCGGCGCTATCGGCGATGCGCAGCCGCACCGTGCGCGACGCGCCGGGCTCGATCAGCCAGCGGTAGTGCAGCGCCGCCTTCGAGCCCGTGCGCCCGGGGTTGATTCCGTCGCGGTCCTCGCCGCGCACGGCGCGATCGATCGCGCTCTTCACGTACGGCGACGGCGACGGCACGCCGAACGCGCGCTCGAAATCGGTCTCGTTCTCGGTGAACAGGTTCTTCGCCGCGCCGCCGTCGGTGAAGATCCAGCGCGTGCCCAGCGTCGGGTGCTCGGCGACGAGCACGTGGCCCGTCGCATCGGTTTCACGCAGCGACGGTTTCGGCGTGCCCGCGCGCCACGACCACTCGTTGCGAAACCACAGCTGCGGCAGCAGGTGCAGCGGCGCGCTCTCGCGCCCGCGGTTGGTCGCGGTGATGCGCACGAAGATGTCGTCGGCGCCGCGCTTCGCGTATTCGACGACGACGTCGAAGTAGGCGTCGTCCGCGAAGATCCCGGTGTCGACGAGCTCGTACTCGCGCCCGCCGCGCCCGCGCGCGTTGTTCTCCTCGCGCAGCTGCTGGTACGGAAACGCGCGCTGCGGATAGCGGTACAGCGCTTTGAGATATGCCTGCGACGGTACCGCGTCGAGGTACCACCAGTACTCCTTGACGTCCTCGCCGTGATTGCCTTGCGGGCCGCTCAGGCCGTAGAAGCGCTCCTTGAGGATCTCGTCGTGCTCGTTCCAGAACGCGGGCGCGAAACACAGCCGCTGGTGGTTGTCGCAGATGCCGAGGATGCCGTCCTCGCCCCAGCGGTACGCGCGCAGCCGCGCCATCTCGAACGGAAAGTAATCCCACGCCGCGCCGTTCGCGCTGTAGTCCTCGCGCACGGTGCCCCACTGGCGGTCGCTGAGGTACGGCCCCCAGCGCCGCCAATGCTCCGTGCGCGCCGCGGCGGCCTCGATCCGCGCGCGCTCGGCATTACGGTCCATGTCCGGTCTGTCGCCGCGGGGACGCGAGGTTTCCTGTTTGCGGCGTCGCGGAGCACGATCAGCCGGGCGGGATGGCGGCGCAGCCGCCGCGTGCGGCGATGGCGGCATCGAGCGACGCCCAGAAGCCGGCTGCTTCGAGCTCCGCGACGGTTCGATCGGCGGCGAAGATCGCATAGACGCCGCTGGTCGCGTCGGGCGTGCCGGCGGCGATATCGGCGCAGCGCTGGTGCAGCAGATAATCGCTCGTCGGATGCAGCAGCGCGAGCTCGCGCGGTTGCCTGCCGACATTATGGCAAACGGCGTCCGGCGACACGCTCGCCCCGAACCAGGTCTCGAACTGCGTCCCGTCGATCAGCAGCTCGTCGATCGGCCGCGGCGGGACGAATAAGGCCAGCCGGTCGTACGGATCGTCGCCGTGCGAAAGGTACAGATCGTCCCGCATGAAGTGCGGCAGCGCGTGACCGCAGCGCCCGACGTACTCGACCGCGACGTTTGCGGTGCGAAGCACCGCGCGCAGCAGCCCGGTGGTGCCGTGGCAACCGGCGGTGAAATGCCCGAACTCACCGTCGCTCCCGCGCGTCGTTCCCTGGATCACGCGCTGCACGGGCGGCAGGCCCGTGTACTGCCAGTGGTCGTTGAAGTTCGCCGCGTCGTACCCGCCTAAGAAGTGAACGAGGTTCGCGCGGCACCAGCTCACGAGGTCGTCGACGGTAACGCGCACCGTCGGCGCAATCATCGTGCGGAGGAACCTGAAGACCGGGACCGGGTCGCCCGGTGTGGCGGCGCCCGCGGTACCGAAATCGATCGAGTACCTGGCTGTGGCAGCGTTCCATGCGAAAAAGGAGCGGCTGTCGAAGAGCACCGCGAGCTGCGGCGGCGGAAGGGCCACGATCGACCACGACACCCAGCGGGCTTGTTCGGTCGCGATCGATTGGCCGGCGTGCGCGATGAAGCGCTGCCACGCCTCCGCGGGCGTGAAAAACGTTCCGAACGACTGCCCGACTGCGGCGGGCGCGGCGTCCGGCGGCGCGTCGTCGATGGCCGACGCGATGTTCATGCGAGCCTGCCAGAACGCGTCGTACAGAGCCTTGCGTTCGCCCGCGTTCCACGCGGACCACGGATGGAGCGCACCGCCCGGAAGCTCCCACACGAGTGCCGCCGCGACATGCTGCTGGCCCGCCAGCCACTCGTTCGGATCGAACAGAACGTCGATCGTCTGATCCGTATTCCCCTGTCGGCACCAGCGCAGCTCGAACAGCATCTGGTTGAGCCAGCAGCGAATGGCGGGGACCCACGAGAACAGCAGCGCGACGATGATCGGCAAGATCAGCCGCAGTGCCCGGAGCGTGCACTGGGACTTCGTCTGCGACGGCGGAAAGACCGGGGCGGGACAGCTCATTCTTCATCACCCGTGAAGGTCTGCTTCGTCATCCCGGCTTTTCGCCGCGCGGGCATGAACCCTCCACGTCGGAATGCGCGAGGTTTCCGCGCGCTGCGTGCATCAATGCAGCGAAGTGCGATACGGACGCTCCCTGTGCGGCGACTTCGCCGCGGCCGAAACGCGTGAGTGGCTGCTCACCAACGGCCGCGGCGGCTACGCGCTGGGAACCGTTGCCGGCACGCTGACGCGCCGCTATCACGGACTGCTGATCGCTGCGACGGATCCGCCCGCGACGCGGCGGCTCATCGTCCCACGGCTCGATCTCGACGTCGACTACGACGGGCGCGCCTACGAGCTTTCGACGAACCGCTGGCGGTCCGGCGCGCTCGCGCCGCAAGGCTGGCGTTTCCTCGAATCGTTCGTTCTCGAAGACGGCCTGCCGGCGTGGACGTACGCGCTCGGCGACGCGCTGCTCGAGGTGACCGTCGCGATGCCGCTGGGCGCCGACGCGACGGCGGTGGTTCTGCGCGTCGTCCGAGCGCGTTCGAACCTCGCGGTCCGCGGCCGCGTGATCCTTGCCGACCGCGATCATCACGGCGGACCGCTGCCGCCCCTCGGCGAGTTCGAGCTGAGCGCGGACGCGTACGGTTTGACCATCGGGTTGCCACGCGCCGGCCGAACGCTGCACGTGGCGGCGCTCGATGCGCTGCACGCCGCGGTCGGCAACGAACGCTACGACGGATATCTTCTGGCGCGCGAGACCGAGCGTGGCCTCACGGACGTCGACGACTATTTTCACGCCTACACGATCGCGTGGGAGCTCGCGCCTGGCGACCGCACGGGTGTCGTGATGACGCTCGACCCGTCCGTGCCGCGTGATGCCGGCGCGGTCGTCGACGCGCGGCGTGCCGCGAACCGTGCGCGTGCCGGCGCGGAAACGACGCCGCTGCTCGGCCGGCTCGCGCTCGCCGCGGACGCGTTCGTCGTCACGCGCGCGGAGCCGCCCGCCGGTCCGAGCGGCGCCACGTCGAGCGCCGGTACGACGCTGATCGCCGGCTATCCGTGGTTCACCGACTGGGGCCGCGACACGATGATCTCGCTCCCCGGCGTGCTGCTCGCTACCGGACGCGCGCACGACGCGGCGGCCGTGCTGCGCACGTTTGCGGCGTACGTGAGAGACGGCCTGATCCCGAACCGCTTCCCCGACGCGGGCGGCCCCGCAGACTACAACACGATCGACGCGTCGCTGTGGTTCGTGGAAGCGGTGCGCGCGTACGTCGCCGCGACCGATGACGCCGCGTTCTTGCGCGACGTGTTTCGCACGGTCCGCGCCGTGATCGAGGGCTACACGAACGGCACGCGCTACGGGATCGGCGTCGCTGCCGACGGGCTCGTGCGCGGCGGTGCGGATGGCGTGCAGCTCACCTGGATGGACGCGAAGGTGGGCGACCGCGTGATCACGCCGCGGCGCGGCAAGCCGGTCGAGGTGAACGCGCTCTGGTACAACGCGCTGCGCGCGTGCGAGTCGTTCGCGCAGCGGTTGGGCGAACCGCCGGACCCGTACCGCACGGCGGCGGAACGAGCCGCAGCGTCGATGGAGCGCTTCTGGAACGCGGAGCGCGGCTGGTGCTACGACGTGCTCGACGGACCGGACGGCGACGACGCGTCACTGCGCCCGAACCAGCTGTTCACCGTATCGTTGTTCGCCAGCGCGTTCGACGACGACCGCGCGCGGGCGATCGTCGACGTCTGCGCGGCGCGGCTCTGGACGTCGATGGGCTTGCGGACGTTATCCCCGGACGATCCGGCGTACATCGGCACGTATGGCGGCGATCAAGCGGCGCGCGACGGCGCCTATCATCAGGGGACGGTGTGGCCGTGGCTACTCGGCCCGTTCGTGCGGGCGCACCTGCGGGCATACGGCGACCGCGAGCGCGCTCTCGCATTCGTGCGGCCGCTGGTCGACGCGCTCGATTCCGACGCGATCGGGACGGTTCCCGAGATCGCCGAGGGCGACCCACCCCACGCGCCGCGGGGTTGCCCCGCGCAAGGCTGGAGCGTTGCGGAGCTCATCGCGGTGCTGAACCTGCTCTCTACGTAGCGCCGAGGACGAAGATACGTAGCCGCGCCTGAAACCGGCTCGCGCGAATAGCGTATAGTGGGCGTGAACCTCATCAACCGGAGCACGACGATGATCGTCCGACCGTCACTCCGCCGGTTCGTGGCCGGCGCATTCGCCGCCGCGATCACGCTCGGCGGCATCCTCCTCGCCCACGCCCACCACCTGGCCTGAAGCAAACGGCTATTTTGCGCCGATAACGGCGGCGACGTCCAGCACGAATCCCGGCATCGCCGGCGAGCAGTCGATGCTGTCCAGGTCCCCGAGATCGCGCGGTTCTTCATCGCCCGCACGTCCGACGTAGACGTGCCGGCGGTACGGATCGATCAGTACGACGAGCGCGACGCCGTTGGCAAGATAGGCGCGAATTTTCTTCATCGTCGTCTTGACGCGGTCCGATTTCGACATGAGCTCGAATACCGCGTCGGGGACGACGACCGGAAACGTTCGCTCGGATTCGGGTGCAACGGCTCGCCCGCGCGCGACGAACGTCGTGTCCGCGGCGAAAAGCGAGCCGTCGGGTAGGTTGAAGCCGCCGCTCGAATCGAGAACCGTTCCACGATCGCCGGCACGTGCCCAGTTGCCGATCTGCCTCGTCAGCTCCGCGTTTCTTCCGCCGCTGTAATACCCCGCCGGCGGCGTCACGAGCAGCGTCCCGTCGGCGAAGCGCTCGAAAACCAACGGCTCGTAGCGTTCTTCGAGCTCGATGAGCGCGTCGTCGTCGATCCAGCGCGGCGGTGCGATCTCGACCGCTCCCTCGATCGGCTGCCGGAGCTCCGGGATGTCCATTGCCAGGGCCATGCTACTCTCCTTGGTTCCACGCCTTTCTATCACGACGGCATGGCATTGTGGCAAGCCCCGTCCTACGTTTCTCGCGCGCTCGATGTGTCGCTGTCAATACCTCGCGATGCGACACCGATCGCCGCGAAGATCACCACTGCCCCGAGCGCCGTTGCCGGACCGAGACGTTCGCTGAACAGCCATGCGGCGAGCACCGCCGCGATCACCGGCTCCAGGAGCGTCATCGTGGACACGAACGTCGCGCTCAGCACGCGCACCGCGGCGTTGAGCGCGGTGTGGCCGAACAGCTGCGACAGCAGCGCCATCGCGACGATCCCGCCCCACGCGCGCAGATCGCCGGCCGGCGGCAGATGGTCGTGCGCCAGCACGCTCGCCGCGATCAGCGCCGCCGCCGCGTATGCGTACGTGCGCGACGTCACGGCGAGCGTGTCGTAGCGCGAGTCGGTGCCGCGCACGACCAGCAAGTACGCGGCGATCGTCACCGCGCCGGCGAGCGCGAGCGCGATCCCAAGCGGCGTGTTCGCGCGGTCCGGCGCGCCGACGACGATCGCAACGCCCGCCAGCGCGCCGAGCACGCTCGCCGCGGCGTACGGATCGACGCGCCGCCGGCGCAGCACCGTGGAGATCTCCGTCCACACCGGCGTCGTGCACACCAGCAGCGTCGAGATCGCGACGGAGGCGAAATCCAGCGACGCGATCCACGCCGCGAAGTGCAGCGCGAGCAGGATCCCGGCGAGGACGAGCCGCCGTTCGGTCGGCCCGTCGATCGCGCGCAGCCGGCCGCGCAGCCCGGCGACGACCAGCAGCGGCACGGCGGCGAGCGTCAGCCGTGCCGCGCTGACGGCGAGCGGCCCTGACGAGACCAGGGCGAAGCGCGCGAAGACCGCCGCGGCGCCGATCGCGAGCTGGGCCAGCGCGACCAGCAGCAGCGCGCGGTTCGTCCTTGACACCAGGGCCTCTTCGGCATACCGTCGTCAGTACGCTACGGGAGCCCGAAAGCGCCGGGCTGAGAGGACGTGCGGCAGGCCGTCGACCGTTACCACCTGATCCGGATCATACCGGCGAAGAGGAGTGCACGCATGGCGACCATGCTACCGCCGTCCAACGACGTTCTGTCACGCGACCCGTTTCCGAGCTCGGCCAAAGTCTACGCGGTCGGTAGCGATCCCACCATCCGCGTACCGTTCCGCACGATCGCGCTGAGCGACGGCACCACGCACACGGTCACCGACACGTCGGGCCCGTTCACCGATCCCGACGTCGGCATCGACGTGCGCAACGGGATCGCGCCGATCCGCGAACCGTGGATCGCGCGCCGCGCGGACACCGAGACGCTCGCGAAAGCGTCGTCGGTCTATCGCCTCGGCCGCGAGGCGATGCACGAGCTCGACGGCATTCGCTTTCCGTCGCCACGCGCGATCCGGCGCGCGAAAGCCGGCGGCAACGTGTCGCAGATGCACTACGCGCGGCGCGGGGAGATCACGCCGGAGATGGAGTTCATCGCGATCCGCGAGGGCGGCGACGCGGAGTTCGTGCGCAGCGAGGTTGCGCGCGGCCGCGCCGTCATCCCCGCCAACGTCAACCACCTCGAGCTCGAGCCCACGATCATCGGGCGCAACTTCCTGGTCAAGATCAACGCGAACATCGGCAACTCCGCGATCGGTTCGTCGATCGAGGAAGAGGTCGAGAAGATGGTGTGGGCCGCGCGCTGGGGCGCCGACACCGTGATGGATCTGTCGACCGGCAAGAACATCCACGAAACGCGCGAGTGGATCGTGCGCAACGCACCGGTCCCGATCGGCACGGTGCCGATCTACCAGGCGCTCGAAAAAGTCAACGGCAAAGCGGAAGACCTCACGTGGGAGATCTACCGCGACACGCTGATCGAGCAGGCCGAACAAGGCGTCGACTACTTCACCGTGCACGCGGGCGTGCTGCTGCGCTACGTGCCGCTGACCGCGGACCGCATCACGGGCATCGTGTCGCGCGGCGGCTCCATCCTCGCGAAATGGTGCCTGGCGCACCACCAAGAGAACTTCCTGTACACGCACTTCGACGAGATCTGCGAGATCATGAAGGCGTACGACGTGACGTTCTCGCTCGGCGACGGGCTGCGCCCGGGCTGCACCGCCGACGCCAACGACGCCGCGCAGTTCGCCGAGCTCGATACGCTCGGCGAGCTCACGCAGATCGCGTGGAAGCACGACGTGCAAGTGATGGTCGAAGGCCCCGGCCACGTGCCGATGCACTTGATCAAAGACAACATGGACCGCCAGCTCGCGGTGTGCCAGGAAGCGCCGTTCTACACGCTGGGCCCGCTCGTCACCGACATCGCCCCGGGCTACGATCACATCACAAGCGGAATCGGCGCGGCGATGATCGGCTGGATGGGCACGGCGATGCTGTGCTACGTCACGCCGAAAGAACATCTCGGCTTGCCCGACCGCGACGACGTCAAAGTCGGCGTCATCACGTACAAGCTCGCCGCGCACGCCGCGGACCTCGCGAAGGGGCATGCCGGCGCGCGCCACCGCGACGACGTGCTGTCGAAAGCGCGCTTCGAGTTCCGCTGGAAGGACCAGTTCAACCTGAGCCTCGATCCCGACACGGCGCAGCAGTTCCACGACGAGACGCTGCCGGCCGACGGCGCGAAGGTCGCGCACTTCTGCTCGATGTGCGGCCCGCATTTCTGCTCGATGAAGATCACGCAAGACGTGCGCGACTACGCCGAGCGCGAGCGCGGCATGGCCGAGAAATCTGCGGAGTTCCTGGCAAAAGGCGCCGAAGTCTACGTTCAGGCATCTGAGACGGCGGACTCACCGGCATAGGACGCGAACCTTGCGTGCGATGAGTCTCGCGCGCGTTTCAACCGCGGTAGCTGCTTGCGTCGTTCTCGGCGCGGCCGTCGCCGCATGTTCCGGCTCGTTCGGTTCGGGGACCGGGCTGCCGAACACGATGGCGACGCCGAACTTCGGCGGCAACGCGTCCCCCACGCCGCCTTCCACGTCGTCGAGCGTCATCGTCACGTACGGCGAGTCCACGGCGTTCCAGTCGCTGCCCGAAGTGGGCGGCTACGGCGGTTCGATCGCGTTCCCGAAGGCGCCTGAGCCAACGGCCGCGCCATCGCCCAAGGGCAAACCGAAAAAGGACGCGACCCCGGAGCCGGCGCCCACGCCGGTCGCGGTGTCGATCGGCGCGACGCTCTCGATCGTGAAGCCGCAGGACGGGCCCGACCTCAACTTCTTGAGCGGCAAGGGCAAACGCAAGCGGAGCCGCGAGCTGCCGGCGCGCGCGTTCGCGTACATCACGCTGCTGCCCACGCACGACGCGACGCTGGAAAGCTACCCGCGCATCCAGATCGACGTGCCGCGCGAGGTGGCGTCGCAATACCGCGACGGCGAGTTCGGCCTCGCGCTGTGGAACTCGGGCGAGAAGGACACGAAGTACCGTCTCTCCGTCGCCGAGCTCGACACCGCGTCGACGCCGCCACCGCTCCGCCAGACCGCATCCGTCGCCACACCCGCCGGCAGCCCCGGCGCGAGCGCGAAGCCGGGGTCCGCGACGGCAGCACCCACCGCCGCCGCGACGACGGCCGGAAGGATCGCGTTTGGTTCGCCGGCTCCGGGCAGCTCGGCGGTTCCGGGTGCAGGCGTCAGCACGACCGCGCCGAGCGCCGCTCCCACGCTGCCGCCGGCGCGGCTGCTCTTCGCGGGCACGGCGACGCCGCTGAAGCTCGTGGCGAACCGGCCGGCCGTGTTTGCGCTGTACGCGCTTCCGCATCCGACCGTGCCGAAGGCGTCCGTCGCGCCGGGCGCGTCCGGTTCGGCCGCGCCGCACGCAGCCGCCTCCAGCGCAGCCAGCGCGGCGCCGTCCGCGTCCCCCGCACCCTCCAAGACCTAGCGGCGAACGCCGCGCCGGCTCAGGCGACTTTCGCTTCGACGGCTTCTTCCGCGTCCGCGACGAGCACGATCTTGCCGAGCACGTGGCCGCGCTCGAGGCGGCGGTGCGCCTCGGCGGCGTCGTCGAGCGAGTACGTCGCCGCGATGGGCACGACGATGGGCGCCGCGTCGATGGTCGCGGTGAGCCGCGCGAAGGTTTGCGGGGTCGGCACGCCGTCGAACGCGCGCGCGCCCAGGCCGTCCGGGACCGCGACGCCGTTGGGATGCGCGATCGTTCCGCCCTCGCGCAGCGCCGCGATGCACCGTTCGAGGTCCGGGCCGCCCGCGAGCGCGAGCAGCGCGTCCACGCCTGCCGGCGCCAGGCGCCGCGCGAGCGCGAGGACGTCGTCGTGCTGCGAGTCGACGGCTTCGTCGGCGCCGAGGCGGCGCAACAGCTCGCGCCCGTCGCCGCCGTTCGCCGTGGCGATCACGCGCGCGCCGCGCCGCTTCGCGAGCTGGACCGCCATCGTCCCGACGCCGCCGGTCGCGCCGTGCACCAGCAGCGTTTGGCCCGCCCGCAGCCCGAGCGCGTCGTCGATCCCGGCCAACGCGGTCACCCCTGCCACCGGGATCGCGCCCGCCTCGCGGAAGTCGAGCGACGTCGGCATCGGGGCGACGTGCTCGGCGCTGAGCGCGACGTACTCCGCGTAGAAGCCGCCCTTGCCGCGGCGGTACGCGTAGCCGTACACCGCCTCGCCCAAGCGCAGCCCGCGCACGTCGTCGCCGAGCGCCGCGATGGTGCCGGCGCCGTCGGCGCCAAGCACTAGCGGAAAGCGCTCGCGGCCGCGAGCCCACTCGCCGCGGCGCGCTTTGGCATCCCAGATCCCGACGCTCGCGGTGTCGACGCGGATCAGGACCTCGTGCGGGCCAATGGCCGGGACGGGGATTTCATGGACGGTTAGCCGCTCGGGCCCGCCGAACGCGTCGATGGCGACGGCCCGCATCGTGGCGGGCGCGGCCCCGTCCGTCCTCATGCGCGCCCTGACCGGGCGCGCGTTCGGCGCGGTTGCGGCGCCCGGGTCGAGCTACTTCCCGGGTTCGAGCTCCGGCGCGACGGCGGCGCTCGCGCCGACCCCGCCGGAGACGAGGACCGGGTTCGGCACGGTCTCCACGGCGGCGGCCGTCGCCGGCAAGACTTCGTTGACGTTCGTGAGCCACTGCCGCTCGTCGGGCAGCGACGGCACCGTACGGTTCACGGCGATGGTCGCCGGAGCGGTGGTCGCGAAGGCGCGGCCGACGCGGCCGTTGAGCTGCTTCCAGACGCGCAGCACCTTGACGACGTAGCGCTGCGTCTCGGCGTACGGCGGCACGCCGCCGAAGCGCTCGACCGCCCGCGGGCCGGCGTTGTAGCCCGCGATCGCGAGGTTCGTCGCGTTCGGCTTGCCGGCGAAGCGGTTCATCAGCGTCTTGAGGTAGGACGACGTGCCCCGGAGGTTGTCCGCGGGGTTCCAGGCGTTCACGCCCAGCGTCGCGGCCGTCGCCGGCATGAGCTGGCCCAGGCCGCGGGCGCCCACGCGCGACACGGCGTTGGCGCGCCAGCGCGACTCGACGGTCACGATCGACATGATGAAGCGCGGGTCGAGGTGCGTCCGCCAGGCGTCGGCCATCACGGAGCGCGCGTAGGCTTGCGCCTTCGCGAGCGGCAGCTTCGGGTTGATCGTGCGCAGCACGGCGGCGTACGTCGCGGTCGTCGGGCCCGCGGCCGGAGCCGTTGCCTCGTCCGCGGCCAAGGCCGGGGCGGCCACCGCGGCCGAGCCGCAAAAAACGAAAAGCGCTGCGGCATAGCGCAGCGAGGAAATCCGGAACATCACCCCTCCCGTTCGGACGCACGGCCGGCCGGCCTTCCCGGATTGAACGGTCCCGGACGAAATCTGACCGGGAGTTTACGTCCGGTGGATGTCGTCGACCCAGCGGACCGGCTCGGGGTCCTCCGCGACCGGGATGTCGAGGTTCACGACGACCGGCTCCTGGCCGCTGCGGACGAGCACGCAGTCGAGCGGCTGGTCGGGGGCGGCGTTGATCTCCTGGTGCGGCACGTACGGCGGCACGAAGATGAAGTCGCCCGGGCCCGCTTCGGCCGTGAACTCGAGCCGCTCGCCCCAGCGCATCCGCGCCCGCCCGCGCACGACGTAGATCACGCTCTCCAGGTCGCCGTGGTGGTGCGCGCCGGTCTTCGCGTCCGGGTCGATCGTGACGGTCCCCGCCCACAGCTTGCGCGCCCCGGCCGTCGCGGTCGTGATCGCCGCCGCGCGGCTCATGCCGGCGGTCTGCGGCGTGTTGGGGTCGAGGTCGCATCCGCTCACGACGCGGACGCCGTCGAACTTCCAGCGCGCGCCGTTCGCATCGCTCGTCATCGCGCGACGTTTCTGCGTGAAACCGGCCAACCCGCCCGCTCGCGCGGCTCTCGGCCAACCATCTGGCACGGTAAACGTGCACCATCGTCGTATGGAGCGCTGGTGGCCGGGTTCGTGGACGAAGTGAGGGAGACGGCGCGTGCGTCTGATTGACGGACGGGTCGTGTTCGCGGCGTCCGATCTCAACGACTATCTCGCGTGCCCGCACCGCGTCGCGCTGAACCACCGCGCGCTGGTGCGCGGCGACGCGCCGCCGGACGACGACCCGACGCTGCGCATCATCGCGGAGAAGGGCCGCCAGCACGAGCTGCGCGTGCTCGAAGGCATGGAAGCCGGCGGGGTCGCGGTGGTGCGCGTGCCCGAAGGCGACAACACGGCGCACGACTTGCTGCGGGCCGTCGCGACGACGCGGCG
>Ga0066662_10000487_pt1 | contig 17419 bp, 13 predicted proteins | sample GraSoiAngelo_111_FD_133939 | JGI IMG/M metagenome (GOLD analysis project Ga0066662, IMG submission 133939) | Grasslands soil microbial communities from the Angelo Coastal Reserve, California, USA - 14_0903_12_40cm | ecosystem: Environmental > Terrestrial > Soil > Grasslands | place: USA...
CAAAAGTAGTTGATAATGTATTGAATTTGGCGGTGTGTTGCTCCCTATGGACCGCACCCGCCCTTGGCTGCGCGGGAGAATTCGTCGCAAGCAGAGAAGAATTCGAACGTTAGCAATGCAGAGAACGCAGAGGCCGCAGAGGAAGAAAAGCCAAGGGCCAAAAGCTAATTGCTAATTGCTAATTGCTAAATCACGAGGATGGTATGAGCAAACGGTGGACTCAATTCGCAAGCGCTGTGATTGCCATGATCATGATCGCCAACCTGCAGTATGCCTGGACTCTGTTCGTGAAACCCATGCAGGCTGACACACACTGGAGGCTCGCGGACATTCAATGGGCCTTCACGCTGTTTATCTTCTTTGAGACCTGGATCACGCCCGTGGAAGGCTGGCTGATCGACCGCCTTGGTCCCCGCATCTTTCTCAGCCTGGGTGGAGTGCTCGTGGGCGTCGGCTGGACAAGCATAGCATTTGCTCACTCGCTCATGCAGCTTTATGTCCTGTACTCGGTGGCCGGCGTGGGCGCTGCTTTTATCTATAGCGGCTCCGTGGCCACGGCGCTGAAATGGTTTCCGGATAAACGCGGTACTGTCTCCGGGTTCATCACTGCGGGCTTTGGCGCCGGGGCGGCCCTCTTCATACCCTTTATTGAATACCTCATTAAGCACGCGAACTATCGCACGGCGTTTCTATACACCGGCATCGTGCAGAGCCTCTTGATTCTGATCGTAGCGCAGGTGCTCCACAATCCCGGAGCTGATTTTCAGGTTTCTGCTACAGCCAAGAAGCCTGTCTCGCCCAAACTGCGGCGCAATTCCCAGCAGTTCAACAGTTGGGAGATGCTGCTTACGCCTCATTTTTATCTGCTCTATGTCACCTTCGTGATGATCTCGGTGGGCGGCTTGATGCTTACAGCCCAGGGTGGTCCGGTAGCGGAGAGTTTCAAGATCAGCGCTGCGGCTCTGACGGCCGCGCTCGCCTCCAGTCGCCTCTCCAATGGCGCCGGACGCATCTTCTGGGGCTGGCTCTCCGACCGCATCGGCCGGGAGATGGCCATGTTCATTCCCTTTGTTCTTCAGGCTTTCAGCCTGCTGGCTATGCTCTGGGTTGGCCGCCTCTCGGGCACCTGGTTCAATATTTGCCTGGTCATTGTCTATTTCATCTGGGGCAGCATGTTCTCGCTCTTTCCCGCCATCATTGGCGATTACTTCGGCGCGGACAACGCCACTTCCAATTACGGGTTCCTTTACACCGCGAAAGGTGTGGCCTCCATTCTGGGAGGTGGCACCGCGGCCTGGCTCTTCCAGAGATTTGGCAACTGGAACTGGGTGTTCTATGGCAGCGCGGGATTGGCCATTGTTTCTTGCATGCTGGTGCTGGTCTTGCGAAATCTGCCCCTGCCTGCCAGATTTCGCGCTGAAGATTTACTCCCGGAGGCCAGCGTATCAGGAAAGATGGCGGTGTAAGAAACCGGGTTCAGCATTTGAGATTGGATGTAGACCAGCACTCACGGCAGCAAGAGCTGGGTACCTCCCTTTGTTGGAGGTTTCCACAAAATCCGACGATGCACTAGGCCAGCATCTCAGTGCATTTCATTTGAGAGTGCACCATTCCACTGTGGGAGACATAACTCTGGAGTGTGCTTTCCAGGGCAGTAAAGTCTTCGAAGGCGGCGGACCTTATACAGATTTGTATCGTATGGATCCAAAATCAGCAAAACGAGATCACCGCCTTCAGAGCTCTGGACGGCTCATTGGATTCAGATTTGGGGATTTCAATTTCCCACTTGAACCTAAGACAGCTTTTTACGATGGCTCTACGTCAATGCAACCTTTCCCCATCGCGACTGGCTGAAGCGTTTATATCAGTACGCTGGATTTACGGATATCGAGTTCAACCCTGAAAGATCAATTAATTGTCAGGCACGCTCCTGTGCGTTGTTTGTTGCTTTAAATCGAAAAGCTCTGTTATCAGAAGCCGTCGAATCGCCTCGAAATTTCATCAGGATTAGTACTCCACATAAAATGGCCCCACAGTCATCTCCGGAAAAGCTACAACCGCCGCTGTTTAGCTGATTCATTTTTGATCGGCGGGCGATTTTCACGGCAATGAAATACGCTCCATCGGCACCAATCCTACCTCACGCAAGAGGCTGAAATCCTCATCCGGCTCCGGGTTCGGTGTAGTCAGGAGTTTTTCGCCGTAAAAGATGGAGTTGGCTCCGGCGAGGAAGCAGAGCACCACGGCTTCGCGGGACATCTGCATGCGTCCGGCGGCCAGGCGCACCATGGAAGCAGGCATGAGAATGCGCGCTGTGGCTATTGTCCGCACCATGATCAGCGGATCGAGATCAGACTGGGCGGCCAGCGGTGTGCCGGGAGCGCGCACCAGCATATTGATAGGCACGCTTTCCGGATGAGGATCGAGCGTGGCCAACTGATGCAGCAGGCCGATGCGATCGTCATCGGATTCGCCCATGCCCAGAATTCCGCCGCAGCAGACCGTGATGCCCGCCTTGCGCACGGCAGCAATGGTATCGAGCCGCTCCTGGTAAGTCCGCGTGGTGATGATGTTGCCGTAGAACTCGGGCGAAGTATCGAGGTTATGGTTGTAAGCGGTGAGTCCGGCCTGCTTGAGCGCAGCGGCCTGAGCCTGGGTCAGCATTCCGAGCGTGCAGCACACCTCCATACCCAGGGCAGCGACGGCGCGCACCGATTCGAGCATGGAATCGAATTCCCTGCCCTGCGGCGCCTGACGCCAAGCCGCTCCCATGCAAAAGCGGGTCGCTCCTTCGGATTTGGCACGCTGGGCTGCAGCGAGAATTTCTGCGGTTTCCATCAGCCGCTGCGGTTTCACTCCGGTCGGATAGTGGGCGCTTTGCGGGCAATAGACGCAATCTTCCGGACATCCACCGGTCTTCACCGAGAGCAAACGGCACATCTGCACCTGGTTGGCAGGATGATGTTCGCGATGCACCTTTTGCGCCTGCAATAGAAGATCAAGCAGCGGCTGGTGGTAGATGGAGGCAATTTCAGAGCGGGTCCAATTGGTGCGCATAAGAACCGAATATTGTAAATCGGATGGATGCAGCATAGCGGAGCCAAAACCAAAACCTTTAACCACAGCGTGGCGAGCCACAACCAAAAGCCTTTTACCGCAGAGGACGTAGAGGACGCAGAGGTACAAAAGTAGTTGATGTGTATTGAATTTGGCGGTGTGTTGGGCCCTATGGACCGCACCCCGCCCTTTGGCTGCGCGGGAGAATCTGTCGAAAACAGAGAAGAATTCGAACGTTAGTAATGCAGAGGGCGCAAAGGACGCAGAGGTAACAAACGTAATTAATTTATGTGTATTGGATTTGGCAGCATGTTGCTCCCAAAAGATTCTCGTGTTGATACGAAAGTGAAGCGTAGGCAAGGAAGCAGCGTGAAAATCTTGGCGAAAAAAGCCTTGAACTTTAAAACGGCGGATTTTCCCTTTCTAAAAATGAGCATTTACGGGGCTTCAGCAGGACGAGGAAAGCGGAGATCACAGAGAAACAGAATACGGTGAGACGCGGATGGGCTGCGTCTCACCGGGATGCCTACTTGGGTTTAGCTACGCTGGGGAGTTTTCGTTGTTGTGCAGTTGTTTTGGAAGTACCTGTAGATGTGGGTGAAGGTGAGGGCGCTGGAGGCGGACACATCAAGGGGCACTGGGCATCGGGTTGGGTGCTCATCATGCCATTGAATTGCGACTGGTCGCTGGGTGAATTGCTGAACCCGACTCCGTGTCCTGCCAACAGGAAATATCCAAGAATGTCGCCTTTGCGCCAGGTGATGGGTACATTCGGTGGCGGGGGCGTAGCCGTACCGGGCAAAAAGAAATAGATGGGAATCAGAACCGTGGGATCGTGCAGATACGCAACCTTGGGCGGGAACGACAGGAGGTTGTCATTCTTCACGATCAGGGGCATGGTGTTAAAGAGAGTCGTTCCGGGAAAGCCGAAGGCGCCGCACGCCGGGAGATCGACTTTCACAAACACATCAAAGAAGCTGGAAGCCGGGAAATCGTTGGCGGGCTGGCCTCCGGGTCCGGAATGCGATTCCACTTCACCGGGACTGATGCGCGATGGCGGAGTTTGATTGTTGGGATCGTTGTACCAGACGCCTCCGCGCACCATCATGCCGCTGCCGGTCATCTTCAGCGCGCGCACCTCGGTATGAACTTCCCGCGTCCCGGAGCCAAAGCCGAAACTGCCGGGCGGCATGAGCGCGCTTTCAGGAACGAGTGTGTTGTCATTGCCGACCGGAAGTCCGTTCTGGTCAGCGGCACTATCATCGAGAATGGGATCGCTGCGGCCGATGCGGGTGGCCGGATCGAAGAGCGTTGGGCTCTGGAATATCTTTTTCGTCGAGTCATAGCCCGGGCATCCATTGAACAAGTTGGCAAAATTGGGGTTCGTCACCTCAATACGAAAACTGCCCAGGGAAGTGGTTATATCGTCTCCTTTCGGCGGAAATTGCTGCGAAAATGCCGGGAGCGCAACCAGACACAAGGCCAGAAGAGCGGGGATAAGCAAACGCTTCATGAGAAGAAAACCTCCTGAATTGTGGTACAGAATCGATTGTTATGTCCGCCGCGCGAAATGGCTTCTCCAGGCTTGCCATTTACAGCATTCATTTCAGAAATGGGGTGCCAAAATGGGAAAATAGCTTCTTAGCTATTGGCTCTTAGCTCTTAGCTCTAGTGCTCAGGATGTTGGGAGTCAGACCTGGAGCGGTTCCTGAATTGATATAGCCCATCGAAATCTCTGATCTCTACGCCGCTTTTAGTCTCTGCTTTGGGCCGTGGAAGAACTGCTCATATTTCCATTCCATTTTGGACTACAGCTTTCCTGGAATCGCTCTAAGCAGGAGCTCACGTGGCTGTAGTCGAAACAACTACTCGCATATTTTCCGGTGATCCGATGATCCGATTTTCGATGACCTGGTTTCCGGTAGTGGGTCAGCTTGGCGATGAACGTCTGCCCGCAATTTCCTGAGTCCTCGTCGGTTCTCGAATCATCGTTTATCATTAGTTCTTTCTTGAAAAGTTGAACCTTTGAGGACCATTCATGCCGCGCTACGAATATCGTGATTTGCATCCGCTGCCACAGGCAGAGAAGAAGTTCCTGGAATGGATCGAGCAGCTCGACCAGCAGTTCACCAATCGCGATGTCGAGCACCGCTGTATCGTAGTGCGCAACGCTCTGCATGAACTCTACCTGGGCCGTCCTTACACGGAGCCAGGCCCCGATGCTCCCCTTGCCGAGCACGCGCTGGTAAACAGCTTTGACCCGCGCAATGGCACCCTGGAGCCGGAATTTTACGGGGACGTAGATGCGCAGAAGTATGCCGAGCGCAAACCGCTGATCTGGTTCTGGATGATGTTTGACCGCTCTCCGGCGGGGCTGAACCACTGGCTGGGCTTCAGGATGCGCGCCCTGCTGGCTAAGCACATCTTTAAACATATAGGCAAGAATGTGAAGATTTTCCACGGGGTGGAATTCTCCTTTGGCTACAACCTCACGGTGGAAGATAACTGCACGATTCACAAATACGTCCTGCTCGATGACCGCGGCGAGATCATTGTGCACGCGGGCAGCTCGATTTCCGATTATGCCAACGTCTACTCGCACGAGCATGACCTGAATGACGGTATGATCGTGACCAACAGCAAGACAGAGATCGGCCCCAGGGCGCGCATCACCTACCATGCAACCGTGATGAGCGGGGTGCGGGTGCACGAACACGGCCTGCTTGGCTCGATGGGTGTGGCCACTAGAGATGTTCCGCCGTACACCATCTCGGTGGGGATTCCTGCAAAACCGGTCAAGGTAAAGACCATGGCGCCACAACAGGCGGGCAGCGCGACAGATTCAAAGTGAGCAGGCGTGATAACATCAGTTGTAATGCTGTGAGAACGGCGCTGCCTATTTATTCATGAAAGAAATTTCAGGCAATCCAAATCTGCGCATCGTGAGCGGAATGCGTCCTACGGGCAAGCTGCACCTGGGCCACTATGTGGGCGCGCTGGCCAACTGGGTCAAGCTCCAGGAAAAATACCGGTGTTTCTTCTTCATCGCTGACTGGCACGCACTGACCACAGATTATGCCGATACCGGCAACGTGAAGCAGAGCATCCTGGAGATTGCCATTGACTGGCTGGCATCAGGACTTGATCCGGAAAAATGCACGCTGTTCATCCAGTCGCATGTGCCGCAACATGCGGAGCTGCACTTGTTATTCTCCATGATTACCCCGCTGGGCTGGCTGGAACGAGTGCCCACCTACAAGGAACAGCGCGACAATATTAAAGATAAGGACCTGGGCACCTACGGTTTTCTGGGTTATCCGGTGCTGCAGTCGGCGGATATCGTGATCTATAAGGGCAACTATGTGCCTGTGGGTGAAGATCAGGTCTCCCATATCGAGCTCACGCGTGAGATCGTCCGCCGCTTTAATAATTTTTATAAATGGAATGGGAAGGACGTCTTTCCCGAGCCGGAGGCTCTGCTTACGCCTTCCCCCAAGCTGCCGGGTACCGATGGACGCAAGATGTCCAAGTCATATAACAATGCTATCTACCTGAGCGACCCGGAACCGACGATACGGCAGAAGCTGAAGCCGATGGTGACCGATCCGAAGCGCGTGCGGCGCACTGATCCGGGGAATCCTGATGATTGTCCGGTGGGATCATTGCACAAAATCTTCAGCGACCAGGAATCCATTAAAAATGTGTATGCCGGGTGCACGACCGCAGCCATAGGATGCATTGATTGCAAAGCCTGGGCAGCAGATTCGCTGGTAAAGATCATCGCACCTATGCAGGAGCGTCGAGCAAAGTTCGAGCAGGATCCGAAGCTGGCCTGGGATATTGTGGAAGCTGGATCAGAGCGCGCCAAAGCGTCGGCTGAAGCCACGATGCAGGAAGTACGCGAGGCGATGAAGCTTTCGCCGGAATACGAGCCGCGTATGGCCAGCAGTATGCTCGGCTGAAAGAAATTGGTAATTGAGTAATTTGGTAATTGGGTAAATTAAAATCTTCTTGAAACCAAATTACCCAATACCAGATTACTCAGTAGTGGATCGATTTGGCCGAAAATGCCACTGCCTGACAGATGAATTCATCGCTACGCGATGAACGTCTGCCCAAAGGCCCGCGATTCGCGAGCGAATCGCTAGACGCTGATACTGGTAGTGGGTCAGTTTCGCGGAAACTGACCCACTACCGATTACTTAATTACCAAATGTCCGACGTCTCTCAAACCGGGAAGAACGCCAATAGTGAGTTCCCCTTTGCCGTCACTGTAGGGCAAATCTACGATGGGCCACTGGACCTGCTGCTTGATCTGATTCGCAGGCAGGATATCGACATCTACGATATTCCCATCGCCAAAATCACCGCCCAGTATCTCTCTTATGTAGAGAACCTCAAGCAGCTTGACGTGAACGTGGCCGCAGAATTCATCTACATGGCTTCATTGCTCATTCACATTAAGAGCAAGATGCTTTTGCCGCGCGATCCTGACCTGCCGGCTGACCAGCAGGACGACCCGCGCGAAGAACTGGTGCAGAGATTGCTGGAGCACGAGCGCTTCAAGAACGCAGCCCAGATGCTGTTGCAGAAGCAGCAGATCGAAGAGGCGGTGGTCAGCAATCCATCGCTCAAGGAATTCAAAGATGCGGAAGGCACCGAGCCGGAGCTGGCGGCTGACGTTGTAGACCTGATACGCACTTTCCAGCAGATTCTGGAGCGCGCGAAGAGCCGCCCCATTCTTCAGGTGGACGAAGAGACAGTCACCGTGGGCCAGATGGTGGAGTTCTTCCGGCGGCGGCTGCTGATGGAAGATAAACCGATCCGTCTGAAAAGATTATTGCAGCATGTGCACACGCGGAATGCGCTGATCTCCTCATTCCTGGCGCTGCTGGAGCTGGTGCGGTTGCAGGCGGTCCTTCTGCGGCAGGACAAAGTCTTTGGAGAGATTCTGATCAAGAAGCACGAAAACTTTGACGCCATTATGACCGAGGCCGCAGCGGTAAGGGACGATTGGAAATAAAGCAGTACTTAGTATTTAGTATTTAGTATTTAGTATTTAGTATTTAGAAGCGATCTCATATGTGCGCTTTAGCGCATATATGGTGGAAGAGCGGGCCTTCAGGCCCGCGTTACAGCGAAAGAAATGAATGGGCTTCCAGCCCTGGTGGATTTTCGCGCATTTATGAGATGAGTTGTAGTATTTAGCTCGTAACGAGGGTGATAAGAGATTAGCCCGGTGCGTGAGCGCCCGGAATAGGAGCCAACCAACAATTGTTAGTGCTGAGTAGTTAGTATGTAGCGGCTTTAGCTAACTACTAACTACTAAATACTAACTTCTAACTACTGTGTCTCTCAAAGCCAAACTCGAAGCATTGATCTATGCAGCGGAAGAGCCCATTGGTCTCGACCAGATGGCGGCGCTGCTCAAAGAAGACCTGCTGGCGCTGAAGAATGCGCCTGCCCTGGAAAGCCACGTTCCGGAAGCGACAACACCGGAAAACAGCGAAAGCCATTTAGGTGCGGTGGAGGCCGATACCGGTCCACAAGCAACGCAGCCGGAAGAAGCTGGGGGAGAAGTTTCCGGCAAGAAATCCGCCAAAGAGAAATCTGAAAAAGCCGAACTGCGGACGCTGCTGAAACCCATTCTCGATGAACTGATTGCCGGTTACGAGAAAGAAGATCACGGAATCGAAATCCGGCAGGTAGCGAATGGCTACCGCATGTCCACCAAGCCGGAGCACCATGATGTGGTGCGCTCGTTTGCCAAGAGTTTAAAGCCGCCTATCCGGCTCTCATTGCAGGCGCTGGAGACTTTGGCGGTGATCGCCTATAAGCAGCCGGTCACGGTGCCGGAGATCAGCGAGATACGCGGCGTGGATACCAGCGGAGTCATTGGCACGCTGCTCGACCGCAAGCTGATCACCACGGCAGGCCGTAAAGCGGTGGTGGGCAGGCCCATGCTGTACAAGACCACCAAAGATTTCCTGATGCGTTTTGGGTTGAAAGACCTGAACGAACTGCCCAGCATTGAGGAGTTCGAGAAGATTGCTGCCGGTGACCAGGGAGACCTCTTCCTCGCTCAGGATACTGCCCTTCCTGACGCCACCGGCGTGCCCAATGTTCCGGAAGAGGATGGCGGCGTAGAGCAGATGGCCGAAGACAAAGCCGAGGCGCCGCAGAATGTGACCGAGCCGACGGTCTCCTCTGATCCGCATCATGACAGGACGGATGAAGAAGCAGCCGGACAAATAGCATCGGAAAGTACAGGAGGCTAGTGTTCACCGCGAAAGTGTCTGCTGAGTTCATCTGTGTGGCCGCCGGTAATAGATTGACGGAGTTGAGAATCGGAAAATCGGGTGATCGGATCATCCTTCTAGTGATTCAATATTCGGCTATCTAACTTATGACCATGAGCAATCATGGCAATTTTGGCATCTGTGAAGGCTCTGCGCGCCTATGCGTTCCCTGCGTTAAGCATCAAACATTTTGGCGAGAGATCTTATGCCCCTGGAGCGATTACAAAAGATTATTGCGGCGGCGGGGATTGTGTCGCGGCGAAAAGCGGAAGAGCTGATTTCGCAGGGCCGCGTCACCGTCAATGGACAGATCATCTCTGAACTGGGCAGCAAAGCTGATCCGGAGCGCGACCACATCAAAGTCGATGGCAAGCTGCTGCGCGGCACTGAGCGCCACATCTACCTTCTCCTGAATAAACCCAAAGGCTACGTGACTACGGTTTCTGATCCGGAAGGGCGCCCTACTGTCATGTCACTGGTGAAAAAAGTAGGCGAGCGAATTTATCCCATCGGCAGGCTGGACTACGCGAGTGAAGGGCTGCTGCTGCTCACCAATGATGGAGAGTTGGCCAACAAGCTCACGCGCGCCGCCTCGCACCTTCCGAAAACTTATCTGGTAAAGATCAGCGGACGAGCCACGGAAGAAAACATCGAGAAGCTGCGCCAGGGAATCAGAATCGGCGGCAAGGAAGAAAGCGGCCGTTACAAATCAGTGCGGACGGCCCCGGCGCAGATTCAGATTTTCAGGCAAGGCCAGAATCCCTGGTATGAGGTAACGCTGATTGAGGGCAAGAACCGTCAGATTCGGCGAATGTTTGAAGAAATTGGACATCATGTAGAGAAGATCAAGCGGGTGCGCTATGGCCCGCTCACCCTCGACGTGGAACCGGGCGAGTTCCGCGAGTTGACAGCCAAAGAAGTAGAGTTGCTGCGGCGCTTTGATCGACGGCGCATGGGCGTGCAATCTGCAAGCAGGAAACCCTTTCCTAAACCAGAGCGGAGGCAGAAAATTCGCTAATCCTGCTACTCACGTGATACAAAGAAGCTTCGGCCCATGAAAACCATCCTTGATCTTATCTCGCAGCATGTTCGTGCGCTCGGCGCCTATGTACCGGGCAAACCGATCAGGCAGGCAGAGCGGGAATCCGGCATCAGTATGCTCAAGCTGGCTTCCAATGAGAATCCACTTGGGCCTTCCCCACTGGCCGTGGAAGCCATGCGGGCTGCGGCCGCGGAGGTCAACCTTTATCCGGATAATGACGCGACTGAGTTGCGCCGCCAGTTGGCGGCGCGCCACAATCTACAGCCCGAGCAGATATTCGTAGCGGATGGTTCTAACGCGCTGCTCGATATCATTTGCCGCACCCTGGCCGGGCCGGGATTGAATTGCGTCAGCAGCCAGAAATCTTTCATCAGCTATCCTTTGTTCACCTGCGCGGCATTCGGTGAATATATCGCTGTTCCCGCCAGGAATGATGCCTACGATCTGAATGCAATCGCCGCAGCGATCAACGAGAACACTCGCGTGGTGTTTCTGGCGAATCCAAATAATCCCACCGGAAGCATGTTTGATGCGCACGCTACTGAAACTTTTCTGCGCAAGATTCCCGGGCACGTGCTGGTAGTGATGGATGAAGCCTATTATGAGTTCGGCCAGTACTTCGCCACTCTGCGGGGTGTGACCTATTCGCGTTCGCTGGACTACGTGCGCGCAGGGCGGCCAAACGTAGTTGTCCTCAGGACATTTTCCAAGATTTACGGTCTGGCCGGCATCCGGTTGGGATATGCGTGCGGCCATCCGGAGTTGTTGCAGTACTTTGCTCGCCTGCGCACCGCCTTTTCAATCTCTGCAACCTCTGAAGCCGCAGGACTGGGCGCGATTCGCGACGAAGAACATGTTCGCAAAACACTCGCCAACAATGCGATTGGCGCCGCATGGCTGCTGGAGAGATTTGCTGAACTGGGACTGCATACCATCTCCCCCAATACAAATTTCGTCTACTTCGAAACCGACGAGAACGCCGATTTCCTGGCTAAACGGATGCAGGCTGAAGGAATCATCGTGCGGTCGCTGGTTCCCTGGGGCATTCCCAACGGCATCCGGGTGACGATAGGCACTCCAGAGCAGAATGAGCGGTTCTTTGAAGCTCTAAAGCGCACCATGCGGCAAAGCGTCGCACTCTAAACATCCTTCCAGATTTTCACCGCAAATGACGCTAAGAACGCAACGGCATCAGAGGAGATATTTGAGATCTTCTATTGCGTTGACATCCCACACGCAAATTCATTAAGGATTAAATAAAGGATTAAATAGATGAGAGTTATAACAAGCTCTCAAGCTTTGCTCTTCTTAATTCTTCTTATTCTTCTTATTCTTCTTATTCTTCTTTTGCATCCTTTGCCTCCTTCGCGTCTTTTGCGGTAAAACATCACGAAACGCTTTACGCGCTGAGTGCTGAATACTTTTCCTTATTGACTTCAACCAAAGCTTGATAGATAGTCTGCGGCATGCCTGAGCAGAATACCCTGTCAACTCAACCAACCCCCGCCGATGGAAGCACCCCACCTCTATATTTTAATGATGTCCTGGCCAGAGAATATGAGGTTTTGCGCGGAGTGAAAGCGCCCCATCCTTCCGGCGTGAAAGAGCTGCAGCGCGAGATGGATAAACAGGAAGCTCCACTCAGCGCATTGTGCATATCCGGAGGCGGAATTCGCAGCGCCACCTTCGCTCTGGGCATCGTGCAGGGATTGGCTGAGAAAGGGCTGCTGGGCAGGTTTGACTATCTTTCCACGGTATCCGGCGGAGGCTATCTCGGCGGCTGGCTGACCGCATGGAAACTCAGGGCGGGCGGCATAGATAAGGTACAGCCAAAGCTGTGCACAACCACTGAGATACCGGAACATGAGCCTGACCCGGTTCAGCATCTGCGGGAATACAACAACTATCTTTCTCCCAAGCTTGGCTTCTTTTCCTCTGATACGTGGACACTGGTAGCAACCGTAACCAGAAACATGTTCCTCAACTGGCTGGTGCTGGTTCCGTTGCTGGCATTCGCGCTCATGCTGCCAAGGCTGATTCTTTCACTCGCAATATTGGGCGAGCCGGAATGGTATCAGAACCAGATTCAGGACATGAAACATGGATTGGGACTGGGGCTTGCAATCGCTGCAGGTGTACTGCTTGCCATAGGGATTTACAATGCTCTCAAGTATCTGCCCGGTGTAGGCAAACAAGACCATTCCCAAAGTGACTTCCTGAGATATTGCCTGGGCCCCATCATTTGCGCCTGCCTGGCTTTCATCACTCTGGAAGCATGGGTCACGGGTGGCGATGCCACTCATCCGGAGAGATTCAGCGACTCAACGCTCCCATACCGGCAACTGGTGGAATGGGTTACGGGTGCATGCCTGGCCGGATGGATCGCCTATTTCGCCCGCTTCCCGAAGAAGGTGCTGACTAAACCACGGCTTCTTCCCGGACTTACCTGTGCATTGGCGCTGGCCGGCATCAGTACTGCCTCTTGCGCGTGGCTCCTGTCACACAAGCTGCTGCTTTATATGCATTGGCCGGTTTTTGTAACCGTCGGCCCTCCATTGCTTCTGCTGTCACTGGCACTTGCAGTCACACTGTTTGTCGGGCTGACCAGCATCATTTTGAATGATGAAGACCGCGAATGGCTGTCTCGCGCGGGCGCATGGCTGCTGCTTTTTGTGGTGATCTGGACGGGCAGTTCAGCCCTGGTGCTGCTGGCGCCTACGGGGCTCATGAAATTCGGCCCGCGCTTGCGTTCGGCTTTCGGCGCGGCCGGTGGTCTGGGCGGCATCATCACGGCGCTGGGCGGCTTTGGATTAGGCAAGCATAAAGAAAAAGACAGCCAGAAAGATGGAAATGCGAAACAAGGCGCGGTGGGGAACCTCCTGATGCTGGCCTTGCAAGTCGCCGCTTTGATCTTCGTGGTCGTCTTTCTCACGGGGTTGTCGCTTCTTACGAATTGGCTGCTCACAGCATTACGGCTGCATACGCAATGGACGCTCCTGGGGAGCCGCCTGGCCGGCATACATTGGAGCAATCATCCTAAGGTGCTGGAAAATACGGGTGTGGGTACAATCCTGATCTTTGCCGCAAGTTTCATGGTGTTTGGCTGGATCATGGCGCGCTTCATCAATATCAACAAATTCTCACTGCACGCCATGTACCGTGAACGGCTGATCCGCGCTTACCTGGGAGCATCGAATCCCGCGCCGGAGATCAACAGGTTCACCGGGTTCTGTGAGAATGACAACCTGTATATGTCTGCCCTGAAGGATGCGGGGAAACCATTCCATGTGGTGAATACCACGCTGAATCTGGTCGCCGGCAAGCGCCTGGCCTGGCAGCAGCGCAAAGCTGAACCTTTCACGGTATCGGCGCTGCATTGCGGCAACTCCAGGCTGGGGTTTCGCTCCTCGGCGGAATACGGTGGTCGCGGAGGCATGTCGCTGGGCACGGCCATCACCATTTCCGGCGCCGCTGCCAGCCCCAATATGGGTTATTACTCATCGCCGCTGGTGGGCTTCATTATGACCCTTTTCAATGCCCGCCTTGGAGCATGGCTGGGAAATCCCGGCGATACCGGCAAAGATACCTGGCGGCATGAAGGTCCAAACTCGGCTGTGAACTCCCTGGTGAGAGAGGCCTTTGGGCTGACCAATGACACCAGTCCCTATGTTTATCTCTCTGATGGTGGACACTTCGAGAACCTGGGCCTCTATGAGATGGTAAAACGCGGATGCCGCCTGGTGGTGGTGATCGATGGCGCGGCCGATGGAGAGTTTGCTTACAAGGATTTTGGCAATGCGCTGCGCAAGATTCGCATTGATATGAAGGTTCCCATTGAATTCAGCAGCGAACATACACCGGGGGAGAATGCGTTGATGCACCCGATGCTGGAGAAGAAGAAGCGCTGCTCCCTGGCCACCATTCGTTACAAAGATTTAGACCCGCAGCGTAAAAATGGCTACCTGCTGTACATCAAACCCATGCTCCTGGGCAATGAACCGCCGGATGTCTGCTCTTATCATGCCTTGAATCCCGCTTTCCCGCATCAGAGCACCGGCGATCAGTGGTTCGACGAGTCGCAGACGGAAAGCTACCGCATGCTGGCTTATCACACGCTCAAAGAGATGTGCGATGGCTGGAACCCGGAACAGAATGCCGGGTTCGAGGGATTCATCAATCACGTTGAGAATAATTACCTGAAAGATATTCGCCGTGCCGCAGCGGCAGCCGGAGCGGGTAAATAAGCCAGCCTTGCTTCCTTTCGCGGTAAATCACGGAAGGATTGACGCAGCGCAATAGTCCGGCCTTCGTATAATCAGAGTCGAATGGCAATCGCTTCTACATGGACAACGGCGGCGACGCTTGGCCGCCGCAACCGGCTGGCTGCGGCTGGAATGGTGCTGGTCGCGATCTTCGTCTTGTTTGCCCTCTTCGCTCCGTGGATTGCTCCACAAGACCCCGCGATGATTAACCTGCCTGCTCGGTTGCAGCCTCCCAGCGCGGCCCACTGGTTCGGTACTGACGAGCTGGGTCGCGATATTCTCGCCCGCGTGATCTATGGCGCGCGCATCTCCATGCTGGTGGGCAGCAGCGTGGTGGTTGGCTCTCTTCTGCTGGGTCTTATCTTCGGCTCCATTGCTGGATACTACGGCGGATACGTCGATAAGTTTTTCAATGTCATTATCATGAATTCGTTCCTGTCCTTTCCGGGCATTCTGCTGGCGATTGCCTTTGTGGCTTTTCTCGGCCCCGGAATCATCAATCTGATTCTGGCGCTGTGCATCGGCGGCTGGGTCGGCTATGCGCGCCTGGTGCGCGCCCAGGTGCTGGCGGTGAAAGAGCGGGAGTTCGTGGAGGCGGCGCGCGCACTGGGAGCAAGCGACTGGCGCATCGTCAGCCACCATATCTGGCCCAACATTATCCAGCCGGTCATTGTGCAGGCTGCCATTGGCATGGCTGGCGCGGTGCTGGCGGAAGCGACCATGAGTTTTCTTGGCCTCGGAGTTCCGCCTCCTACGGCAAGCTGGGGATCGATGCTGAACGATGGCCGCTCGCATCTTTTTGATGCGCCCCACCTGGTGCTCTTCCCTGCTGCTGCCGTGATGCTGGCGGTGCTTTCGTTTAACTTTATCGGCGACGCGCTGCGTGATTACATGGACCCGCGCTCTCGCATTGAGGCCGGGTTATAAATGATCGTCGGCGTGATTTCTGATACCCACGGACTGCTGCGCCCGGAAGCTGTGGCGGCATTGCAGGGATCAGAGCACATCATTCATGCCGGGGATATTGGTGCGGAAGATATTATTCCCGTCCTGCAGGAAATTGCGCCGGTCACTGCCATTCGCGGCAATGTCGATCAGGAACCCTGGTGCAGCAGCTTTCCTGAGACAGAAGTTATAGAACTGTCTGGAATCAGTATCTACATTTTGCATGATGTGAATGCGCTCGATCTGCATCCGCAGGCAGCGGGATTCAAGGTGGTGATCAGCGGCCACTCGCACAAACCGAAACAGGAAATGAAAGACGGTGTGCTTTACTTCAATCCCGGCAGCGCCGGGCCAAGGCGCTTCAAGCTGCCAATCAGTGTGGGACGACTGGAGATTACCGACAGTATGGTACGGGGAGAGATCATCGAGCTTTAACCGCCAAGGACGCCAAGAGCGCAAAGGTAACAAGGCCAATTTTTTCCTTTGCATCCTTCCCGCTCTTTGCGGTTAATCCTAACGAACCACCTCGGCGATCCAGCCGCCGCCCACGACGATATCGCGATCGTAAAAAACCACCGCCTGGCCAGGAGTGATGGCGCGCTGCGGCTCGTCGAAGGTCACACGCACCTCGCCATTGGAAGCGTTCTCGATTACGGCAGGCGCGGGCTCGTGACGGTGGCGAATCTTGGCATGGACGCGCACCGGTTCGCGCAGCTCGTCAAAAGCAATCCAGTTGAGCTTGTGCGCCAGCAGTGAGCGGGCCAGTAACTGATCGCCGTCTCCGACAGTGACCTGCCCCTTCTCGCCATTGATCTGAATCACGTAGAGCGGCGAGCCGGTAGCTACGCCGAGTCCCTTGCGCTGGCCTACAGTGAAATTGTGGATACCCACATGGCGGCCCAGCACCTTGCCATCTGTGGTGACCAGTTCGCCTGAAGTATCAGGCAGAGACTCGCCCTGTTCCGCCAGGTAAGCGTCGATGAAGCGCTTGTAATCGCCTCCGGGCACGAAACATATCTCCTGCGAATCAGGTTTCTCAGCCAATGCCAACTCATGATTGCGGGCAATCTCACGCACCTGTGGCTTGGTCATGTGTCCGAGCGGAAAGCGGGTGCGGCTGAGCTGCTCCTGGGTGAGACCAAACAGGAAATAGGTCTGATCCTTGGCCGGATCGGCAGCCCGCTTCAGCAGCCAGCGGTTGCGCTCACGGTCAAACTCACAACGCGCATAGTGCCCGGTGGCCAGCAGATCTGCCCCAATCTGGCGCGCAGTCACCAGCAACTGATCGAATTTCAGGTGATTGTTGCAGAGGCTGCATGGAATGGGTGTACGTCCTGAAAGATATTCCTGCACAAAGGGACGCACCACGTCATTCTCGAAACGATCCTCGTGGTTGACCACGTAGTAAGGGATACCGAGGTCCTCGGCGACACGGCGGGCATCGTAAACGTCATCGATGGAGCAGCAGCGTCCCTGCACCTGCTCAGGCATTCCCTCATGGCCCGCCAGGCGGCGCTGGTTCCAGAGCTGCATGGTCAGCCCCACCACGTTATAACCCTCGGCGCGCAGCATGGCCGCGACGGTGGAAGAATCCACACCGCCGGACATAGCTACGGCAATGGTCTCAGTTGGCATGAGTCAGTCCCTGCAGGGGAGGGGTATTTGCTTATTATAGAGAAGTGCACGATTCCCCGTGATCCGTCTTTAAAGAACGGATGTTATCCAGCGAGAGAGGCCAAGGCAGCAGAGATGGTCACCAAAAAGTCACTGGATGAATTTCACCGAATGGGTGTTACATTGCACTCACGATGAAA
>Ga0066662_10000488_pt1 | contig 17364 bp, 19 predicted proteins | sample GraSoiAngelo_111_FD_133939 | JGI IMG/M metagenome (GOLD analysis project Ga0066662, IMG submission 133939) | Grasslands soil microbial communities from the Angelo Coastal Reserve, California, USA - 14_0903_12_40cm | ecosystem: Environmental > Terrestrial > Soil > Grasslands | place: USA...
AGGCGGCGAGCAACTTGAGACGCTGGTCGCCGAGTCCGGCGAACGACGGCATTGGGGAGCCCGAGTTCTTGCACGCGGGACACTGGAGATGCGCGACCTGGAAAGCGATCCCCTTGTTCTTCGCGCCCTCCGCCGTGAGCTCGGGCGCACCGAGGTTCGTGCCACCGTCGCCGTTGTAGGTGTGGCAGTTGAGGCAGCCCGCGACCGCAAAGAGCCGCGCGCCTGCGATCGCTTGCTTGTTGCTCGTGAAGCCTTCCTTCTGGCTCCACGCCGGGACGCGCGCGAGCAGCTCGGTGCCGAGCGCTTCCTTCGCGGTCGCACCCTTGTAGGTGAGCACGCCCATCGAGAGCACGACGAGGATCGACGCGACGATCGCGACCGGGCGGCGCAGCAGCCTCCGCTCGGAGCGAATGTCGATGAACGGCACCGCGATCAGCAGGATCAAGAAGATCGTCGGCAGCCCGATCGTGCCGAGGATGACCGTGTTCGGCCACTTGAAGATGCGCAGCAGATAGAAGAGGAAGTAGAAGTACCAATCGGGGCGCGGGACGAAGTTGATCGTCCCCGGGTCCGCCGGCGCGTCGTAGAGCTTGCCGAGCCAGCCCGGCTCGATCGTGTGGTGGTTGCCGGGAGTCGTGTACTTCCAGACGATCGCGAGCCCGACCATCACCGCGACGACGATCAGCGACATGATCGTGTCGTGCAGCATCGCGTACGGGTAGAACGGCTTGCCGCGCTCCTTGACGTCCGCCTTGTACTGCTGGAAGACGCGACGGCGCTCGACGATGCGCTCGCTCGCCATTACCTGCCCTGCCTGCCGAAGCGCGACAGGCCGCTGCGCCCGTTCGACGACGGCTTGACGATCGAGCCGGTGCCTGCCGCCTCCTTCGACCACGGCGGCGACGTCACGCCGAGCCGGATCACGAGGTACAGGTGCAGCCCGATCAGCGCGAAGATCGCACCAGGGATCATCAGCATGTGAATCGCGTAGAAGCGCGAGAGCGTGTCTCCGTTGATGTACGTGCCGCCTTGCAGGAACTGCGCGAGGAATGGGCCGAGGAACGGCGCGGTGCCGTTGATGTTGATGCCGACGACCGTCGCCCAGTACGCCGTCTGGTCCCACGGCAGCAGGTAACCGGTGAAGCCCTCACCGAGACCGGACGCGAGGAGCAGCACGCCGATGATCCAGTTCAGCTCGCGCGGATACTTGTACGCGCCGAACAAGAACACGCGGCCCATGTGCATGAACATCAAGATGATGAAGACCGAGGCGCCCCAGCGGTGCATGCCGCGCACGAGCCAGCCCGCCCACAGATCGTTCGTGATGTGCTGGATCGACGAGTACGCGTCCTTCGCGTCCGGCTTGTAGTACATCGCCAGGATCGAGCCGGTCAGCGCCTGCACGATGAACGCGGTCAGCGTCGCGGAGCCGAGCGTCTGGAACCAGTTGATGTCGCCCGGGACCTTGCGGAAGAGGAAGTACTTGATCCCGCCGACGAGACCCGAGCGCTCCTCGAGCCAGTCGAGCGGGTAGAGGATCGCGTCCTGCACGACCGCCTTCGTCGAAGGCTTCTTCGTCGTCGTCGCCATCAGTGGGGCGGCTGGATGGGATAGAGCCAGGACTCGATGCCGTCGACGTGCTCACCGGGGAACGAGAGCGTCCACTTGTGGATCTTCGCGCTCGCGCCGGTGCCGTCGACGTGCGACACGGAGAACGGCTTGCCGAGGAAGAGGTGCCCGTTGCGGATCGAGAACGAGTAGCGGTCGAGCGCGCGCACCGGCGGGCCCGACGTGCGGTTGCCCTCGGTGTCGTACTGGCCGCCGTGGCACGGGCAGCCGAAGCCGGCGATCGAGATCGTCGGGATCAGCGTCACGGCGCCCATCTGCTTCTTCCCGTTCTCGTTCAGCGGGCCGTTCGGCTGCACCGGGCAGCCGAGGTGCGCGCAGTGGTTCGAGATCACGGTGAAGCTCGGCTGGCCGTTCAGCTGGCCGTTGTTGCGGACGTACGCGGTGCGGCGCGAGACCTCGCCCGCGCCGGGGTCGGTCATGAACGTCGCCACGACGAACTTGCCTTCGGGGTAGTCGGTGATCGGGCCGATGTCGAGGTCCTTCTGGCCCTGCTTGAGGAACGCGGGCGCGATCATGAAGCCGACGGCCGGGACGGTGACGAGCCCGCCGATCACGGCGCCGAGGCCGAGCGTCGAGACCTCGAGGAACTTCGAGCGCGGGTAGCGCTCCGACGGGTCCGTCGGCGGCAGCGCGGCCGCGCCCTGGTCGGCGGGGATGTTCGCGCCGGTCGGGCTCTCGGGCGGAACGTCGGGCGCGTGTGCGAGCGGCGTGCCGGCGGTCAGGTCGCGCACCCACAGGAACGCGAAGACGAGGGCGAGCACCGCGCCGACGCCGGCGATCCACCACGAGACGATCAGGCCGACGAGGAGAACGACGACGCCGACGGCGAAGCCGACCGGCCAGATGCTCGGGCCCGGGACGTGCGGGGTTTCGTCGTGCGGCTGCAAAGGGCTCAGTCGGGATTCAAGCTGTCGTGGTCGCGGCGGGTCAACGTCGTAACAGGCGCCGCGAACTCTGACGGAAACGGCCGTTCTCTGCCGAGGGAACCGAATCGATCCCGTATTCGGACCAGCGGCGGTCGACGAGGTCCTTGACCTCCGGGCTCATCGTGATCTCCGGCGGCCACTCGCGGGTGCCTTCGAGCGGGCCTTTCGCGGTGGCGTCGATCCCGATCTTGCCGCCCACGAACTGCAGGGTCGGGGCGTGGTCGAGGTGGTCGAGCGGCCCCTCGGTGATCAGGACGTCGCGCTTCGGATCGACGTTCGCGCCGGCGTAGAACATCACCTCTTCGTAGTCGTGGACGTTCACGTGCTCGTCCACGACGACGATCCCCTTGGTCAGGCTGAGCATCCCGAGGCCCCAGATCGCGTGCATCACCTTCTGGGCGTGGCCCGGGAACGCCTTCTTGATCGAGACGATGCAGAGGTTGTGGAACGCGCCGGCGACCGGCAGGTCGTAGTCCACGATCTCGGGCACCGTCATGCGCACGGCGGGCAGGAAGATGCGCTCGGTCGCCTTGCCGAGCCATGCGTCCTCTTGCGGCGGCTTGCCGACGACGATCGACGGATAGATCGCGTCCTTGCGCATCGTGATCGCGGTGACGTTGAAGACGGGGAACCGCTCGGCGGGCGTGTAGTAGCCGGTGTGGTCGCCGAAGGGCCCTTCGTCGGTCAGCTCGGCCTTCTCGATGTACCCCTCGAGCACGATCTCGGCGTCGGCCGGCACCTCCAGATTGACGGAGACACCCTTGACCAGCTCAACAGGACTGTCGCGTAGGAAGCCGGCGACCATGAACTCGTCGATGTGCTTCGGCAGCGGGGCGCTCGCCGAGTAGGCGCTGATCGGGTCGAGCCCGAGCGCGACCGCGACCTCCATCCGCCCTTCGGTGAAGAGGTAGTCGGCGCGGCCGTCCTTGTGGATCTGCCAGTGCATCGCGGTCGCGCGCGGGCCGAGGACCTGCATGCGGTACATCCCGACGTTGCGCTGGCCCGTGCGCGGGTCCCGCGTGATCACGGCGGGCAGGGTGATGAAGGGCCCGGCGTCGCCCGGCCAGCACGTCTGCACCGGTAGCCGCGTGAGATCGACCTCGTCGCCGCGCAGGACGACCTCCTGCGACGCACCGCGCCGCACGACCTTCGGCCGCGCGTCGGCGATCGACTTCAACGTCTTCAGGCCGCGCACCTTCGCGGCGAGCCCTTCCGGCGGCTGCAGCTCGAGGATCTCGCCGAGCCGGTCCGCGATCTCGTCGAGCGAGTCGACGCCGAACGCCATGCACATCCGCTTCTCCGTGCCGAACTGGTTGATCAGGAGCGCGTGCTGCGCGCCCTTCGGCCGCTCGAAGAGGAGCGCAGGCCCGCCGGCGCGCACGGTGCGGTCGACGATCTCCGTCACCTCGAGGTGCGGGTCGACCTCCGCGCTGACACGGACGAGCTCGCCTTCGCGCTCGAGGAGCGCGATCCACTCGCGCAGGTCGCGGGCCGGCATCGGGCCCAGTGTACGGAGTGTCACGTCCGTGACAGCGCGCGGAAGGCCGCGCGCCGCCTCACGGTCGTGAGGGCATGAGAACGAACCTCACCTGGGCCACGCGGAGCGTCTGAGCGCGTCCGCGTCGCGGACCGTCGTGCGGCGACGGCCGAGCTCGATCGCGCCGGCGGCCTCTTCCTCTCGCAGCACGCGGTTGACCGTCGCACGCGACGTGCCGGCGGTCTGCGCGATCTCGTCCTGGGTGAGCGTGACCGGGCCGCCGAAGATCTCGGCCAGCTCGAGCAGGCGCCGGCGCACGCGCACGTCGGTCTCGACGTGGTGTGCCTCGACGAGCAGCTCGTTCAGGCGGCGGATCCGCCCGGCGAGGATCGTGGCGAGCGCGCGGTCGACGGCAGGGCGCTGGCGCCGGAGCGCCTCGAACGCGTTGCGATGCAGCGCAAGGGTCTCGCCGTCGGCGAAGGCCTGCACGGTCGCGCCGCGGCGGCCGGTGTCGATCAGCGCGAGCTCGCCGAATGCGTCGCCGGGCCCCACGATCGCGACGAGGACCGTCTCGCCGCCGGGCATCGTCGAGCGCACGGCGAAGAACCCCTTCGCGATGAGATGGAGCGCGTCCGCCTCGTCGTCGTCGTGGAAGACGACCTGCCCGCGCGAGAACGTCCGGCGCTCGGCAACCGCGACGAGCTGCTGCACGTCTTCTCGCGAGACTCCTGAAAGGAGGCGCCACTCCACCGCTCAGAAGTGTCGCACGCACGACAGAACGGGAACAGGGCGCGGCCGCCCCGCGTCAGGTGGACATCAGCCCCCGCACAGAAGGAGCCCACCGTGAAAAACCTCGTTTCCATCCTCGTCCTCGCAGCACTCGTCGCCCTGATGGTCGCCTCCGGCGCCTCGGCGAAAAAGCAGCTCGTGCGTTCCAACCACCGCACGGCGCACAAGAGCCTCGTCAAGTCGGCCCGCCACTCGGTCGACCGCAGGGCAGGCCGCAACAGCTTCTAGTCCGCGGGGCACACGGAGCAACAAGGGACACGGCGCCGCCTTCGGGCGGCGTTCGTGTGCGTGGGGGCCCGTCCGCGACAAATGTCGTCGCGGCGACAGGGCGGGAACGCGCCGCCGGTGCGGTTCGTCATGTGGACATTCGATCCATCCCGCAAAGGAGCCCATCAAATGAAGCGCACGCTTTCCATCTTCTTCATCACCGCCGTCGTCGCTCTGTCGGCGATCTCCGGCGCCTCGGCGCGCATGTGGAGCGGACAGACGAAGCAGCTCGCTCCGGCCAAGCACAGCAAGAAGGCCGGCCACAAGTCCGCGAAGACGAACTACGCCGCGTACTACCGCGGGCCGCACTAGCTCCCGACACGACCCAGGGACACGACGGCCGCCTCCGGGCGGCTTTCGTGTTTCTAGTACGTGTTCTGCTTGGAGCGGCGGCGCGCGGCGCGACGGTGCGACGCGGCATTCGAGAGCTCGCCGAGCACGATCACTGCGAGGAAGATCAAGCCGACGACGAGCATCCCGAGGATGACGTTGCGGCCCTCGCTGGCGGCGTCGAGCAGGAGCATCACGACGCGACTCTAGCGGAGTGCCGTGCGAGCGCGCGCGCCACTACGGCGTCGCCGGGAGACCCGCCGAGCGCGCGCGCCGCGTCGACCCACGCCTCGCCGTCGCCCGCTCGTCCGTCGGCCCGCAGCGCCGCGCAGCGCGAGATCAGCTCGGCGAAGACGCGCACCGCATCGACGCCGCCTGCCTCCGCGACGCGGACGAGCCCGTGCGCGTACAGGTAGTCGCCGAGGAGCACCGCCTCGTCGCCATCGGGGGGCTCGAACAGCCGCGGCCGGCCGTAGTGGACGAGGTATGCCTCGTAGACCGTCTCCATCCCGAGCGCAAGGTCGTCCGGCGCAAGCGGGGAGAACACCGGCTCCCAGTCGGAGGCCTCACGCAGCGCGCGGCTCCACACCTCGCTCTCGCTGCGTGCGCCCGCGACGATCGCGTCAACGACCGAGGACATCGCCCACCGCCTCGACCGTCGCGTCGATCTCGTCGTCGCCGTGCGCGAGCGAGGGGAACAGGCACTCGTACTGGCTGGGCGCGACGTAGACGCCGCGCTCGAGCAGCCCGCGGAAAAGCTGTGCGTACAGCTCGGTGTCCAGCTCCTCGAAGCGCTCGACGGGCTCCTCGCGCCCGGCGAACAGCGTGAGCATCGCGCCGACGCGCTGCACGCGGCCGAACGGCGCGACCCCGTCCGCCAGGCGCGCCGAGCGGCGCTCGAGCTCGTCGTAGACGTCGCGGTCGCGCAGCCTGCGCAGGACCGAGATGCCCGCCGCCGTCGCGAGCGGATTGCCGCTCAACGTGCCTGCCTGGTAGACCGAGCCGGACGGCGCGAGCTGCGCCATCACCTCGGCGCGCCCGCCGAACGCCGCGAGCGGCAGGCCGCCGCCGACGATCTTGCCGAGCACGGTCAGGTCGGGCGTGACGCCGTACAGCTCCTGTGCGCCGCCGCGCGCGACCCGGAAGCCGGTGATCACCTCGTCGAAGACGAGCAGCGCGCCGCTCGCGTCGCAGAGCAGGCGCAGCGCCTCGAGGAAGCCGCGCGCAGGCGGGACGCAGCCCATGTTCCCGGCGACGGGCTCGACGAAGATCGCCGCCAGCCCTTCGCCGTAGCGCTCGACCGCGGACGCGACGCCGTCGACGTCGTTGTACTCGCAGACGATCGTGTCCTCGGTGACGCCGCTCGGCACGCCGGGAGACGCGGGAATGCCGAGCGTCGCGAGCCCGGAGCCTGCCTGCGCGAGGAACGCGTCGGCGTGGCCGTGGTAGCCGCCGTTGAACTTGATCACGCGGTCGCGCCTCGTGAAGCCACGCGCGAGCCGCAGCGCGGACATCCCCGCTTCCGTCCCGGAGGAGACGAGGCGCACGCGCTCGACCGACGGGACCGCGTCGACGATCTCCGCCGCGAGCTCAACCTCGCGCTCGGTCGACGCGCCGAAGGTCGTGCCGTCGAGCGCCGCCTCGCGCACGACCTCGATCGTCTCGGGATCGGCGTGCCCGAAGATCAGCGGCCCCCACGACTGCACCCAGTCGATCAGCGTACGGCCGTCCGCGGTCTCGATCGTCGCGCCGTCACCGCGCGCGACGAAGAGCGGCTCGTCGAGCCCGACGCCGCGCATCGCGCGCACCGGCGAGTTGACCCCGCCGGGGATCAGCTTCTGCGCGCGCTGCCAGAGGTCGCTCTTGATCAGCATTCCGCTCCGGCGCCGGCCAAGCCGGCGCCTGCGCTCTTCATAGGCTCCGTCGAGCCTACGCCTATAGCCACGAGGCGAAGTCCTTCGCCCAGTACGTGAAGATCACGTCGGCGCCCGCGCGCTTGATCGACGTCAGCGACTCGAGCGCGGCGCCGCGCTCGTCGAGGTCGCCCGCCGCGGCCGCCGCCTTGAGCATCGCGTACTCGCCCGAGACGTTGTACGCCGCGAGCGGCACGTCGAAGCGGTCCCGCACGGCGCGCAACACGTCGAGGTAGGGCAGCGCCGGCTTGACCATCAGCATGTCCGCTCCCTCGGCGAGATCGAGCTCGCACTCGCGCAGTGCCTCGCGCACGTTGCCGGGATCCATCTGGTACGAGCGGCGGTCGCCGAACGACGGCGCGCTACCGGCGACGTCACGGACCGGCCCGTAGAACGACGACGCGTACTTCGCGGAGTACGCGATCACCGGTGTGTGGGGCAGCTGCTCGCGGACCGCGCCGACGCGGCCGTCCATCATGTCGCTCGGCGCGACGACGTCGGCCCCGGCCTCGACGTGCGAGACGGCGGTGCGCGCGATCAGCTCGATCGACGCGTCGTTGTCGATCTCGGTGCCGTTGAGCACACCGCAATGTCCGTGCGCCGTGTACTCGCACAGGCAGACGTCCGTGATCAGCAACAGCTCCGGGAAGCGCGGGCGCAGCGCGCGGAGCGCCTGCTGCACGATCCCGTCCTCGATCCACGCGCCGGAGCCTTCGTCGTCCTTCGACTCCGGGATGCCGAACAGGATCACGCTCTTCACCCCGGCGCGCACGAGATCCTCGACCTCGCGCACGAGGCCGTCGACCGTGAACCGCGACAACGCGGGCAGCCGGTCATTCGGGAGCGCCTCCGGCGCGACGAAGAGCGGCATGACGAGATCGTCGAGCGACACGTCCGCCTCGCGCACGAGGTCGCGCAGCGCGCCGGTCCGACGGAAGCGGCGAAGGCGGGTGGCGGGGAACGAGCTCATTGCTTGCCCTGAAGGGTACGCGGCGGGGCGATCTCGACGGGGACGGCAGGCTCGCCGTCCGACCACTTCTCGAACGAGATGCGGTCGGCGAAGAACTCCCAGATCGCGCGCGCGGCCGCGAGCAGCGGCAACGCGACGAGCGCGCCCGGCAGGCCGTAGAGCTCGAACCCGGTCGCGAGGCCGAAGATCACGAGCAGCGGATGGAGCCGCAGCGCGTTGCCCATCACGTTCGGCACGACGACGTGCCCCTCGATCTGGTGGATGCCGAGGAAGAGCAGCGCGACCCAGATCGCCGAGAAGGGATGCACGACGAGCGCGTAGGCGAGCGGCGGGATCGCACCCAGCCACGGGCCGAGGTACGGAATCACCTCGGTGATCGCCACCCACGCGCCGAAGAGCAGCGCGTACTGCTGCGCGTGCGGCAGCAGCCCGATCGCCGCGAGCACCCAGAGGCCGATGCCGGCCGTCGTGCCGATGATCAGGCTGAGCAGCGCCTGGCCGCGCACGTACGAGACGAGTGAGTGCTCGATCGACATCACGAGCGGCTCTTCGCCCGGTCGCGGTGGGAACCGGCGGTCGATGCGCCGGCCGAGTCGCTGCAGGTCGAGCAGCATGTAGACGGACACGACGATCAGCAGCACGACCGAGAACAGCGTCGTCCCGATCGAGATCGCCGCGCCCTCGACGAACGTGACGATCTTGTGCGTGTACTTGCCGACGTCGCGGTGGCGAATCTGCTTCACGAGCCGGTGCCCGCGCCGCTCCACCTTGATCGATTTCAGGTGATGCGTGTTCAGCCAGAGCTGCAGGCGATCGACGTCGCGGTCGGCCGAAGTCTGTCCGGCCCCGCCGTGAGCATGTGTGAAGTACTCGTTGAACCTGTTCGCCGCCGTCTTCGTCTGCGTGACGAGCACGGTGACGAGCGCCAGGATGATCAGCCCCAATGCCACCGCGAAGCTGAGGTACACGAGCGCGACCGAGAGGCCGCGCGGAAGGCGCGCCCGCTGGAGCGCGCGCACGAGCGGATCGAGCAGCAGCGCGAGCAGTGCGGCGACGAGGAAGAGGAAGACGACGTGAGCGGCCGCGCTCGCCAGCAGCCACGCCAGCACGAGCAGCAAGGGCAGGCCGACGAGCTGGACCCAGCGCGGAACCAGGAGCCGCGGCGGGCGGGGGGCGGCGCTCACAGGGCCGATGCTACCCCTCCGGTGCAGGGATTTCGGCCTCCCGACTGGGATTGGGCATTCCCGTCCGCTGGGGCCCTGGCGTTGAAGGACCCGGTGCCATTCGCTACGGTGCCCCGCATGTCGCCCCCGGTGTCGAACCGGCGTGCCCGTGCGACCCAACGCCGCCACCTCGAGCGAGAGCGCAGACTCCGCCGTCTCGCCGTGCTCGTGATCGTGGTCGCGATCGCCCTCGTGACCGTCCTGCTCTCGGCCTTCGGCGGCTCGGGCCGCGTCGTCCAGGCACCGCCGGCTGCGAGCGTCGCGCGCCTCCTGCCCTCGGGCCCGCCGCGCCCGGAGATCGTCGCGCGGCTCGGCAACCTGCACGTCCAGCTCCCGGTCAGCCAGACGCGCGTGACGGCGATCGGCTACCAGGGCGGCTCCGACGGGGCGCTCCAGCTCTCGCCGCTCGGCACGCAGGCGAACCAGGGATTGCTGCGGCGGATGGTGCACGCGATCGTGGGCGGCTCGAGCGGCCGCCCGCGCTGGTACCAGCTTCCGGGCGGCGTCGGTCCCGGCACGTCGGCGATCGACATCGGCGCGGTGCCCGACACCGACGTCTACTCGCCGGTCGACGGGACGATCGTCGCGATCGACGACGTCGTGCTGAACGGGCGCAACTACGGCTCGCAGATCGACATCCAGCCGGCGACCGTTCCGTCCGTCGTCGTCTCGGTCTCGCACGTCAGGGTCGACCCGTCGCTCGCCGTCGGCTCGCCCGTCACGTCCGCCGGCTCGCGTCTCGGCGCGGTCGTCGACTTCTCACGCGCGGAGCACCAGGCGCTCGCGCGCTACACGAACGATTCGGGGAACCACGTCGCGATCGAAGTGCACACCGCCGCGACGCTGTCCCTGAACTAGAGAGGCTCGCCTTGAAGATCTTGTTCGTCGCCGACGTGTTCGGCGCGCCCGGGCGGCGGGCGATCGAGACGCGGCTGCCGTCGCTGCGGGAGGAGCTCGGCGCCGACTTCTGCATCGTGAACGGTGAGAACGCCGCCGCAGGACGCGGCATCACGGCAAAGCTCGCCGACAAGTTCCTCGCGAGTGGCGCGGACGTGATCACGCTCGGCAACTGGACGTGGGGCCAGAAGGAGTTCGCGCCGTACCTCTCCGGCACCGACCGCGTGCTGCGCCCGGCGAACCTGTCGCCGCGCACGCCCGGGATCGGGATCGCCGTGCACGACGGCGTCGCCGTGATCAACCTGCTCGGCGTGTTCTCACTCGACCCGTTCGAGAGCCCGTTCGTCGCCGTCGACCGTCTCGTCGACGAAGCGCGCGCGAAGACGAACGTGATCGTCGTCGACTTCCACGCGGAGGCGACCAGCGAGAAGGTCGCAATGGCGCGCTACCTCGACGGCCGGGTCACGGCGGTGCTCGGAACGCACACGCACGTGCAGACGAGCGACGCGCGCGTGCTGAAGGGCGGCACGGCTGCGATCACGGACGCCGGCATGACGGGACCGCACGACTCGGTGATCGGAAGCGACGAGCACAACGCGATCCAGCGCTTCCTCACCGGCATGCCGAACCGCCTCGAGCCCGCGACCGGCGAGGTGCGGATCGAAGGCGCGCTCGTGGAGTGCGGCCCGGACGGCCGCGCCACCTCGTGCACGGCCGTCCGGGTCGACGTGGAGGCCTAGGCCTTCTTCAGGTCGGCGAGGATCTCGTTCGCAGCGCGAACGCCCTCGGACGCGCCGCCCTCCATGAAGCCCTGGAAGTCCTGCGAGCAGTGCTCGCCGGCGAAGTGGATGTTGCCCTGGCGCAGCTTCTCGTAGCCGCTGAAGGCGGTGTACTGCCCGGGCTTCCAGTACGAGTACGAGCAGAGGAAGTTCGGATCGGTGACCGGCGTCGACAGCATCGCCTTGCCGTTCCACTGCTTCGTGATCCCGGGGTAGATCGGCTCGATCTGGCCGAGGAACTGCTGTGCGTACTTCGCCACGTTCGGGTTGGTCGCGGTGGTCGAGTACGAGCTCGACTGGCCGAGCGACCGCGCGATATTCGCACCCGGATACTCGACGAGGATCCCCGTCGCCCCGGCCTGCGCGCGTGTCACTTCCCAGCCGCTCTGGAACGGCAGGTCGGAATAGAGCGAGCCGGTGCTGCCGTAGCCGTTCCACGGGCGCGACTTGAACTGCAGCATCAGCTTCGCGTTGGCGCCGGAGCCGAGCTGGGTGATCGCCGTCTGCTTCAGCTGGTCGAACCCCGCCTTCTTGTAGTTCAGCGTCCGCAAGACGGAGAAGCTCATGCACAGGACGACGTGATCAGCGTTGACCGTCTTCCCGTTGTCGAACGACACGTTGACCGAGCCGTCGCTCGCGAGCGCGATCGCCGTCATCCGGTAGCCGTAGTTGACGGGACGTGTCAACGAGTTTGCGATCGCCACCGGCAGGTTCGAGTTGCCGCCGACGATGTGGTAGCGCTCGTCCGACGCGCCGTAGACCGACAACGTGCCGGGGCCGGACTTGTAACCGAGCAGGTAGATGATGTTGAGCGCCGACTGGTCGGTCGTCTCGGCGCCGTACTCCTCGTTGTAGGCAGCGTTGAGCAACGCGCCGAGCTGCGACTGCTGCCCGCCGGGGACGTACGTGTCGATCCAGTCGTACAACGTCATCTTGTCGAAGAACTGACCGGCCGACGTGGCGAGGTTGTAGAGCGTCGGGTAGCTCGTCTGCTGCACCTGCCCCTGGAGCGTGTTGTGCACCGGCTTGAAGTCGATGCTTGCCTGCGCGTATGAATAGTCGGCGCCGAAGATCCAGTACGTGTCTTCGGTGCCGTTGGGCTGCGCCTGCAACAGGTCGGCTGTCGCAAGGCCGAAGCGCTGGGCGAGCTGGAGGATCGTCTTGTGGTTCGTGTCGATCAACTCGCCGCAGAGCTCGGCCTGCTGCCCGTTGGCCCAGAAGCCCGTCCCGAATTCCTGCCAGTCGGAATGCATCCGCCCGCCGACGCGACTCGACGACTCGTAGACGTCCGCCACGACGCCCTTGTCCTGCAGGGCGAGCGCCGCGCTGAGCCCGGCGATACCGCCACCGATGATCGCGACCCGAGCGGCGCCGGCTGCGCGCGCGGGCGTCGTGTTGAGCGCGAGCGGCCCTGCGAGCGCCACGGCTGCGCCCGCGGCGCCGGAGCGCTTGACGAACTCACGCCGTGAGATGCGCGCGCCGTCGGGTTGCTCCCGGAGCTCCTCCACCTCGATCCCGAGCGCCGACGCCTGCTGGTGTTCCCGTGCGAGCGCCTGCACCGCGCGCATCAACGGCGTTCTTGCCATGTACCCCTCCCTCGGATCGGATGACTCACTGACTTTGGTGCATTCAGCGCGCTGCCGCAACCCGTGGCGGCCAGGCGAGGACGACGAAGAGCGCGACGAGCGCCAAGTCGCGCACGAGCACGACGGCAGCACGGTCGAAGTGCAGCGCGTAGTCCCAGTAGTGCTTCGGGAACCACACCTGCGTGAGTACGAGCGCCACGGTGAGGAGCGCCGTCGCCGCGATTCCGCGGCGACCGCGGACGAGCGGCACGAGCGGGATCAGCCAGAGCAGGAACTGCGGCGAGAGCACCTTGCCGAAGGCGATGAACGCGCATACGCTCGCCGCGCCGTAGCGAATGAAGCGCTCGGGCGTGACCGGCCCGCGCGCGAACGCGACCCACACGAACACGAGCGCCGCGAGCTGCAGCACTCCGAACACCGCCGCCACCGCGCCGTGGCCGGCGACGTTCTGCGAGCCGTGGGTGGTGATGATCTGCGGGTGGCCGAAGGTTGTGAAGAGCGACGCGCCGAGACCCTCGACCTGGAGCGGCCGCGAGGCCTGCCCGCTCAGGCTCTGCCAGACGCCGTGCGGCGCGAGCACGGCGAACGGGACGAACGCGAGCGCGGCGACGGCGAGACCGGCGAGCGCTGCGGGCAGACGGCCCGCCCGCCACGACCAGACGAGCGCGAGGGGCACGAGCACGACCGGCCAGAGCTTCGCCGCGACAGCCGCGCCGAGCAGGGCCCAACCGAGCCGGTGGCGCTGCGCGAGCAACGCGGCGAGCGCTGCGGTCGTGAGCAGGGCCGGCCAGAGGTCGAAGCGCGAGAGGATCAGCGAACCGGTGAGCACCGGCGCGAGCGCGACGTAGAACGCTGCGGCCGGGCGCAGCCACGCGACGACACCGACGAGCAGCAGGCCGCAGAGCGCCATCTCCACCGCGAAGGCGTCCGCGTACGGATGGAACGCAGAGGGCGGGACGAACGTGACGAGCGCGCCCGGCGGGTACTCGACCGCGAAGTCGCGGTACGGAACGAGCCCGTGATGCAGGATCGCGTCGCCGTAGCGCTGGTAGGTCGGCCAGTCGACTAGGGCGTAACCGGCCCAGATCCAGCGGTGGACGAAGGCCCAGCAGAAGAGGAAGACGCTCGCGGCGGCGAGCCCGGCAAAGGCGCGACCAAAGCGAGCACCACGAAGGGAAAGAACCACGGCAAGTAGAGATAGAACCAGTGCGTGAGGACGAGCTCGAAGCCCATCAGCACCGCGGCGGTCAGAGCGGCCATCCGGAGCGGCGAGCGCCGGCGCGGGAACCAGGCGAGGAGCAGCGCGCCGACGACGAGCACGAGCTGCAGCGCGCGCTGGACGAGGTGCAGGTCGGGCAGCCCCTTCGCGTGGTACTGGCCCCAGTCCCAGACCGAGAACGGCGAATCGCGCCCGATCTGGAAGCTGACGGTGCGGTCGTAGAAGATGCGGGCCGCGTGCAGCGGTGACGGCTCGAGCAGGAGCACCGAGAAGACGACGGCGGTCGCGAGGACGAAGCCCGCGAGCGTCCCCGCGATCGAGCGCGGCCGCCGCGCCTCCGGATAGCCGGACCAGAGCGGGAGCAGAAGCAGCGAGGCGAACTTCGTCCAGCCCGAGAGCGCGACGAAGATGCCGCGCGCCCCGTCACTCGTCAACGCGTAGAAGCCCCACACGAGGATGGCGGGCGCGATCGCGTCGTTCGTGTTCGAGCTCGACGCGTACTGCGAGAACGGCCATGCGGCCCAGGCGAACGCCGCGGCGGCGCCGATTCGCGGCCCGCCGAGTCGCCGGCCGACGACGGCGAGACCGAGGAGCGCGAGCAGGTCGAAGAGGATCGACGTGAAGTGGACGGCGGGCAGCTTGTCCCACTTGTGACTCCAGCCGAAGAGCGCGTACCCGGGGATGTACGCGAGATACGAGACCGGCCCGTAGGTGTCGCCGAGCGGGTTCGCGGTCTCGCAGATCCCGTTCGTCTGTACGCGGTCACGCACTTCGCCCGACGAGTCGGCGGGACCGCACTTCGGTTGCGGGTCCTCGACGGGGAAGTGACCGTACGGCGCCTCGCCGTGCACGATCCGGTCGGCACCGATCACGCCGGAGTAGCCGACATCGATGACGTTCGACGCGCGCCAGTTGAGCCCGACCTTGAAGCCGGCGAGGAACACGGTCGCCGCCGCGAGCACCCAAACCGGCCACACGGTTGCGCCGCGCGACGGACGGTCGTCGCGCGCGATCCACACACAGCGGAGCAGCAGCCAGAGCAGCGGCGGGTACACGAGCGGCATCGCGGTGAAGACGTCGCCCCGGTTGAAGAACCAGAGCGAGACGGAGAACGCGAGCGCCGCGAGCAGGTCGGCGTTGCGGATCGAGAGCAGCCGGCGCCAGTCGACGAGGCCGAGCAGGAAGATCGCGCAGAGCCCGAGCCACACGGGATAGCTGTTGATCTTCTCGCCGCCGAACGCGCCCGAGTAGCCGCGCGCCATGCGCCACGCGACCTGCGGCCCGGTCCACGCCTCGATCACCGCGCCCGTGCCGTCGTCCACCGTGCCCGTCGCGATCTCGCCGGCCCGCCCCGACCACACGTTGACCGTCCAGATGCCCTGCTTGAACGTCGCGTCGGTCGTCGGGCTCGGCGGATAGCGCTTGAGCCAGTCCGCGACCTTGCGGTCCGCGAGAAAGAGCGCGAGCACCTGGTTCTTCGTCGAGCGCGGGCTCGTCGACAGCGGGTTGGGGACGCCCGTGTCCGCGAGCGCGGCGGGCACGAGCGCCAGCGCGACCACGACGACGAGCAGGAACCGCACTAGCGGAAAGACCAGAGCTTGTTGCCGAGGAAGTTCAGCGGCGTCACGAGCACGATCGCGATCGCCTGCGACAGCACCTCGCGCCAGTGCAACCAGTCGATGAAGATCACCAGCCAGAGCTGGTTGAACGCGAAGGCGACCGCCGAGACGATGTAGAAGCGCACGCCCTGCAGCGCGAAGCTGCCTTTCTGCCCGACGAACGTCCAGTGGCGGTTCCACCAGTAGTTGCTCGCCGCCGCGACGATGAACGAGATCGCGGCGGCGACGTGCGCGCCCCAGCCGAGCAGGGCGGCGAACACGGCGAGGTTGATGACGTACCCGGTCGCCCCGACGACGCCGAACTTGACCAGCTGGACCCAGTTGTGACGACGGCGGAGCGCGGCGACCGTGCGCGACGAGACGGACACGGCGCGAGGCTAGCGACTCTGACCTTAAGCCGCGCTCAGCGCCTCGTGCACGACGCCTTCCTCGTCGACCCAGGGCTCGGCGTACTCGAGGTCGTCGAGGCGCCGCGACCGGCGGCGATAGAACTCGAGATCGCGCTCGTCGATCAGGGTCAGGGCGGAGTCGACGGCGATCTCGTCGGCCTGAAGGCGCGCGACGGAGAAGGGCAGGAACCGGTGCGTGCCGTCGCCGCACAGCAGCTCGAAGCCGAGGACGCGGTCGGCGTGCTCGTCGAGCAGCGCATCGACCGGGGTGCCGAGCTGGATCCCGTGCATGCGCACGGGCAACGAGAGCAGCTCCGAGGCTGCGCGACCCCTCATGACGGGCCGGTCATTTCCGCTTCGTCAGCCCGGAAACCGGTGACGAGCGGCACAAAGCGCGCAGGCGAGAGGACGCGCGTGCGTGGCCCGTCGGCAGTACGCGTGACGGCGACGAGTCGTTCGCCGATCGGGATCACCATCCGGCGTCCGGGCTCGAGCTGCCCGTACAGCGGCTGCGGCAGCTCGTCGGCCGCGGCGGCGACGGCGATCCCGCCGAACGGCGCGCGGTCGGGCAGGCCGAGCGCGCCGTCGCCGACGACGACGTCGATGTCGTAGCCGGCGACGCGCAGGTTCTCGCGCGCGCGTTCGGCGAGCTCGGGCACGCGCTCGATGCCGACGACCTCGGCCGCGAGCTCCGCGAGCACCGCCGCCTGGTAGCCCGAGCCCGTCCCGACGTCGAGCACGCGCTCGTCCCCCGCCAGCTCGAGCGACTGGGCGATCAGCGCGACGATGAACGGCTGCGAGATCGTCTGTCCATGCGAGAGCGCGAGCGCCGCATCGTCGTAGGCGCGGCGGCGCAACTCGGCGGGCACGAAGAGCTCGCGCGGAACGCGCGCCATCGCAGCGAGCACGCGCTCGTCGGTGATGCCGCGCTTGCGCAGCTGCGAGTGGATCCAGTTACGCGGCACGTCGAACGGTGACGCCGAAGTGCTCGGCCGCGAGCTGCTTGATCCCCGTGATCGAGTCGGGCGGCGCACCGAGCCCGACCGTCAGCATCGGCACCTCGGAGTCCGCCGTCTCGAGCGAGCCGTGGCTGCCGCCGCCGAGGTGATGGCGTCCGGCGAGGTCGACGAACTCCCAGCCGGGCGACGCGGAGACGAGCACCTCGCCGGCGTTCGGGTTGCGCAATGCGGCGGCCGCGCGCGCGTGACCGTCGGGCACCGTGTCGAGCAAGCTCGGATCCTCGTCGCCGTCGCGCCGCACGACCATGTGCCCGTCCTCCTGGAAGAGAACGATCCCCGCGGCGGGCTGTGCGTCGAGTCGCTCCGCCACCGCCCGCGGGTCGTCGGTGTAG
>Ga0066662_10000489_pt1 | contig 17354 bp, 23 predicted proteins | sample GraSoiAngelo_111_FD_133939 | JGI IMG/M metagenome (GOLD analysis project Ga0066662, IMG submission 133939) | Grasslands soil microbial communities from the Angelo Coastal Reserve, California, USA - 14_0903_12_40cm | ecosystem: Environmental > Terrestrial > Soil > Grasslands | place: USA...
CAAGTGCTAGATGCCTATTCGCTTCCGAGAGTTCGGCTGGATGACCTTTTGCGCGAACTGTGGCCATGGTTGGATTCCCTCCTCCGCGGGGTTGTCCTTCCCCGGCAAGTCACGCGAGGCGCGCCGCTTATCTTTGATAGCTTTCTCGAGCTCTCCTCTGCCGGTATGCGCTCCCTTGAACCCGGCTGTCGCCAACTCCGTTATGAAACGGACACGCTCGTGGCGGACCTTTCACTCGAAAAGCGGAGAGACTCGGAGCGCATCACCCTGACGGGTCAGCTGTTGGACACCGCCAAGAAGAAGCCTCAGTTGGGCAGCGTGCCAATCGTTATTCAGGGCCAGGCGGGGCTGATTGGCGTAGTTAAGACCAACGAGTGGGGCGAGTTTTACTCTGAAATCGAGCCCCAGCCAGGCATCACACTAGAAATAAGAGCCAAAGAAAACTTCTGGGTATCGGCCGGTTTGCCTGATTTGAACGACGTCGTGCACCAGGCATAAGAATCGCAAAATCTCTGGATCGTCAGGGTGTCGCCAGTCTTAGGAATACTTGACGAGAAAGGGTTGCGTAGCCATGAGGCTCAAACCACTCTGTGTGTTTTTGCTTCTCTGCGGACTGTTCCCGGCTAAAGCCTCCGCCGACAACCGTTTCATCGTCCGCACGACCCTTGGTCTTCAAGGGCTTCAGACGGTTTGCAATCCTCTCCTGTTGACCCCTATCTGCACGGTGATAGGCAGTGGGCTCGGCGATCCCCAGGGACAACTTTTCACCATTACCACTCCGCTTGCTCTCAACGATTTGCTGGCTCTTCCGGGCAATCTGCTGGGAATTGTGGATGCCGAAGTCGATCAATTGGTCAGTCTTTTTCCGATTGGGTCACTGAATGTGCTCCCTTCAGCATCGGCTGGATACCTGACGCCTCTGATGTCCGACAGAACTCTGGTGCCTTATCCTGCCAGTTCCGGGCGAACTTCTGCGTGCAACGGCCTCTCGCCATGTGTGTGGGACGCGTATGCGAACCAACCCGCGGCGCGAATTGTCCGTGTCTCGGATGCGCAAAGCCAGTTTGGCGTCACCGGTGCCGGAATTGTCGCGGACATTGACACGGGGGTGGATCCTACTCATCCCGCGCTACAGGGAGTCCTATTGCCAGGGTACGACTTTACGCGCAATCAGCCGGGTGGTTCGGAATTAGCAGATATTTCTTCTTCCCCGTGCCCCTTCAGTTCGTGTCCACCTCCACGCTGCCCGGATTGCTCTTCGGCGCAAGTCAACCAATCGACAGCCGCCGTGCTGGATCAATCCACCGCTGCCGTACTGGAGGGCAACGACAACTACGCCGCTTTCGGCCACGGTACCATGGTGATGGGCGTGATTCACCTGGTCGCCCCGACGGCGCAACTTATGGCCTTGAAAACCTTCAAATCGGACGGCACAGGCCTTCTCTCCGACATTCTGCGGGCCGTTTATTACGCTGTGCGGAACTACGCCCAGGTCATCAACATGAGCTTTGACACCCAGACCTCCTCGCGGGAACTGAAAACAGCACTAAACTACGCCAATAAAAGGAACGTCATTTGCGTTGCCTCGGCAGGGAACAAAGCTCAATCCGCTCCGCCACTCACCGTTTATCCCGCGGAGTGGCAAAACGATGTGATGGGAGTCGCGTCCACGAGCGACCAAGACACGCGGTCTTCGTTCTCCAACTATGGCAATGCCATCGTGTGGGTCGCCGCTCCCGGAGAAGCCATCGTCACAACCTATCCCTTCGGCACCTACGCGGCCGGATGGGGAACTTCATTCAGTGCCCCGTTTGTTTCAGGCGGCTCTTCGCTGCTGTTAAACATGCAAGCGAATACCAACGAGCCTCAAGCGGCCCGCGCGGTGGCTCATGCAGTTCCCGTAGGCGCTCAAATGGGCCATGGCAGATTGGATTTAGTCCAGGCGCTTGGAGCAGCTCCAGCTTCAGATCTGCCTCCCACGGGATCGATTGACCGTCCCTCGGGCAGTGTGATTGTCCTGGCCGGGCAGTCGGTATTTTTCTCAGGATCGGGCAGCGATCCTGATGGCAAAATTACTGGCTATTCTTGGTCGTTTCCTGGTGGCGAGCCCGAGGGCAGCAATGTGGCTACGCCCGGCAGTGTAACTTACTCTACGCCCGGAGTATTCGTTGTCACTTTTACGGTAACTGATGACGCCGGCCTAAAAGATCCGAACCCGAAAACGCGCACCATATTCGTTTTGCCTTGAGTCATACCGAATACCCAGTCGCGAACTGCAAAGGGCGACGGCAAAAGCAATTGTCTGCGAAAACGCGGTGAGCTCTTGTCCCTTGGGCATGGCGCGTCGGGACTCCTGCACAACTCAAGCGCCGCCTAATGGCTCGAGCTTTCGCCTTGCGCTTCCGTCACGGCATCGCGTATTGCGGCAATCACCACTTCCTCGGGGATCGGGAGGTCCTTGCGGCACTGAGAGCGCCGGGACCTTGCTAGCCTTCGTAGTTGCGCGAAATTTCCTTCCACAATCCTGGAAAACGTTTCTTCCAACCTGGTCCTAGGTTTCTTGAACGATGGTGCGCTGCCTTCTGCATTCCAGCGGAAATACACTCTGCACATTGGACTTAGCTCTATCCGAGAGTTCCGATGGTCAGCCCAAAACGTGGCACGAGACATGCTCTTCCGTTTTCTTGCGGACTACTGGCATGGAGGGGGGACGCGACTTTTCGGCACTGTTCCGCCGAAGAAAGATTTGGAGGAGTGGCGCGGACTTGAACGTCCGATTCGCTTCTCCCAGTTGTGTAAGAGAAAAGGTCAGGCTGATTATCTCCTGCCCTAAAACCGCGAGATCCTTAGGAAATCGGACCTGCTCATGATGGGGACATCTTTGCCATGGTGCTCAGTCTCGGGGCCCTTCGAGAGAACTGGCACCAGCATTCTTTTGGTAGAAGATTTTGCGCCCTTCCGCGCATTCGTGACTTCGCTGCTCGGTGGAAATTTAGACATGCAAGTATTCTGGGCGTCAAACGGGCTAGAAGCGGTCACGAAAGCACAGCAACTTAACCCGGACTTGATCCTGATGGATATTGGTCTCCCCGACCTCGATGGCCTGGAGGCGGCTCGACGCATCCGCGAACTCGCGCCATCGTCGAAGATCGTCTTCCTGACTCAAGAGACTTCTGCTGAGATTGTGCAAGAAGCGCTCAGCCTGGGTGCACGGGGCTATGTTGCCAAGCAGCAATCGGGACGCGATTTGTTACCGGCGGTGACGGCGGCCCTTCAGGGTAAGCGATTTGTCAGCAAAGGATTGCCCGTTAGCGGGTTTGCTCCAGCGAAAAGCCCGGACGACGGGGCCAACTAACGGGATACTTCGTCAAGCTCGCGGCGCCCGAAACGCGTTGCGTACTCCTTAATCAAGGCGTATCGTTGGTCCCCCAGTTTCCTCAGCTCGGCACTGTATTGATCGTATACAGGCCAGAATTTGCCAGCCTCCGCGTCCGTGAGCTGAAGGCTGGTCGCGATCGTTTGCTTCTTACCCGATCGGAGGTCCTGCCGAAGCAATGCAACGCTCTGGTCAATCGAATCCTGCGCCGAAGATTCAGCCTGCACATGCACGCCCGGAGACCATAACAGCGGAGCGCCTGTCAGCCACAGTGCGACTACGATCATCTGATCATCTTTTCATCCTAATACCCTCTCTTTTGTGTGCCACTCAAACATCTGCTGCGCACCATCCCCGGCTGTGCCGGTCTTGCCCTTTGTCAACTTTGACAGCCTGTCTTATTCGCAAGCCCTGCCCTGCGTCTTAAGGGAATTCGGGGTCAAGTTTTCACGACCTACCGAAAGTCATCAAACGGATTGCAGAAAAAAAGCCCTTACGAGGGAAGTTGCTAACGTTCAACGGGTCTGACGGATTCGTCTCCTAGTCTGTAGTGGTTGTTTGCGGATGGCGAATCAAGGCGATAGCGAAAGTCGCAAGGATCTTGTGGAAGCACCGGAGCTCGCTAGGCGAGTGCCAGATTTAAATTCTCGATGGCCTCGTCGATTTCCGCCGTGTTTTTGTAGCCGACGGTTACGCAGTCAACTCCCGCGTTCTTGAATGCAAATTTCATGGCCGCTCGGCGGTCCTCGCGGTTGAACGTACCCTCTCCCGCCAACTTCATGCTGATTACGCCCATCCCCTCTGTGCGGACCTGTTTGACGTGCGTGACAACCTCGCGTACGTCACCCAAACCGTCTGTGTTGTAATCCTCGCCGTCCATCTTAGTGCCCTTATGGTTCATCCGGATCATGGCGAGGTCGAGCCACTTGTTTCCCGGTACTTGGCGCAATGCCGGAAGACCGTGAACCGACGCGCCGTGGCTTACGATAACCCTCTTAGACTCAGCTTCCAGAATTCCATCCTGCCACCCGCGCGTGTCTGCTGGCCAAGTCGCGGTATGTTGCCAGTGCAGCAGCATTATGTCGAAGTACTCCGTATTCGCCAGTTTACGCAGCTCGTCGAATTTCTCCTGCGGATCCACGCCTTGCCGGGTGGTCACCTTCGACATAAGCCGATAGCTGTCGCGTGGAATGCCCTTCAGGGCGACTCCGAGCATCCGGTGCATCTCGCCGTAAGACTCAGCCGTCTCAAAGAAGCGAATGCCCTGGTCGTAGGCGTAACGCACCAGCCTGGTAAATCCGTCCTGTCCCAAATTGCGTTGTACTTGGCCGCTGAAGCTGCCTGTGCCAAAGGCGAGGCGGGTCACTTTCACTCCTGATTTTCCTAGCGTTACCCAATCTGTCGCAGTCTGCCGCGCCGCACTCAGCGGAAGCCTTCCGCTGGCAGCAATGGCACCACTGGCAAGTCCGGCTCTGAGAAACTCACGTCTGGTGTGGTGAGACACAGATCACCTCGAATCGAACGAATGGTACCACCATGGAAGTTGTGCTGACATGTCGCTTCGCCGGGGCTTCGGCCGGATAGCGCAAAGCCGTGGCAAGACAATCGTATTACAAAAGCCCAAGATCGAGTATACCGAACGTGTGGATCAACCTGGTTGGTCGGCCAAGTCTCGCTGCGTAGGATCGGTTCCGAACATTGCATCAGCAAGGGTGGCGAATGCCATTCTAACTCTCGGTTGCGCCGCGACCTTCGCGCGCTATGCTCTCTCGACGGCATGCCGAAAGTTCGCACTTTTAACTGCGATTCTCGCTTTGCCCCAATTTTTCTAAGCTACGCAAAATCAATAAGTTGCAAGCACGAAAAGATTCAATCCCATAGCCGTAGATGCAAAACGCGCGCCACAGTCACGGTGTCACCGGTCGCGTCCTGCTCGAATGCGCGCCTCCGATAAAACAGCCTCGAAAGTCGCGGTTCCGGTATTGAAAACAAAAGGGGTTCTGGGAAGACTTTGATAAGGTTTCGCGGGGCCGCAGGCCCTAACGGACACTAACGTTAATCAGACAGACTTAAGACAGTCCAGCAGGCCTCAGATTGGCTTCTTCGCTGCAAGCCATGCCGCAGCAATCAAACACATCGTGATAATGGTTGAGAAAACGATAGGGGTGGTGAAAGCGTATCTCCAGCTCAAAGCTGTGACGGCGGCAAAGCAAATGGCGAGCGCCCACGCAGTGGGGCGCATGCGTGCAAAGGTCTCTGCCGGAAGGCCGCCCAATTGCCACGCTAATAGCGCCGCGAACAAAAGAAACACAGAGAAAAAAAGCCCGAACGCGCTAAAGAAGTCCCAGTAAGTCCGGCTAAAACCTTGTGCATCGAAATGAATCGACCGCATTGAGGCGTTTCAAAGCCGGAAACGGTGACCTTCACCACTGCTGATAAGGGTAAAGGGACGGGTGAACTGAAAGGAACAATGGCGTTCGACCGCAAGGAGTATGGAATGAACAGCGGCATCCCCTTCATAAAGATCGCAGACCCGGTCGAGGTTACCATCAATCTAAAAGGAAGACGAGTCAGCGGGCCTCCGCCAATCTTCAAGGAATAACCGATTCTGACGCAAAATCGAAAAACGGAACCGCACCAGAGGACAAACCTCGTCCACCCATGATATTCATCGTCATCGCAGCCGACACTGACCTTCCCGCCAGCAAGCTTTGCGCGAACAACGTGTGGAGTAATCCGGAGTTGACCTGCCAGCACGTAGATCAGCAAATTCCGTTGGCGCCCGCTGCCACCCGCGCAATGGAAACGAAGATACTGGTCTTCCAAGGCTCCCTCGACGACGTGTTACAGGAAGTCAACGCGCAACGCCAAACGCTGGAATAGCCGGAAACTGGGTGATGCTCAATGTGTTTCCATCAGGGTCTTTGAACCACGCCACCCTGGCGCCGCTTGGTGAGTGCCAAATGCCTAGATCGTCTTGCTGCATTCCCGGGTAATGTTCTGTAGCAATACCCTTCGTCTGGAGTTGCTTTGCTGTCCAAACGATGTCCGGCACATGCCAGCCTAGGACCGTGTATTTCGCTGCCGCTACTTCAGGCACGCAAGTAACTCGAAGCATTGTTCCGGCCGCGTCGAACACCAGCCAGCGCAAATTCGTCCTCACTTACCAGTTGCAGACCAAGGCTATCCCGATAGAATTTCTTGGCTTGAACCGGGTCGCGAGTGGCGACGAAAGCCACAAGTTTTTGAGATCCCAACATAGACTCCTTTCGCTCGGCGTGGGGCGCTTTATATGGGGTGCAAATTCTGCCGAGTCGTTCGCCATGCGGCTAGTATCCCACCCGATCGCCCCTGTCGCTGCGGCGCTCTTGCGCCGTAATATATCTTTCATGCGACACGGCACCCTAAGGGATTACGATCCTGGCGTAGGCGTCTCGATTGCCACGCTGGCCTACGAATACCCAGCGGGATACGAAATCCCTGAACACGCTCATGGCTCTAATCAACTGATCTACGCAACACGGGGAGTCATGGAAATCTCTGCGGGTAAGAACCTCTGGCTGACACCTCCTCATCTTGCGGTTTGGATTCCCGCCGGAACACGACACCGAATCCGCATGCCACACGCGGTTTCGATGCGGACGCTTTACCTAAAACCAGGCCTGCAGCGACGTTTGTGACACTGCCTGACGATTCGAGAGCTCTCGGTTTGCTCGAGCCTTTATGGCAAATCAGCAGGACGCTCCATCGCTCGGGGCGCTGTGCAGAAAAGTTGGTGCAAGCGTCAGGACAATCCAAAGAATCTTCCGCAGAGAGGTTGGGACGAGCAACGAGTTTTGGCGAAGACAAGTGCGTCTGGTGGAAGGAATAGAGTTGCTGGTTGAGGGATGTGCTGTGAAGACGGTTGCTGCCGAGGTCGGCTATCGGCAGCCGAGCGCATTCGTCGAACTTTTCCGCAAGACCCTTGGAATGACACCGAAAGCTTGGGTCGCTACGCTTGAGTCCAAGAGAACCAAATAATGCCGGTGTCCACGCGTTGTGCGGGACTTGGACATTCCACATCGATTGGTCCGGTTTGATGCTTCAGCCGAGGACGCTGCTCGCTCGGATTGTTCCTCTAAACCACGCCGTGCCCGATGATGCAACTCCATACGCCTGATTAAGGAGCAAACGGCTAAAGGTCCTGGCGCCCGGATCAACCCCGGCGCTTACAATCAAAACTTCCTGTCTGTTCTGCGGGTTTCGAGTTCGAGGCTTATGTCTCAAGGCATTGGCTGCAACGTGGGAATCTTTTTGCGTTGCGCTATGCCGCGACCGAAAGAAGCGGCTCGAGGTATGGCGGCGGACATAACGCGAGGCATGGTTCCGGCCGAGCTCTTATCCGTTGCAAACCTCACGGTTCCGGCCCATGCCCCGCGTACGGATAATAAGCTAGCCGTTTTGTCTGGATTCGTCGTTGCGCCAGGGCAGCTACATTCGAGGTGCCCGGTCGCGAGCAAGCAACTCCCGATTGGCCCGTTCCAGGACAACTACCCGGCGGTACCAGCTTCGACGGCAAGCACGTTACCAGGATTCGCCGGGGGGAGCTTGTGCGACCCTTGGGAGCGCAGATCTCCAGATGTCTCGACGATGGTCACGGGGCCAGAGGCAAGACCAGGCGAGAAGCGGGATAGATGCGCACGGTAGCCTTGACAAAATCGTCGGGTGAGGCGGTCATGATGTTGGGGAGAAACTTTTGTGGGTTGCGATCGTAGAGAGGGAACCACGTGTTTTGCACCTGGACTTTGATGCGATGACCCTTGAGAAAGGCGTGATCGGCAGCGTGCAGGCTGAAGCGGTATTCGAGCACTTCGTTAGCAAGGATGGCTTCGGGGTGTTCAAAGCTCTTGCGATAACGGCCACGAAAAATTTCCCCATTGACCATGAGCTGGTACCCGGCCATGTCGGGCCGAGACGCATCTGAAGTGGAGGTTGCCGAGTGGGCTGAGGAACTCGCTGGCGCCGCCTCAGGATATTCATCGATCAGCTTCACCACCCAGTCCGCGTCCGTGCCCGACGTGGAGGCGAACAGATCGACGATCACATCCCCTGCTACGGTAAGATCGCGATCGAGAGGCGGGGTCGTCCAAGTGGCGACATCGGGACGGCCAGAAACGAAACGCTGGTCCTCGACCATCCAGGTGTACCACTTGGACCCTTCCGCGTAAGTGGCTTGAATCGGCCGATGGCGATACGGTACGGGATCGGCGGGATCGGAGACATACTCGCGATAGTTTGGGACGCCTTTTTTATTCCGCGCGGAGTTTTTCGGTTCCGATGAAGAAAAAAGCAGCAAACCGTCCGCGGAGAGGTAGAGATTCTGTGCTTTGCTCTCCACCGGCGGCCAGTGCGTATATTCGCGCCAGCGATTGCTGCCACTTTCAAACGCAGCGGCGTCTTTCAGGCTGAATCCGTTTTCATCTTTAAGGTAGTGGGCGAAGAACGGCGCCTCATAGCTCCTGCGAAACTCGTCGGTAGTGGGTTCGCCGAAATAAATTTCTCCCAGATGACGCGTGGTGTCGCCCCACTGTCCGTGGTTCCATGGACCGATAACCAGAAAGTTTTCATGAGACGGATCATGAAGCTCGAGCCTCGCGTAGGCTTCTTGCGGGCCAAACAGGTCTTCTTGATCCCAGAAGCCGCCGACGAAAAGGGTGGGGACTGCGGACTGGTTGAGATGCCACTCCACGCCACGGGCGCGCCAGAACTCATCGTAGGCAGGGTGCTGGAGAAAAGCGACACCGGTGGGGAGTTTGTCGACGCCATCGCGCTTGGCGGCGGCTGCGAACGAGGCGGAGCGGAGAAAGAAATCGTAGGCATCCTCGTCGAGCGTCGCAAACGCGTTTTCTTTGGAGCTTTCCATTCCGAGCGTGTAGTCGTAGCCGTAAGTTTCGCGGAAAGCGCCATTGTGAAAGAAATCGTCGCCCATCCAGACGTCAATCATAGGAGCCTGGGGAGAGATGGCTTTTACGGCGGGGTGTGGATCAATGCCGGCGGCCATGGCGAGAAAACCCGGGTAGGAGACACCGAAGACTCCCACGCGGCCGTTGTTGTTAGGAATGTTCTTGAGGAGCCAGTCCACGGTGTCATAAGTATCGGTGCTTTCGTCAACGAGCTTCGGATCGCGGTGATCAGCCATAGGACGGCTCATGACGAAAGTGCCCTCCGATTTGAAGCGGCCGCGAATATCCTCGAAAACAAAAATGTAACGGCTGGCAGCGAGCTCCGGCTGTCGGGGATTGATGGACTCGGGCGTGTTCCCGTCCACGCCATAGGGAGTGCGCTCCATGAGGAAGGGAAGCGGAGTGGTGTAATCCTTGGGGCGCAAGATGACGGCGTGAAGCTTGATGCCGTCGCGCACGGGGATCATGACTTCCTGGCGCGTGTATTCGACCTTGTTAAATGGGAGAGGCTGATCGCTGATCTTGCTCGCGTGCTCGCTACTCTCCGCGGGGCTGGGGCGGTCGTTACGTTCCACAACGATGCGGTTGAAGCCGATTACTTTTCCGTCTGTGGAGCGAAGGAACTTGAACTTCACGGAAACATTTAGAGCGGCGAAAGTGTCTTCGGATTCCGCGAGAAGTTCGACTTTCCGCGTGCGGAGGGATTCTATAAAGACGCGGGAGCCCTCCAGAGAGACGGAGCGAATGAGGTCGGGATCATCGTCGAAAACATACTGCCCGACGAAAGCGGCCAGCTTGTCCGCAGGGATCTCGAATTTTGGCTGTGGAGCCGCCTCTTGCGCGATGGTGGCTGCGGGGCAAGCGCACAAAAAAAGCAGATAACCAACACCAGGACATGAACGTGCCATAGAGCCATCCTTTCGAACGGGGATTATCGTATTGGATTCGATCAAAATAAAAAAGAAGTAAGCTCGAACGAAATTACGGTGAGGAGAATTCGCTCGGGCAGGGAAGAGCACGAGCAATCCTTCAACCGCGGATGGACTGCGCAAAGAATAAGCCCAAGCGCCAGCGTGCTCGAGCAGGACCGATGGACGCTTACCGGGATCTGCGCCGACGATCCCGGAATAACGCCTGCGCAGTGCGGCTCGCATCGATAATTCGAAACCTTCGGAATATCAATTCCGTATTGCGTCGGAAAAAACCTCGTCATCAACTTTGCCTCCGGTGTTTCGCATCGCCCAAGCTCGTACCAAAAGCCCACCCGTCCGCGAAGCTCGCTTAGGAGGCCCTTGCCAGCGATAAGACGCAAGGCGATTTGTCAAATTCTAGGGAAACTCAGACAGCCTGGGCAAAAGGAGAGAGGCGCTCGGTAAGATCACAAGCGCCTCCTCTACTGCGTCAGCGTAAATCGTACCTCACTGGATCACCTCCTTCTCGGCAAGAGCGCCGATATCGACGAGATGTCGATTGATGCGAGTATAACTCCGCATGAGAGAGAAGCAGGACGTATTTCCTTTAGCTCTCGGTTGGGCGGCGACTCGTGGTGGCAGTCGAACCCACGCGCCATTTCGTGAGCACGCGCCGGCCAATGCCTGGTTCGTTCTGATTGCCGGACAGGTTCGTAGCGGGAAGGGGAGTGGCGGAGATTTTTTTGTCGTCGTCAAAAACCCGCGACAGCGGCAGCTTCGGTCGGACACGTGTCAAATATTGTCAGGAGCCTGGCGAGTTCCAAGGCTTGCTTGAAGTTCGGGCCGAGATTCGAAAGCTTAAGCCGTCCGCCTTGGGCTTTTGTCTTTCGATGCGCTTCGATCAATGCGCCGAGGCCCGCGCTGTCAACATAATTGACGTGCTCGAGATTAACGACAATTCTTGTCGCGCCTAATGACAGAAGATTGTCAACGGTTGTACGAAACCCGCTGCTCTCTTCTCCGAGCACAAGACGCCCTCTAAGTGCCAGAAGGTAAATGCCGTTCATTTCACGCTGTGTAATTTCTAAGGGCACCGTCACCTCCCCATCCGCCGATATGTGGATTGCCGGGGGTTCATACATGATAGCTCCCCGACCTCCAACACCAAAAGCAGAACGCACTCGAGCAGGAGCAGAATCCCGCATTGCGCACTTTTATATTGCGTCGCCAAACCTCCCAAGTGGCTCTTCGTGGCAACTTCAGCGATTTTGCCCCTTCGAGGGAGTCGTTGCATTGTGGCAGGTCCATCGGTCATGGAATCGCCCGCGAGATCTCATATTCGATCACAGCCGGATCATTCGGATGAGGCTCAGTTCGCCCGGTTCGAGCGAACCCAAGTCGTTGGTAGAAACAAATCGCGGGTTCGTTATGGCTCGTAACCATCAACTGCAAGATCCGGGCATTGCGACTTCGGGCCCAGTTGAGGACCTCCTTCACCAATAAACGACCGATACCCCGCTGACGATGCGTTGGAGCCGTCCACATGGAGATGAGATAGGCACGCGTCGGATCATTTTCATCGAGAAATGAGCCAGCGATGCCGCACGCAATATCCCTATCCATCGCGAGAAACCAGCCCCGCTCTCGCCATTCCATCGTTCGACGCGCTTGATCCAGTCAGAGTCGGTGAGCTGAGCTTCCTCTGCATACGTCGAGCCGAATGCGTGGGGGGCATCCTGCAAAGCGCGAAAGCGAACAGCTTTGAAGAGGAAGGTATTCAACGCCGTAATGGGCTCGATAGAGATCACCGAAGATTCCATCCTTAGGTCTAAGTCTGCGCCCTGGGAGAACGAGATGCCGGGGCGATAAGGGCGCGAACCATCTGCAAAGTTTACGACAAAAATTTCTTGGAGCTTCTATCGGCGATCTAACCAGGCGCTGACCGGTCTAAGAAGGTCCAATTCGTGACTCCGGGCTATCATTACTCGACCAATGCCGCTCACTTCAGACCAGATGCTCGGAGCTTACGCAATTGTCTCGCCGCTCGGTGCGGGGGCATGGGCGTTGTTTAGCGGGCTCTGATTGGTCCTTTCCACACGGCGTGATAGCAGGAGGTCACCATGCGTCGAGATCGGGCGCTAAAGGTTGTGCTGGTTTTGCTGGGACTCCTCTTTGTGGCCGCCGTCTATCCCATGGTAGGCGGCGTCTTGCATCCCGATCAGTCGGATACGGGCGACACGATGATGGCGAGCATCTATGCCACCCTCGGAGTCTTCCTGCTACTGGCGGTGCGCAACCCGTCCGCGCATCGCAGTCTCATCGCCTTTGCCGCATGGTCCAGCCTTGCGCACGCCGTTGTTATGTCGCTCTTAGTTAGCCATCCCGATTGCCACCGAACGCATGGGCTTTCTCATTGGGTCGGCCGTGCTGGTTATCATCGGCGCAACCCTGATCGCGCTGGCTCCGGCAAAGCCGTCAGGAGAGCCGTCAGCAGCAGCCGTTGCGTAGGCTCGCACGCTCGAAAACGCCGGGCCCCCTCACGCCCTCTTGATGCTAGCCCAGGCCGAGTCCCAAAAATGGCAGTAATTGCTGCGAATCTACGAAAAACCTGGTCCGTGCCAGAAGAGTCGCCTCCTACGAGAAGTTCGTCCCGCTAGGCGCTACGGCGACTAGCTCGTTCATCGGTAGTTTCTCTTTTCACCCATCCGGAATTGTAGTACATTGGCTTTCACGTTGGAGACCAGGTCGTGAGTCACTGCGGGCGCAGTCTCGTCGCGGTAGCCTTGGCGATGGGCTTTCTTGTGCCGGTCGCATTGTCGCAAAAGCCCCCGGCTCCTGCACCTCCGCCCTCAAAACCAACCCAGCCTGTTACTACCACCCCTTTGAGTTCGCAACCAACGCAACGCGGCGTGGAGGACGATCTGGTGTTGTTTCTCCGTGGCCGGATTGCGACGAACGACGGCACATCGCTTCCAAACGACACCTTGGTGGAGCGGGTTTGCAACGCGACTGTGCGTCAACAGGTGTATGCGACACCCCATGGCGACTTCAGCATGCAAATGGAATCGAGATTTGATTCCTTCCTTGACGCAAGTGCTGGCCCGGCTTCGCGAGAGGGCGTGGCTAGGAGGGACCCGACCGGAGGAATTCCACGGCGCGATCTGATGAATTGTGAGCTGCGGGCTTCGGCTGCAGGTTTTCGTTCGGGTAGCATCACCCTTTTGGACCTGACCCCTTCCGCCAGCGTCATAGATGTGGGCGCGATCGTGGTCGAGAGAGCTGCAAAGATTAAAGGTATGACTCTCAGCGCTACCCCCTACAAGGCACCGGCAAATGCCAGAAAGGCCTATGAAAAAGGCCTCGAGGCCGAGAGGAATGGGAAAGTTACCGAGGCACACAAGTTTTTTGAACAGGCATTAGCGATCTACCCAAGGTACGCGAGCGCCTGGTTTCAGTTGGGCACGGTTTTGGAGAAAGAGAACCAGAAGGATTCGGCTCGCGCGGCGTATACACGAGCTGCCGACATCGATACGAGGTTTCTGCCGCCATATCTGTCGCTTGCGGCAATGGCGTACGAAGCAGGAAATTGGACCGATGTCCTTCAATTTACAAATCACATCATCGATCACGATCTTCTGAATCATGGTGACCTCGGCGCTGGTTATGTCTTGGATCTCGATGAATTGTATCCCGCAGAGGCCTATTTCTTTAACGCCATGGCCAATTACAAGCTCAACCACATCCAAGAGGCCGAGAAGAGCGCGCTCAAGGCGGAACACGTGGATTTGCTCACTAATTTTCCGCAGCTGCATCTGTTACTGGCTGAAATCTTTGCTCGCAAGAGGAGCTACGCCGGTGCCATATCGGAGTTAAAAGCCTACCTGGACTTAGCTCCGCATGCCAAAGACGCGGGTCAGGTACGAGAGCGGTTGGCGGAATTGGAGAGACTGAACCGCTCGGCACCCACCGGCGAAAAACCCGTTCAGAACTGAGCATCTTCGCTCGCAGTCACCTGCCCCAGGGCAACGCCGCCGGGATGTGAGATGCGCGCCTCGGCCGCATCCAGAGAGGACATCCGTCGGAGCCGATGAGTCGCCCTTTCCCAACCTACCCTCCAGCCTCTGCTTCCTCCCTTTCAACTCTTTCCTTTCGCTTCCACTTCCACCGGCATATGACTGAGCTTCTCGTAGATTCGCCTGCGCCGGCGCACAGGCCACCAATCGTAAAGATAGATTTGCATCGGCCGCCACATGGCCACCCAACCGGCAATTGTTAGGCTCTCCCTCGCAACAACTGCCCAAGTGCCTCCCGCATGGCCTAACAACACCTTGCTGAGCACCAGGCACGTGGAGAGGAACACCAACCCGATGACCAGGCTGATCCTGCCTTGCTCGAGCAGGCGCTTGAACTCCAAGTCCGCAATCTCCGCGCGGTGCGCAAAGTAGTTGTGCACCGCGGTTTTGATGGGTTCCTTTGGGTCTTCGGCGGGCCACTGCTCCAGGTAGATATGCAGTCGGACCGGATCGTCCCGGGGAAATTCCTGGGCCCAGCTCACGATGAACTCTTCCGCGTCCGCGTCCAAGTCTTTCTCGATGAACGGTGAAGGATCCATCGAATTGAACAGTTGGCTCACGTCGTGGAGCTTCAGCCGGATGTAATGGGTATGTCCCCGTTCCGTGGCGTCCTTTCTCAGCCGAAAAAAGCGCATCAGGAATCCTTGTCCTCGCTAGCGCCGCTAGTTTGGCATGGTCCCCCTCTGGTTCCTACGCTCTCCCGTAGCTTCCCAAGATAAAGGGGGCCGCTACTGCGAGCGGGTGCCGGTCATCTCGGCGCGAATTACCAACCACTGACTCGTGGAGAGGCCCACAAACTGGAATGGAAAGGTTTTTCCTACTACCTATAGGGACGGCTTGCTCGTTGTCGGGCATCCGCGATGAGTTCAATCAGTCTTGGGGTTGTCTTTTTCGGTTGACCATCGCGGCAAAGCGATGACGCATCCGACGAGGACGTCTTGCAGTCGCAATCCTCGGATGCTGGAAAAGCTAAACGCCTGCTGTACTTGTAAGCTAAGCCGAAGATCTGTGATGCTGTCTGGCAAAACGGCCAACGAATCGCCGTCAAGAGTCCGGATGGCCATCACCAACTCTGGAGTACCAGCAGGCCAGTGGAGTGGCTCAATGCGTCCATCGGCCGTCATGACGCAATTCCGTAGCGTCCCACCGCAAGCGGTGTCGGCGTGACATTCCTGGTTTGAACCGGAATCAAAACAAAATCGTAAGCGGATTTCGCGGTAGGTTTCCACCGGGATATTCGCATTCTCTACCAATATCTCCGATAGAGAATTGCCCACCAAATCCATGTGCCGGGGTTCGTTAGCCAGCTCAGGCGCAATCTCGAGCCAATCCTTGCTTGTGTCATCTGTCCCGCTCGAAAGGAGCTGAACGCTTTGCATTGTGACAAACACATGTTCCACGCGAGCGTCGGCCGTACAGGTTTCGCAGACAGCTGACTTGAGTGCAACCACATTGATCGCCGCCCTCGGTTGTGGAAGCGAACAAGGTGGAGGCGGATTCCCGGCTTGCACGGTTACAACACCGATGCCATTGTTGAAGACGCCGACAAAGCAGGAATTGCTGCAGCCTGCGAAACCGATCGCAGCGAGGATCGCACCATAACAAAACATATTTCGCAGACGAGCGCTGTCGAACCGCATGGATCTACCCGCGTGGAGTCCGAACTGCGTCGAACTTACCAAACAATCTACAATTGCAGGGTTTATGCATACTGTCAAAAATAGCAGCAGGTTTCTTCGTGTTTTAGAGCCGACTGCGGAGGTAGGGATTGCGGCAAATCGCCCTTACCCTGGTAAGTCGCCCACAGCGCGTGAGGTCTTACCCGATGCGCCGTAAGGCTCCGTTCCCGGCAGGCACTTGGCAAAAATCAGCCAAAATGCAGGTATGTTTAGGGTTTTCAACTGGTTACAGGATGGGATCAATATCCTGCAATGTCCCGATATGACCTGTTATGACCGATCAATTTGGCAACAATCGGCAACACTAAGCCTCGCTACGAATTCCTCAATCTCTCGGCCAGTCGCCTTGACACGTAGAAGCGTTTTAGACGGTGCCATTCCGGGAATATGTGCGAGACGACAGAATCCGCTCCGTAAACAGCCTGCAAAAGGGGCAGGCGGCGGTGACCCCGAATGGGAGTGCGAATATCAGACGCAGGGCCGTGCCTTGCCGCTTCTTCTCAAGAAGTGCCTTGTAGGTCTGGTGACGGATGTTGCTGCCACTCGATGGATTGTCTCCAGGCGTAGTCTGGATTCGGCAGAGCAAGGACCAGAATCAAAACAACAATCGCCAGGATTTCTAATACCCACAGCAACCCATATAAAGCCCGGTTGGTTTTCGTCGCACCGATCTCGCCCAGGTCCACCACTTCGCCCGGTGCCGTGTTTTTGCAGGGTGCTATTTGGGAACATAATCCACATCGCATTGATGTATGCTTTTTGATCCATTATTTCCTCTGGTCGGCCCGGTAGGATTCGAACCTACACTCCTGTTAGGGAACACGGTCCTAAGCCGTGCGCGTCTGCCGTTCCGCCACGGGCCGAAACTTTACTTCATTGTGTCGCTTTCCATTACTTCTTCTTCCCTATAAACTTGCATACATCTTTCATAGCATTGTCAGGTTTCCTGGTGCTCGTATGGAACAGCACATCACCAGATGGAGATTGTAGTGTGAATTCGTAACGAACATCGGTATCCGAGGCTTCCAGTACGTAGTCAGCCTTGGAAATATCCGACGTGAAGAGTATCCCGGAACATTTTCTGTCCAGCCCCTGAGCGACGAGAGACATGGGTAGAGTTGAACGTGGTGAAAGAGCAATACGTGTCTGATTTTGTCCCTTCAAACAAACGGTGAATAGCAACAGCATGAACAATAGTTTCGTCACCCGCATGACGGAGTTCCTTTTCTCCCACAGTAAGTAGTGGGCTACTCTTTCGAAAGATGCACCAGTTCTAAGGTGCGAACGGGGTCTATCTGTACCCCCTCACATGCTTCAGTTTTTCAGCCCCGCGCACGCTTCTGAAGCTGGCCGACGGTACAGGTGTGCCCGGG
>Ga0066662_10000490_pt1 | contig 17347 bp, 14 predicted proteins | sample GraSoiAngelo_111_FD_133939 | JGI IMG/M metagenome (GOLD analysis project Ga0066662, IMG submission 133939) | Grasslands soil microbial communities from the Angelo Coastal Reserve, California, USA - 14_0903_12_40cm | ecosystem: Environmental > Terrestrial > Soil > Grasslands | place: USA...
GCCGCATGGCGTGGATTTCCTTCCGTGTCCCGAACGTGTGCGAAGCGCTCAAAACACAGAAGAATCCACGTCATGTACCCTGTCCACTAAAATCCAACCGGACAGCAGTGGGCTTGACCCGGCTATCCATCTTCTTCGAAAGAGTCTTCTCAAGAGGATGGATGCGCGGGTCATCCCCGATCAAGTCGGGGACGGGCGCCCGCGCATGCGAGGGAATTGTGTTTGGGACGGCCCCGGCTCTGCAGCGCACCGCTTCGCAAGGGCTACGCGCTGCGCTGCGTGCGGGGAACGACAGATTCCTGTGTGGCGCTACACCGACACCGCATAGACTTCGTATTCGCCGCGCACCTGCTCGATGTGGGCGCGCATGGCGGCGGCGGCGCCGGTGCGGTCGCCGCGCAGGATCGCCACCACGACGCGGTCGTGCTCGAGATGCGATTTCGCCAGCCGCCCGAGATTGCGGAACTGGGCGCGGCGGAACGGCTGCACGCGCACCCGGGTCGAGAGCGTCATCTCGGCGATGTAGCCGTTCTGCGCGCCAGCGTAGATCGCGTTGTGGAAGCGCTCGTTGATGTCGTGAAAGCGTTCCGGATTGCCGGCATGGCTGAGCACCCGCAACTCCTCGTGAATCGCTTCCAGGCCATGGCGCGCCGCGGCCGGCATCCGCTCCGCGGCAAGGCCCGCGCAGAGCGCTTCCAGTTCCGCCATCGCCTCGAACATTCCAACGAGGCGATCGAGCGACGGTCGCGCCACCACCGCGCCGCGATGCGCGCGGGCATCGACAAGGCCGGAAACCGCAAGCTGGCGCAGCGCCTCGCGCACCGGCGTGCGCGACACGTTGAAGCGCTGGGCGATCTCGGTTTCGTCCAGCGCCGCGCCGGGCGGCAGCGCGCCGCGCACGATCTCGTCGGCAAGCTGCAGGCGCAATTCCTCGGCGCGGGTGATCTTGGCCGGCAGGGCGGAAGCGCGGTCGATCCGGCTCACGATCTCTGCGCGTGTCGTCGGTCGTGGCGCGATGTTGCGCGTGACCTCGTCGAGGCTCATGTCTTCGCCGCCTCCGGATCGGCGATGATGCTGACATGGGCGGCGACGATGCGCCAGCCCCCTGGAAAGCGGATCCAGGTCTGCATCTGCCGGCCGACCTTGCCGACCAGCGAATCGCGATAGAATAGCGTGGAGGCCACCGCGGTATCGCGGCCATAGGTGGTGATCAGGGTCCGCGCGGTCCTGCGGCCGAGGCCGACCGGCGAGCGCGCGGCGCGGAACGCCATGATCTCGTCATAACCATAGAGGTTTTCGCCGACCCCGTATCGGATCGAACGCCTGTCGGCATGAAACAGCTCGTCCAGCACGGCGACGTCGTTCGACACCAGCGCCGCCTCGTAGCGCTGGAACGCGGCGGTTACTTCGGCGAGCGCGTCGGGTAGATCGATATCCATTTTCTCAAAATCCTCTTGGCCTTGGCGCGACGACGACGCCCATGCGGGAGAGCGCGAAAGCCACCCGCAGCGCGATGTCCTCGCGCCAAGGGGCGGCGATGATTTGCACGCCGATTGGCATCGGTTCGAGCGGCACCGGAGCCGCCACCACCGGCAGGCCGATAAAAGAGATCGGCTGGGTGTGGATGCCGATATTGGCGCGCACCGGCAACTCAACGCCGTCGAGCACAAAAGTCTGCTGGCCGAGTTTTGGCGCCACGCAAGGCGTCGCCGGCGCGATCAGCACGTCGACCGAGTTGAACAGCTCCAGCACTTTTGCGCGGTACCAGCGGCGGAATTTTTGTGCGCGGTCGACGAACGGCGCGGGGATCATCGCGCCCGCGATCAGCCGGTCGCGTACCGCCGGGTCGAAATCGTTCGGCCGCTTGCGCAGCCGGTCGAGATGGAGCGAGGCGCCTTCGGCGGTGGTGATGACGTAGGCCGCGGCCCGGGCGCGCCCGGCCTCGGGGATTTCAACCACGCGGTCGGTGCCAAGCGCTTTCGCGACGCGGGCCACAGCCTCCTTGGCTTCGGGAAAAACGTTGGCCTGGAAATAACCGCCGGCGATCGCGATGCGCAAATTGCCGATGTCCTGCACCAGAAGCGCGCTGACCGGCTCCGCGGGCCGCGCGGTGCAGGCGCCATCGTCGGGGTCAGGCCCCTGCATCGCGTCATAGGCCAGCGCCAGGTCCTCGACATTGCGCGCGAACGGACCGAGATGATCGAAGCTCGAGACAAAGGGGAAGGAGCGCGCGCGCGACAGCCGGCCGTAGGTCGGCTTCAGCCCGAAAACGCCGCAGAACGAGGACGGCACCCGGATCGAGCCGTTGGTGTCGGAGCCGAGCGCGATCGGCACCAGCCCGCCGCCGACGGCAGCGCCGGAGCCGCCGGAGGAGCCGCCGGTCATCCGTGTCGTATCGTGCGGATTGCACGAGGGGCCGTCATGCACGTTCTCGCCGGTGAAATCATAGGCGTATTCGCCCATGTTGAGCGCACCGACCAGCACCGCGCCGGAAGCCTCCATGCGCTCGACCAGCGTGGCATCGCGTGAAGCCGGCGAGAGATCGCGGTTGATCTTCGATCCGGCGCGGGTTGGCAATCCCTTGACGTCGAACAGGTTCTTCACCGCGAACGGCACGCCCGCCAGCGGGCCCGGATTTTTCCCGGCCGCGAGGGCTGCATCGATGGCGCGCGCGCGTGCCCGGGCGCGGTCGGCGACGACGTCGGTGAATGCATTCAGGACCGGGTTATGTGCGGCGATCCGGGCCAGCGCCGCATCGACCGCGGCAAGCGCGGACATTTTCCGCGAGGAGACCGCATGCGCGATTTCTGAAGCGGAGGGCCAACCGTCGTCGGCTTGCATCGCGGGTTCAGGCTGCAAAGACACTGGCCGGCTCGGTTTCATCGGGCAGCGGGAATTCGTCGACGAGCCGCGCGAGCCGCAGCGAGACTGCGAGATTGGCATGCACGGCGGGCTTCCATGCGTCTTCGATCGGCAGCGCGAGCGCTTTGGCGGCGGCCTCGACGTAGTCGTCGAGATTATCGGACGTACTCACAATGCGTCTTCTCCCTTAGTGGACCGGCAGCGGCGGATGCGGAATCGCCGTGAGCAGCTCTTTTGTATAGTCGTCCTGCGGATCGCCGAGCACGCGCTCGGACGTGCCCTGCTCGACGATTCGCCCCGACCGCATCACAATGACACGATCGCATAACAGGCGCACCACATTCAAATCGTGCGACACGAACAGGTAGCTCATCCCCATCGAGACTTTTAGGTCCTGCAACAGGTTCAGCACCACCGCCTGCACCGAGACATCGAGCGCCGCGGTCGGCTCGTCCAGCACGACCAGTTTCGGGTGCAGTGCAATGGCTCGCGCGATGCCGACGCGGGCCTTTTGACCGCCGGAGAGCTGATGCGGGAAGCGGTCCAGCAGATTAAGGGGCAATCCGACCAGGCCGGCCAGCTCCTCGCAACGCGCGCGCAACGCGTCGCGGCCCTTGACGTCGCCAAGCTGCATGATCGGATCGGCGATCGCGCGCGCCGCGGTGAAGCGCGGATTGAGGCTGTCGGTCGGATCCTGGAACACCATCTGGATGCTCTTGCGCAGGGGCAGCCGCGCAAAGGCATTGGGCAGGATCGCGCCGATCTCGTCGCCATCGAACACGATCCGCCCCGAAGTCTGGTCCAACAGCCGCATCACCATCATCGAGGTGGTGGACTTGCCGCAACCGGACTCGCCGACCAGGCCGACGCTCTCGCCGTGGCCTACGGTAAAGCTGATGCCGTCGACGGCGCGGAAATTCTCCAGCTCGACCGGCGGCTTGCGGCCGAACAGTTTGCTTAAAGTAGCGTTGGCGCCCTGGCGCGGATATTCCTTCACCAGCTTTTCGACAAGGAGCAGCGGCTTCTTCTCCCTCTCCCCGCTTGCGGGGGGAGAGTCGGGGTGAGGGGGAGTTTCCGCGAGCGCGAATCGTGGAGAGTCCCCCTCACCCGCCGCGCTTCGCGCGTCGACCTCTCCCCGCAGGCGGGGCGAGGTGACCGCAGGCGCCGTCGCTTCCTCCTCCGGCAGCAGATCGCGCAGTGAGACGTCGAGCCGCGGCGTCGCGCGCATCAGCTTCTTGGTATAGGCGTGCTCGGGCTTGGCAAAGATATCCGCCGATAATGCGGTTTCCACGACGCGGCCCTTCTCCATCACCACCACGCGGTCGCAATAGGCGGCGGCAAGGCCCAGATCATGGGTGATCAGGATGGTCGACATGCCCCGGCGCTTGGTCAGCTCGACGATCAGGTCCATCACCGCCTTCTGGGTGGTGACGTCGAGGCCGGTGGTCGGCTCGTCGGCGATCAGAAGCTGCGGATTGCAGGCGAGCGCCAAGGCGATCACCACGCGCTGGCACATGCCGCCGGACAGTTCGAACGGATAGGCGTGGTAGCGCTCGCGCGGGCGGGCGATCCTGACCTGCTCCAGCGCCTCGATCGCCTTCTCGCCGCGGTCGTTGGTTTGAGCTTGCTGGACGTGCTGGCGCAGCACATCCTCGATCTGGTCGCCCACTTTCCGGATCGGGTTGAGGGCGGCGCGCGGATTTTGGAAGATCATCGAGATTTCGCGGCCGCGGAGGTCGCGCATCTCGTCCTCGGTCGCGTTCTTGACGTCGATTCCGGAGAATTTCACCGAACCTTCAGCGATTCTGCCGGCGCGGTCGAGGATGCGCATCACCGCGTAAGACGTCACCGATTTGCCGGAGCCGGATTCGCCGACGATCCCCAGCGTCTCGCCCTTGGCGACGGAGATATCGACATGCTGCACCGCCTTGACGATGCCGCGGCGGGTGGCGAATTCCACGGTGAGGTCATGCACGTCGAGCAATGGCCGCGCGGTCATGAATGTCGTCCCCGCGAAGGCGGGGACCCATAACCGCCGATGTTCGAGGTTGTGGCGCACCCGGGCCGGATCGTCGCCAAAATGAGAGGCCGGTGGTTATGGGTCCCGGCGTTCGCCGGGACGACGTGTTGATATTTTGAAACCCCCATCATCACGTCCGCCGCTGCGGGTCGACGATGTCGCGCAAGCCATCCCCGAGCAGGTTGAAGCAGAACACCGCGATCATCAGCGCCAGCCCCGGAAACAGCGCGATCCACCATTCGCCGGACACCATGAAACCGGCGCCTTCGGCGACCATGATGCCCCATTCGGCGGTCGGCGGGCGCACGCCGAGCCCGATGAAGGACAGCCCCGCCGCGTTAAGGATGGCGTAACCCATGGTGAGCGACATCTGCACGATCATGATTGGCATGATGTTGGGCAGGATATGCACCAGCAGGATGCGCAATTCGCCGTTACCCGACAGCCGCGCCGCCTGCACGAAGCCCGCCTCGCGCCGCACATTGGCCTCGGCGCGGGCGACGCGGGCGTAGAGCGGGAAGTTCACGATCGCGGTAGCGATGATGATGTTCTGCACGGTGTTGCCGAGCGCCGCCACGATGCCCATCGCGAGCACGAACAGCGGAAACGCCATGATGGTGTCGGCGATGCGCCCGACGATGCGATCGGTCCAGCCGCCGAAATACCCCGCCGCGATGCCGGCAAGCCCGCCCATCAAGAACACCAGCACGACGGAAGCGACCGCGATGAAGGTATCGAGCCGGGTCGCCACGATCACGCGGCTGAAAATATCGCGGCCCAGCTGGTCGGTGCCGAACCAATGCGCCGATGACGGCGCCTTCAGCGCCGCCGCGGTGTCGGACGCCAGCGGATCGTAGGGGACGATGTAGGGGCCGAACAGCGCACCGAATACGATGAGGACCAGCAGCGCGAAGGCAAAGGCGGTGACGCGGTTTTCGCCCAGCACATAGCGGGAATGTTCGAACATCGCAGTAAGGCCCGACGTGCGCGCCGGCGCGGCGGGTTCGACCAGCGGCGGGGCGACGATGCTCATCCTTCCAGCCTCACTCTTGGATCGATCACGCCGTAGAGGATGTCGATCAGAAGGTTCAGCAGCACGTACATCACCGCCATGGTCAGCACGAATCCCTGCACCGGCGCGAAGTCCGAAGAGATCAGGGCTTCCACCGCGTAGGAGCCGATGCCGGGCCAGGCGAACACCTTTTCCACCAGCACATTGGCGCCGAGCAGGAACGAGAACACCATCGACAGCGTGGTGATCACCGGCAGCATGGCGTTGCGGAAGGCATAGGTGACGATCACCGTGCCCGGCGACAGCCCGCTGGCGCGCGCCGTGCGCACGAAATCCGACGCCAGCACCGCCAGCATGGAGGCGCGGGTCATGCGCGCGATCGGTGCCAGCGAGAAGATGGCGAGCGTCATCGCCGGCAGCATCAACTGGCTGAAGGCGGAGCGGAAGGTTTCGAGGTCGCGCGCGAGCAGCGCATCGATCAGATAGAATCCGGTGACCGCCGGCGGCGCGCTGTAAAACACGTCGAGCCGGCCGAGCGGCGCCGGCGACCAGCCGAGCCGGAAATAGAAAATATAGACCAGCACGAGACCGGTGAAGAACACAGGCAGCGACACGCCGGCGGTGGTGGTGACCCGGCAAAGGTGATCGATCCATGAGCCGGGACGCGTGGCGGCAAGGATGCCCAGCGGAATCGCGATCACGACGGAGACGATGAGGCCGAGCAGCGTCAACTCGGCGGAAGCCGGCAGGCGGTTGCGGATTTCGGTCGCGACCGGCTGGCCGGTGGTCAGCGAATTGCCGAAATCGCCGTGCGAAAGGTCGGCGGTGTAGCGGAAGAACTGCTCGATCAGCGGCTTGTCGAGCCCGAGTTTCTTGCGGATCTGCTCGACCGCTTCCTTGGTCGCCGCAGGTCCCGCAAAATACGCCGCCGGATCGCCGGGCAGCGCCCGCGTCAGCAGGAACGTGACGATCACCACCCCGATCAGGCTCGGGATCGCGAACATCAACCGCTTGCCGATCATGGTCAGCATCAACGTCGTCCCGGCGAACGCCGGGACCCATAGCCACCGGCGTCAGTTGTGACGGAAAGTGTCGGCCACAGTGCTAAAACGAGAGGGCACGGCGTAAGGGTCCCGGCGTTCGCCGGGACGACGAAGGATGTTGCTGCCCGCAACATCCGCCGCTTACGCCTTCACCAGCGCGCGATAATCCAGCCGGCGGTGGAACCAGTACTGGTAGCCGGACACGTTTTTCTGCATCGCGACGTTGACGTAGGGCTGATAGAGCGGGATGCGCGGAATGTCGGCGAACGCCAGATCGACAAAGCCCTTCACGTCCGAATCGTAAGTGGAGGTGTCGCCGGTCGAGGCTGCGGTGCGCGCGCCGTCGATCAGCCGGTCCATCTCCGGCGACTTGTAGCTCATGGTGTTGAAAACGGAATTGTTGCCGTGATAGCACCAGTAGAAGAAGTATTCGGGGTAATCGAGCCAGCCCGAGAACACGTTGGCGTAGAGCGGCATCTCCTTCTTGTTCAACTCGGTGCGCCAGTTGGCGCCGGGCACCTTGTTGATAGTGGTCCTGATGCCGATCTGGCCCAGGCTTTCCTGCACCAGCACGCAAAGCGGTTCGTTGACGCCGGCAAAGTTCAGGTCGAACGACAGCGTGGTGTCGAAGCCGTTCGGATATCCGGCTTCCGCCATCAGCGCCTTGGCCTTGTTGATGTCGGTGAAGAATTTGGTCGGTTGCGGCCACGCCACCTCGGTCGGCTTGTCCGCGGGCGCGCCGAACATCGGCGTGCCCAGGCCGAACAGCACCGCGTCCATGATCTTCTGATACGGCATCGCGCAGGCGACCGCCTGGCGGACCTTGAGGTTGTCGAACGGCGGCTTGGTGACGTTCATGCCGATATACTGGATGCCGTTGGAGAACGGCAGCGACACGATGTCGAGCTTGCCGCCCGCCTTCAGCTCCTGGAAATCCTTGTACGGCAACTCATAGGAGATGTCGGCATCGCCGCGCTCCAACAGCGCGCGGCGGTTGCCGGCCTGCGGCACCATGCGCCAGATCACGCGCTTGATCTTGGGCATCGCGCCGCCGACCCACTCGTCGTTGCGCTCCATGACGACTTCGGTGCCGGCGGTCCATTTCGTCACCTTGTAGGCGCCGGAGCCCGCGGTCTGCTGCTTGGTGTATTCCAGGCCCCACGGGTCTTTCTCGGAAGCGTTCTTCTTCACCAGCTCGGAATTGACCACGCAGGGCACGATCACGGCGAGGTCGGGGATGGTCAGGCGATCCTTTTTCGCAAAATCCACCCGCACCGTATGGTCGTCGACCAGGACGAACTGCTCAGGCTTCGTCAGCGAACCCGCACTCATCTGGAAGGTCGGAAAGCCGCCGACGCTGACCGCGCGGTCGAGCGACCATTTGACGTCTTTCGCGGTGACCGGCGCGCCGTCGTGGAATTTTGCATTCCTCTTGAGCTTGAAGGTGACCGACATGTCGTCGACCTTCATGTCTTCGGCAAGTTCAGGCTTGAACTTGTCGCGGTCGTAATACGGCACCCCGCCGGGGCCGCTTTTCATCTCGTGGCTGATCAGCCGATCGTAGCAATTCCACGACACTTCGTAGCCGGGCACGTTGGTGCCGATGCCGTGGATGTCGAGATTGTTGGGACCGCCTTCGGAAACGATCAAAAGCGTCTCGGACCGGGCGTCCGCCTTGGCCGCGGACCAGATCGCCGGCGCCGGCACCATGGCGCCCGCCGCTAGTCCGGAGACGGATTTGAGAAAGTCGCGACGCTTCATGGGGCGCTCCAAGACACGAGGAAATCGGCTTCGGAGCTGTCGTCGCAAGGTTTGTGCCAAACCTTAATAGCTTCCTAAGATCGACCTAAGCACATGATGTATTTGACTTTGTTTGCGGCGGCCGCGGTCTCCCGACGCCAGAACGGGCAATAATCGTTGCATACAGTAATCCGGCTTTGCCGATTTAGCAGGCAAAATCCAGAGCTGGCTAGTTTAAGCGCAGGGCTCTTTATGGAACTCCGCGCTTGTAACTCTACAACTTTAATACGAAACTCTCGGTTCGCGCTCGTATTCTGATATTTCCGACGAACGCCACGCAGCGACTTTCCGGCTCCGTTTCCCCCGAACTCGTGAAAGGTTGCCATCATGATTGGATATGCCAGATCTCAATCCTTTATTGTTCTGCTTACGACTGTTTTTTTGGTTTTTGCGAACGGCCTCGCCGAGGCCGATCCCATCACTCCAACGACCGTGACGGCGGGCACCTCGCCCACGCTGACGATCAACTCGTCGGGCTTTTTCGATCTCTCCAAGGTCACGTCATCGCAAATCAGCATCAGTCCGCCCTCCGGCGTTTCAAAGCTGCAGGTCAGTAATGCCACGCCCACGAGTGCGGCGGTGACCTTCGACCTTTCGTCCAGCGCCTCGGCCGGCTCGCGAATGCTCGTGATCAATGCTGGGGATGTGATTGCCTCGCTGAAATTTACCGTTGCGAGCGATCGCAACAAATGCACGCCGGCCAATTGCCGCCGTCCGAAGGTGTGCGAGGACAACCAATGCATCGTGCCGCATCGTTGTGTACCCGCGTGCAGGCCGCCGAAGGTATGCGTCAGAGACAACGTCTGTGAGCTGAAGACGTAAACCGGTCGGGAATCTCACCCGGCAATGCCGGTTTCGCCTAGTCACGCGCGTGTCTCGCGCGTGACTATCGATCGGGATTGGCCCGTTCGAACTGGCGCAGCAGCCTGTTGCCGCGCTCGACGGCCGCGTCCATCGCGGTCTCCGCCGGTTTCCTGCCGCTGAAGGCCGCTTCGAGCTCGTCCTCGATGGCGTCGCGGATCAGCACGAACGAGCCGAGCCGCAGCCCCCTGGAGTTCTCGGTCGGCGGCTTCAGGGTCATTTGTTCGATGGAGATCGCAGCCCCCGGGTTGCGGTCGTAAAAGCCTTGCGCGCGGGTGAGGTCGAAGGCGGCGCGGGTGATCGGCAGATAGCCGGTGTTCTGGTGCCAGGCAGCCTGCACTTCCGGCTTCGAGAGATAGGCAAAGAATTTTGCGACGCCCTTGTATTCCTCCCGCGGCCGGTCGCGCAGCACCCACAGCGTCGCGCCGCCGATGATGGTGTTCTGCGGCGCGCCTTTGATGTCGGGCCAATATGGCAGCATCCCGTAGCCGATCTCGAATTTCGAATTGGCGCGGATATCGGCGCGGGTCGCCGAGGACCCGATAAAGATGCCGCATTCGCCCTTCTGAAAGCGCGGCTCCGCGGCGACGGCGCGGCCGCTGTAATCGAAGATTTTGGCGGTTTGCCATTCGGCGAGCTGCGCGATGTTGCGCACCACCAGCGGATTATTGAAGGTCAGCACCGCATCCAGCCCGCCCAGTCCGTTGCCCTTGCTCGCAATCGGCAGGTTATGAAAGGCGGAAAAATTCTCGATGTGGATCCATGACGGCCAGGCCGTGGTGAAGCCGCACGGCGCACCCGCCGCGCGCAGCCGCTTCGCCGCGGCGCCGACTTCCGGCCAGGTTTTCGGCGCGGCTTCGGGATCGAGGCCGGCGGCGCGGAACAGATCCTTGTTGTAATAAAGAATCGGAGTGGAGGCGTTGAACGGGAACGAGAGCATGTTGCCGTCAACGTCGGTGTAGTAGCCGGCGACGGCGGGTAGATAGGCGGAGGGCGAAAATGCTTCCGCCTCGTCGCGCATCAATTCGAACACCGGGTAGGTCGCGCCTTTCGCCGCCATCATGGTGGCGGTGGCGATTTCGTTGACCTGCACGATGGCCGGCTGTCCGCGCGAGCGGAACGCGAAGATCGCGGCCGTCACCGTCTCGGTGTAATTTCCCTTGTAGCTCGGCACGATCCGAACTTCGGATTGCGACGCGTTGAAGTCGCCGGCAAGCTTCTCGAGCTGGTGGCCGAGCTGGCCCGACATCGCATGCCACCACATGATGTCCGTGACCGCATGGGCGGGCGCGGCAGCGAACGAGGTGATCGCGGCTGCGAGCGCGCAGGCATATTTCAAAGCCGATTTCACGGGTGTCCTGTTTCAATCTGACGCAAGCAAAGGCCCCTGGTCCGAGATTCTCCTCTTAGGACCACGTCGCAGGGCTTTCAACTCGGAAATCTCCCGCACGCATCAGGCCTGCCGGATAGCCAGCTCCGGTTGCGTTCTGCTAGATTGTGTTGAACCTTTTCACCGGAAAGCCGACTCCATCTCGGGGGGATGTTGCCTGTGTTCAGCCGCTCCGTTCGGCGGATCTTAACGACCGTGACCGCGCTGTCGCTGGCCTCGACATGGGCGCTCGCGCGGGAATTCCGTGCCGCCGACACCCAGGCGGAGGACTATCCGACCGTGCAGGCACTGCGGTTCATGGGGAACATGATCGCGGAGCGCAGCGGCGGCCGCGACCACATTCGGGTGTTTCATTCGCGCCAGCTCGGCGAGGAAAAGGAAACCATCGAGCAGACGCGCGCCGGCGCCATCGACCTCAACCGCACCAACGGCGCGCTGATCGGAAATTTCGTGCCCGCCATGAACGTGCTGGCGATGCCGTTCCTGTTTCGCTCCACCGAGCACCTGCAGAAAGTGCTCTACGGCCCGATCGGCAACGAGATCCTGAACAGTTTCGAGCCCTACGGCTTTGTCGGCCTGGCGTTTTACGATTCCGGGGCGCGCTCGATCTACAACAATGTCAGGCCGATCCGCACCGTGGCCGACTTGAAAGGCCTGCGGTTGCGCGTGCAGCAATCCGAGCTGATGTCGGATATGGTCAAGGCGCTGGGCGCGGAACCCGTCGAGCTGCCCTATGGACAAGTCATCACCGGCCTTGCCACAAGGCTGATCGACGGCGCGGAAAACAACTGGCCATCCTTTGTCACCACCGAGCACTACAAATATGCCGGCTACTACACCGTCACCGAGCACAGCATGAGCCCGGAGGTGCTGGTGATGTCGCGCAAGGCGTGGGAGAGTCTGTCCACCGAGGAGCGAAACCTTTTTCGAGAGGCTGCGCAGCAGTCCAATCTGTTCATGCGCGACAAATGGAAGGAGCTCGAGGAGCGTTCGCGCCGGCAGGCGGAATCCGCCGGCGTGACCATCGTGACCGACTTCGACCGCAAGGCATTCGAGGCGGCGATGGCCGGAATCTACGCAAAGGCCCAGCGCAGTCCGGGCACGGCGGCGCTGATCGCGCGAATCCGCAAGGTAGAGTGAGTTGGCTCTCGTGACAGCCAGGCAGGACGAAGCTGCGGAACGACCGGCGAGTCTCGCGACCCGCGGACGCGTCAATATCGTGGGCCTGGTCCGTTCGGTGCCGATTCGCTGGCGCATCCTGTCGATCGCGGCGCTGAATTCGCTGGTCGTCGTGGTGCTGGCCGGCATGATCTGGAGCGGCGCCCAGATCCTCGGCTCGGCCTGGGAGGACGTCCGTCAGGTCCGCGAGTCCGACAAGATCCTGGCGCTGCTGGAGAGCGAGACCGGCCGCCTGCAGAACCTGATCCACCGTTACATCAACCAGCCTAGTCCCGAGCTGTTTGCCGAGATCCTGCTGTTGCGCGAAGCGGTGCTCGGCACCCTGACCACGCGCGCCTCGACCGACCCGATGCTGTCTGGATCGGTGGCGGAACTGGAACGCGTCACCGAACGCTTCCTCAACGGCTTTGGCGAACTGCGCGCGGTGCAGGCGACCATTTCCAAGACCTATGAAGACGACGTGCTGAAGCCGGCTCGCGACATGGCCGGCCTGTATTCGATCATCGAGGGCGCCACCGGGCACCGCGATGCGCTGATCTGGCCCTCGCTCGGCAAATCGCGCGAGGCGTTCACGGCGATGCTGGTGGCCGCCAACGCCTACTACCTGTCGGTGGCGAGCAATTCCGCCGAGGACGCGCGGCGGAATACGGAGACGATCGAGAAAACCATTCCGGTGATGACCGACCTTGCCGACAACGATCTGCAGCGGCTGGCGCTGCAGCGGTTGAAGACGCGGACGGTGGCGCTACGCGAAGGCCTCGCCAAACTCTCGGAGCAGCTTGCCAGCCGCACCGACCTGTTGCGCAACACCATCGACGCCAGCCAGGCCGCCACCATCGCCGCGATCGACGGCCTGTCGGTCAAGATGCGGCAGCGCGAACAGAAGGCGCAGGCGACATTCGACCTCACGCTCGGCAACATCGCCCACCGGGTGCTGTCGATCGCGCTGTTGTTCCTCGCCCTGATCATCACCGCGGGCGTCATCATCGCGCTCAGCATCCGTCTGCCGCTGCAGCAGATCATGACCTCGATGCGCGCGATCACGCTTGGCCATTACGACCGCAAGGTCCAAGGCATCGAGGCACGGGACGAGGTCGGCGCGATGGCGCGGGCGGTCGAAGTGTTCCGTGAAAATGCCATCGCCAAGCGTGAGGCCGAGGACGGCTTGCGGGCCTCCAAGGAGAAGGCGGAATCGGCGCTGCTCGAACTCAACGCGGCGCAGCAGAACCTGATCGATGCCGAGCGGCTGGCGGCGCTCGGCGGCCTGGTCGCCGGCGTCGCCCATGAGGTGAACAACCCGATCGGCATGAGCCTGACGGGGGCGGCCAGCTTCGCCCGCCGCACCGACCAGTTCGAGGCGGAGATGCGATCCTCCACGGGGCTGCGGCGCTCGCAGCTCGAGGAGTTCGTCCGCACCTCGCGCGACGCCGCGCAGCAACTCGTCGGCAATCTGCATCGCGCCGCCGAGCTGATCCAGTCCTTCAAGCAGGTGGCGGTCGATCGCTCGCATGCCGAGCGCCGGCAATTCAGCTTGGGCGAGGCGACCGACCAGATCATCGCAAGCTTAAGGCCGGTATTGAAGCGATCCCCCATCACGCTGTCGGTGGACGTGCCGGAAGGCCTCGTAGTCGATGGTTTCCCCGGCTCCTATGGGCAGATCCTGACCAATCTCTTCCTCAATGCCACCAACCACGCTTTTCCCAATGGCCGCGCCGGGGCGATCACCATTTCGGCGCGGCCGCGCGGCAATGATGACATCGAGATCATATTCGCCGACAACGGCGCCGGAATGACCCCCGACGTGCAGCGGCAGGCGTTCGACCCGTTCTTCACCACGCGGCGCAACGAAGGTGGCACGGGCCTCGGCCTGCATATCGTCTATAACCTCGTTACCCAGCAGCTCGGCGGCCGGATGATGCTCGAGTCGAGGCTGGGACAGGGCACCACGTTCCGCATTATCATGCCGCGCGCCGCCAAGCGCGGAGCGGCCGAAACCGCCACAGAAAGCCACGGGACCACGCAATGGCCGACCAGGACGATGTCCTCCAGCTGATCGAAGACGCCGGACGTGCGCCGGAAGCTTCCACCGCGCGCCGGTGGAAGGTCGCGGTGATCGACGACGATGCGGCGGTGCATGAAGGCACCCGCTTCGCGCTCAGCGACTACAATCTAAACGGCCAGACGCTGGAGATCCTCTCCGCATATTCCGCGGCCGAGGGCCGCACCCTGATGCGCGCGCATCCCGACATCGCCGCGGTGCTGCTCGACGTCATCATGGAGACCGACGCCGCCGGCCTCGACCTCGTCGAGTTCATCCGCAACGAATTGAAAAACGAAACCGTGCGCATCATCCTGCGCACCGGCCAGCCCGGACAGGCCCCGGAGCGCCGCGTCATCGTCGACTACGACATCAACGACTACAAGGCGAAGACCGAGCTTACCGCCGACAAGCTGTTCACCTCGCTGACCGCGGCGCTGCGCAGCTACCAGCAGCTCGAGCGCATGGTGCAGACCCGGCGCGGGCTGGAAATCATCATCGACGCGGCTTCGACCTTGTACGACTTCAAATCCATGCAGCGGCTCGCCGAAGGCGTGCTGACGCAGATCGCGTCGCTGTTGAATGTCGATTGCGCCGGCATTCTGGTGCTGCGGGACGACGGCAGGCCGGGCGACGATTTTTCCGTGCTGGCGGGCTCCGGCTGCTACCGCCGCTTTATCGGCGCGGCCGGCGCGCAGTCGCTGGATTCCGAGTTACGCCAGATGGTCGAGGCGGCGTTCCAGCGCCGCAAGCACGAATTCGTCGACCACCGCACCGTGCTCTATGTCAGGACCGGCAGCGGGCGCGAGGTCGTGGTGCTGCTGCAGTCGGAGCGGGAATTGTCCGACACCGACCGCTCGCTGGTGGAGATTTTCGGCAGCCGGCTATCCATCGCCTTCGATAACGTCATCCTCTATCAGCAGCTCAACGAAGCCAACAGCCAGCTCGAGGAGCGCGTCGCGCAGCGCACCCGCGCCTTGATGCAGGCCAACCGCCGGCTGTCCTCGCAGTGGATGCGGCTGCAGCGCGCCAACGGCTTCAAGAACGAGATCCTCGGTACCGTCGCCCACGACCTTAAAAATCCCCTCGGCGTCATCCTTGGCCGCACCGAGATGCTGACCGAATTGATCGGGGCCGGTTCTTCCAAGGAAAGCATTGCGGCGCAGGTCGAGCACATCCGGGACGCCACCAAGCGGCTCACCTCGATGGTCGACCACCTGATATCGGATGCGATGGCGGACGCGTTCGACATCACGATCCGCCGCGAGCCGGTCGATATCGCAGGCCTCGTCAGCGAGGTCGCGGAAGCCAACAAGCCGTCCGCGATGAACAAGCAGCAGGTCATCACCGTCTCGGCCGCGCCGGATCGCCCGACCATGTGCGATTCGGACCGCATCCGCGAGGCGATCGACAATCTGATCAGCAATGCCATCAAATACAGCCCGATCGGCGGCAAGATTTCGGTGCTGGTGACCCACGACGAGGATAACGCCATCATTCGCATCACCGACGAGGGCGCCGGCCTGTCGCCGGAAGATCTCGGCCGGCTGTTCGGCCGCTTCCAGCGGCTTTCCGCAAAGCCGACCGCAGGCGAGAGCTCGACCGGGCTCGGATTGTCCATCGTCAAGCGCATCATCGACATGCATGGTGGCGAGGTCACCGCCGCCAGTCCCGGCCCCGGACAGGGATCGACTTTCACCATCACATTGCCTACCACCACCGCACCCTGACATGAGCCAGAGCCCGCACATCATCATTGTCGACGACGAGGCGCCCGCCCGCGAAATGGTCGGCGACTATTTGAAGATGCACGGCTTTACCGTGACCTTGTGCGATGGCGGCAAAAGTCTGCGTAGCGCTATCGAGACCGGCTCGCCCCCTGATCTTGTGGTGCTCGATCTCAACATGCCCGAGGAGGATGGGCTCTCCATTATCCGCGACCTCAAGGGCCGCACCAATGTCCCGGTGATCATGCTGACCGCCACGGCAAGCCCGATCGACCGCGTCGTCGGGCTCGAGCTCGGCGCCGACGACTATATCGCGAAGCCGTGCGAGTTGCGCGAGCTGATGGCGCGGATCCGCTCCGTGCTGCGGCGAAGCGGCCCGGTGCGACAGGCCCAGCCGTCGTCGACCGAAGCCGCGCCCGCAAAGGGCGGCAAGGACCAACTGGTGCGCTTCGGAACCAAATGGCTCGACCTCGAAGCCCAAGCCTTGCGCGACGACGACGGCAACGAGCACCCGCTGACCGCGTCCGAGTTCGGCCTGCTGAAAGTGTTCGCGGCGAATCCAAAGCGCGTGCTCTCGCGCGAGCGGCTGCTGGAACTCGCAAACGCGCGCGACAGCGAAGCCTTCGACCGCGCGGTCGATCTTCGGATCATGCGTATCCGGCGCAAGATCGAGCCGGACCCGACGCGCCCCGCGGTGATCCGCACCATCCGCGGCGGCGGCTATCTGTTTTCGCCCGCCGGCGACAAGGCCTGATTGTAAAATCAGCTATCCGATTCAAATCACAGGTATTTTACCGCTCGAGAATTGTTTCGTCCGGCTCGTGGCGACGAAACAATTCTTTCGCTGACGAAACCATTTTGCGCTTTGGGCGCAGACGTCTTGAAACGCGTGCTCATTAACAATTCTCCCAACAAGGCCCGCCCAAGGCGGGAGGTTAACGGGAGCCTGTCATGCAGAACGTGATCGCCATCAACGCCGCCGCGCGCCGGGGTATCCTTGCCGCCCAAGCGACTTCGGACGAAATGCTGCTGGAAAGCATCGCCCAAGGCGACCGCAATGCCATGCATATTCTTTATTCGCGGCACAACGTGCGGGTTTACCGTTTCATCCTGCGCATGGTGCGTGACGTCACCACCGCCGAAGACCTGGTCAGCCAGGTTTTCCTCGACGTCTGGCGCACCGCCCGGCAATTCCAGGGCCGCGCCCAGGTTTCGACCTGGCTGCTGTCCATCGCTCGCTTCAAGGCGCTCACTGCGCTGCGCCAGCGCCGCCACGAGGACATCGACCAGGAGAACGTGCTGGAAATCGCCGACGATGCCGATACCCCGGAAGCCTCGCTGGACCGCAACAACACCAGTGCCATTCTGCGCGCCTGCGTCGCAAAGCTCTCGCCGGCGCACCGCGAGATCATCAA
>Ga0066662_10000491_pt1 | contig 17335 bp, 18 predicted proteins | sample GraSoiAngelo_111_FD_133939 | JGI IMG/M metagenome (GOLD analysis project Ga0066662, IMG submission 133939) | Grasslands soil microbial communities from the Angelo Coastal Reserve, California, USA - 14_0903_12_40cm | ecosystem: Environmental > Terrestrial > Soil > Grasslands | place: USA...
CCATCTTTCAGCACGACATACTGAACGTCAACCGACGGACGAAGCGTTGTCTGGTCCGTGCCGACATTATAGACCTGCATGTAGATGCCTACCTGCTGGCCGCGCTGGAACTCGCCCGAAAGGTTCGGGATAACTTTGGTCTGGCCTATCATGAACTGCTGCGAGTCGAAGTTCGTTGCGTTCTGCAATTTCGACGCAAGCACCAGGGTCGATGCACCCAACTGCTTCGGATCGTACTTCGGAACTGTGAAGCCTATCTTGCGAATGCCAGTCGCGCCTGTCTTGACGTCGCGCACGACGACCTCGACCTTGTACGTTCCGCCGGGCGCAAGCGGCACGGCCTTCTGGTAAGCGGACTTGCGACCCTTAGCGTCCGCGAGTTCTTCGGACGTGGCTGTCGTTTCCACAGCGTCCTCAAAGATTCCTACGCGCTTGCCTGAGACTGCTATGATTCGTCCGAAGATGTTCATCGTAGCGCGTTGAAGACCGCCGACATCCTCAAAGTGCAAGTCTTTGTTCTCGGTCTGAACAGTGATGGCAGTTATTACGCGCTCGTCCGATTGACGGAAGAAGTCAACGCGAACGTCAAAGTTGAGCGGGTTCTCTTCGAGGACTGGTCCGTTTGTTATGCCCAGCTTCTCCTCCATATCATGGAACTTAACCTGCGGGGCTTGGCTCAATTGGCTGAGCAGGAGCAGTCGGCTGAAAGGATTATCCTGCTCGCGCTGGTAGCTGTCAGGTCCGCTGAGTCCATTTATGCGGTCGCCCTTGTCAGCAAGTCCCAACTGCTCCGCGAGCGTGAGACCTGCGCCCGGAACGTGAAGGAGCGCGTCCTTCTCGTTCGGGTCACGGGCTATGTGATACTCGCCTGAGCCGGTCGGGTCAACGAACTCTATCTCTATGCCGGAGCCTATGCCGGGCAGGTAGCGATAGAACCAGGTTTCAAAAGGATAGGTGGTAGTGTTGCCGCCGCCCTCATAGGACGGGCGCTCGTAGCTTCCGCCTGACGGGTGCGTCTCGATCTCGTCTGGCTTGCCGTACATGATGTAGATGCGGCCACGGTCGGTCTTCCAGCCAGGTATGCCGGAAGTATAGTGCTCGTTGGCGTAGGCAATGCGCTCGTAATACTCTTCGCGGTACTCGTTCTCGTCCGTGTCCGGGTCTGGATCGCGGCGACGCCAGAAAAGCTCTATGAAGTTTTCGCGCTCCTCGTCCGTCTGGAGCTTTTTGAAGGCGGTGCGCTCCTGGTCTGTGATGATGTAAGCCACATCCTTTTCGAGCCAATCCTTGTAGGCTTTCTTCAGTTCGGGCTTCTGGTTGCGTCCCTCGCGCCGGGGCTGGTCCTGCGCAAAGGCTGGAACTGCGAGCGCCAGAGCGAAGAGAGCAACGAGCACGAGGCGTAAAAATTTCTGGTTTGACATAGCTTAAAACTCCTGTAGCAAATCGAAAGAAAGCCAAACTTTCTGAGCAAAAGCCAGATGCTATTGTTCAGAACCGGCGCATTAAACCAGATTGTTCGAGAACCACTTCAAGGCTAAACATTCAGGCTTTGCGAGATTTTAGACGGGACATGACCGTCCTAGTTAAAGACGGATTTTACGGTCTCGCTCAGAACAGAGTCAAGATGCGATTGAGTGGGGCAAAGTTGCCCGCTAAAGAAGGTAAAAGGTAAAAGGAAAAGGGTAAAAGTGGAGGATAAAAGATGCGCTCTTCTTTTTTACCTTTTGCCTTTTACCTTTTACCTTCTTACTTCCCTTCGTCTCTCCCTCCCGAATATCCAGGCTATGAAGATTGAGACGATGTAGAGGACTATCATGGGGGCTGCGAAGAGTAGCATGTTGGGGACATCGTTTGTGGGTGAAAGAATGGCTGCTGCAATCAGTATGACTATCAGAGCGCCGCGCCAGTGCCGAACGAGAAAACGCGCCGAAACGAGTCCGATGCGCGAGAGCACGTAAGTGATGGCGGGCATCTGAAAGACCACGCCCATTGCGAGCATGACGAGGATGATGAAATCGAAATAGTCCGAGGCGTTTAAGTAGAGACGAAAATCCTGTCCCAGGCCCAGAAGATATTTGGCCGCCGGAGGGAAGATAACCAGATAAGCGAAGGCCGCGCCGATGACAAATGAGATGCTTGAGAGAAGCACGAAGGGGAGCGCGTAGCGCCGTTCGTGCGGGTAGAGGCCGGGCGAGATGAACGCCCAGATTTGCCAGAGCAGAAAGGGAACTGCCAAAGCTATGGACGTGTAGATTGAGACCTTCACGTAGAGCGCGAAAGGCTCCATTGCGGTCGTCACCACAAGCTTGCCTTCGTTGCCCGGCCCTGTGTCCGGCTTCGCGTTAAGATCAACGGGCAGGCGCACGCCCGCAGGGATGATTGTGTTGCCTGAATAAAGCGGCTCGTCCGTATAAAGTGCCATACGCCCTTGCGGGTCGTCCGGGATTTTCGTGACCTTAGCCTGCACGGATGCTCCCGGCGGAATCGTGCTAGAACCCAATCTGGTCGGCTCGGAAAAAACAAAACGTCCCTTGTCGTTCTCTTTCAGAGTGCTGAAGGGCAGTATGGTCTCTCCGCCTTTGAGACCCGCAAGGTTGAATTTGCGTTGTTGCGCTTCGGCGAGCGCGCGTTGGACCGGGATGGCTAGAAAGTTGTAGATGTAGTCGGAGACGAACCAGCAGGCGAAGAAGGCTACGAAGATGAAGGCTACGGACCGAATGATGCGGCTGCGCAACTCGTCCAGATGTTCAAGGAAAGACATCTGCCCGCCGGGTTCTTCCTCGACGCGAGCCTTCTTCTCTTTCGTCTTCGAGCGTATGCCTAAAAGAGTTGCCATCCGGGGTTGAGCTTAAATTTCTCTACAGCCAGTCGCGCTTGCGCGTGGGCTGTTGCGGCGCGGGAGCGTCCGATTTTGATGTTGATGAACTACTGCGTGCGACCGCCGCACGGTCTGTTGATGGTTCTAACGTTGCGGAAGAGTCTGCGGCGGCTTGTGCGCTCTCGCCTGCTTCAAGAACTGCGTAGCTTCGGTCTCTGTTCTCAGCAAGTATTGAGCGGTCTTCGGGCAGCATCGCTTCGCCTATAATCGCTTCCTTGATAGCGCCCTCGCGCGCGACCTCTTTCTCCCACGTCTGCTTGAAGTCTTCCGATGCGCGTCGGAAATCGGCCAGACTCTTGCCGAGTTGGCGGCTCAGTTGCGGAAGTTTGCGCGGGCCGAAGACTATCAGAGCGACCACTAAGATAAGCAGAAGCTCGCTCGTGCCCAGCGTCTCGAAGATGAATAGAAACACCTTTGTCTTAACCCGCTCTCTTTCGGAAACTCAAAAGATGCACGCACTCATGTCAAAGGTTTGACGAAGGACGCGCTTCGTAAGTTCATAAAAATTCTACGCGTCGCACAAGTTCCAGGCAAGCGGGAAAGAACAGGAGGCAGAAGGCAGTAGGCAGAAGGCAGCCGGTTCAGGGTTGACGAAGGGCGCGTTTTACAGCTAACCCTACGCTCAACGAGCTAATACCGACTGCCTTCTGCCTACTGCCTTCTGCCTACTTCTTTAATGTCCCCAGCCCTCGCACTTGGCGAGTTCCTTGTTGGTCACATCCCAGTGCGTGTGGTCCTTGCACATAGTCACGTCTTCTATAACGCAGGCGTCGCCGTCTTCGTCAACGATCTTGATGTCGTAATGGCCGCACGGAATACTGTGCAGCGTGAACGAGCCGCCGCCAGCTTTGATGACATGATCGCCTAACTGGTCCGGACCCCAAGTGTCCTTGTGCGTCGGCGATAGAAAGAGTTGATGTATGTCCCAATCGGAATGGTTCACGACCATGAACTCTGCCCTCTGCGCGCCTGCTACTCCAGCGTGCGAAGCCATAGGCATAACCATCATAGTGAGCGCGGCCAGGACTGCCGCGAGAAGCGCAATACGGGGGACGAACTGTTTCTTCATTACCGGCAAACTTCCTTTCAAAGCAGATGGGTAAAACAAACTGGGCGCGATATTACACTCGGCGGCTCTTTCTGACAATAGCAGGAGCAAGAATGAAGTATGAAGCAAAGAAAGAGAGCAACAAGATTATTTCCTGCCCTCTGTTTTTACTTCCGCCTTCCGCCTTCATCCTTGCTTTTCGCCTGTATAGTCTGGCGGATAGTAGATAACTTCGACAGCGTTTCCACCAACGCCCTTTGTGTAGAAGGAGACGGAGCGATCTCTATGCTCATGAACGGGGCGACCTTCGCGCGCCGCAGCCCGTTCTAAATCTTCGCGCGATTCAACGCGCAGGCCAAGATGAGGCGGATGCTTCGAGCCTCGACCCAGGAGCGCTATGCCGAAGCCGCGCGCGTCCCTGAGCATAGCCCAGTCGTGATAAAGAGTCTCAAGGCGAAAGCCCATGCGCTCGTACTCCGCAACGTCTCTCTCTAAATCTTCCGACTTGACCGCAATGTGATCCATCACAGCCGCGAAACGTGAGTCCCTTTGCTCTTTAATCTCTTGCATCACTCTCTCCATTGTGGATTTCGGATTTCGGAATGCGGATTGAAAAGAAAATCGTTATTGCTCTTTCTTAAATCCGCATTCCGAAATCCGAAACCCGAAATCGTCTGACTATTCTTTCCATCCCTCGCCGTAGCGTTCGCTATAGACGATGCGATTAAGCTCGAAGCGCCCAGGGTAGGCTTTCTCAGGCCCTGCGCCGCGACCTATGGCAATCATGGCGCAGACTTCCGCTTCGTCTGGAATGTCGAACTCGCGCTTTACGCCAGCAGGGTCGAAGCCTTCCATAGGCCCTGTGTCGAAACCGTAAGACTCTGCGACGAGCATCAGTGTCGTGAAGGCTATCATCGCGTGGCGATGAACCCACACGTCCATCTTTTGCATCCCGGTTATAAACTGTAGCGCGCCGTCTCTGGCCTGCTCCCACGCGTCAACCTTTCCTGCGCCGCGCTTTGCGCCTTCCAGGAAAACCTCATCTGCGCGCTCCTTCCATTCATCTTTCATTCCCAGACAAATGATGACGACCGGCGCTTCCGCGATCTTCGGCTGATTGAACGCGACCTTCTGTAGCCGCTTACGATTCTCCTCATCTCGCACGACCACGAAGCGCCAGGGTTGCAGGTTGTAGCCTGAAGGAGCTTGCCCCGCTAAACTCAATATGGCGTTCAAATATTCTTCGGGCACTTCCTCATTCGTGAAGTGCATGCTCGCGCGGCGGTCCAGAAGCACCTGCGTTATCGGCTTCAAAGGCTCGCCGTTCGGTTGCGTCTTAGGAAAATTCGTAGGCTTGTCCTTCATCCCCTGCCCCTCCCTGAATTGTTGCTGGTTGAATTTTGGTGATTGTAGCAGAAACGGTTGTCAGTTGTCCGTCGTCAGTTGTTCGCTTTTGTTAGTTGAGCGTTATCTTTCACGCGACCGGCTTATAAAGAGAAACAGCTGACAACTGACGACGGACAACTGACAACTAATCATTGCATTGGCGTTTGCTCTGGCAGCACTAATCCCCTATCATCTTGGGCGCGAGAAGCGATTGCTCTCGACCTCAATTAAGGAAAGAATTTTAATGAAGTATAGAAATCTAATTTACGCTCTTCTCGTCGGCCTGGCTTTTCCCGCTTCGATTGTATTGGCGCAGAGAACGCGACAGGGAACGACGCCGCAGCAGCCTACGACGAGGACTACAACACCCGCCAAACCTTCTGCCACGCCGCAGACTACGCAGAGGCAGACAACCACCGCAGCGCCCGGCGCGCTCGCTACAGTCAACGGGCAACCGATCACACTAGCAGACCTTGACCCGCAGGTGCGCCAGGTTGTCGAAGACCTTAATAAGAAGATGCCGGAGTTGCGCAAGGACGCGCTCGATGCGCGAATCAACACGCTGCTTCTTGAGAACGAGGCGCAGAAGCGCAAGGTGACATTGGAGCAGTTGATGGATGCCGAGGTCAACAATAAGATCAAAGACCCTACGGACGCGGAGATTCAAGCCGTCTATGACGCCAACCGCCAGCAGGTAGCAAATGCGGACCTTGCAACTGTTCGCCCACAGATCATCGCTTATCTCAGAAATCAGCAGGCGCAGAAACTCTCCGATGCCTTTATACAGAGCCTACGCCAGACGCACACGGTCACGATGGGAACGGTTGATGTCAATGCGCCGAATCTTCCTTCTTCGGCTGTGCTCGCAACCGTTGACGGCAAGCCCATCACCGTGAGCGATTTTAATGAGCGGCTGAAACCTTACCTCTATAAGTTGCAGCACGAAATCTACGATGGCGAGATGCACGCGCTCGACATGAGGATCAACGAGATGCTGCTCGACGCGGAAGCCAAGCGGCAGAACAAGACGCCTGAAGATATTTACAAAGCTGAAGTCGGAAGCAAAGCGCACGAGCCAACGGACGCGGAGGTAACTAAATTCTATAATGACAACAAGGCGCGTATTCAGGGCGATCTGGCGAGTGTGCGCAAGGACATAGTTGATCTTCTAACAGCGCAGCAACTCAACCGCCTTGAATCGGAGTTCGCGCAGCGTCTTCGCGCGAGCGCAAACGTTCAAATCTTTCTGAAAGAGCCGCAGCCTCCAATCCTTGCAATCAGCACGAGCGATAGCCCCGCACGCGGAGACATAAGCGCGCCCGTTACAATCGTAGAGTTCACAGACTTTCAATGCTCGGCCTGCGCAGCCATGTATCCGGTGATCGAGGATGCGATTAAGACTTACGGCAACCGCGTGCGGCTCGTCGTGCGCAACTTCCCGCTCTCAATGCACCCGAACGCGCGCAAGGCTGCCGAGGCTGCGAGCGCCGCAAACGCGCAGGGCAAATTTTTCGAGTACATTGCCGTACTCTTCAGGAATCAAACGGCACTGGACAACGCGTCTTTGAAAAAATACGCGAGCGATCTCGGACTAGACCGTGCGCGCTTCGATGCTGCGCTCGACAGCGGTCAGTACGCGGCGCGCGTGAGCCATGATGTTGAAGAAGGTGAAGCCTACGGCGTCGAAGCGACTCCGACCATCTTCATCAACGGCATGATGCTTAGAAATATGACTTCAGAAGGACTGCACGCGGCAATCGAAAGCGCGCTTGCCGCAAAGACCGCAACGCCGCAGAGAAATGCATCGAGATGAAAGGCAGAATTCAGAATCCAGAAGCCAGAATTCGGAAGGGGATAAGGCCACAAATCCATTTTGTTTCTCTTTCCATTCTGACTCCTGACTTCTGGATTCTGACTCCTGCTTCTCTTATTGTCCTGCTCCTGCTCACAAGTCTCTTCGGGCTTGCTCAATCAAACGGCCCGGCGGATGAAGTTCCCGTTTACACTTACGAAGTGGTCAACAGTTGGCCTCACCTTAGAAGCCACTTCACTCAAGGACTTGTCTATTACGACGGACATCTTTACGAGAGCACAGGGCAGTACGGCTCGTCGCTTCTTTGCCGCCTCGATCTCAAAACCGGCGAGGTGAAGAAGAAGGTTGACGTTGACCGCGAGTATTTCGCCGAAGGCATGACTATCCTGGGCGGAAAGATTTATCAACTGACCTGGCAGGCGCACAAGGGTTTTATCTACGACCTTAAAGATTTTAAGCGACTCGGCGAGTTCAATTACGATGGTGAAGGCTGGGGGCTGACAAACGACGGAGCCGCGTTGATTATGAGCGATGGCACACAGCACATTCGCTTCATAGACCCTGCGACGTTTCGCGTCCTGCGCACTATAGATGTTCTGGATCAGGGAAAGCCGCTGCTTGATCTGAACGAGCTTGAGTACATCAAGGGCGAAATCTACGCGAACATCTGGCACTCGGATCGTATAGTTCGCATAGACCCAAAATCTGGAAAAATCTTGGCGTGGATTGATCTCACAGGACTTCGCAGGCCGGAGGATGCGGACAACGAGGACAATGTGCTGAACGGCATCGCCTACGACTCGAAGAATGATCGTCTCTTTGTCACGGGCAAGCGCTGGTCAAAGCTCTACGAGATTCGGCTGGTGAGAAAGTAAATGCAAAATTAAGAATTAAAAATGCAAAATGGATGATGAAAGGTTCGCCCTCTGCATTCAATTTTACATTTTAATTTTGCATTTTTAATTCCTCAATGGACTCAAATCACATCTCCAAAGATAACCTGCATTATCGCTATCTTGCCGATGCCATGCCGCAGATTGTCTGGACCGCGCGGCCAGATGGTTATGTGGACTACTACAATCAGCGCTGGTTCGATTACACAGGATTGACAAAAGAGCAGACGGAAGGCTGGGGCTGGCAGCATGTGGTTCATCAGGATGATGTCGAGCGGTGTCTGCGGCGGTGGGCAAGAGCGGTCGTGACCGGAGAAATTTACGAGATAGAGTATCGCTTCCGTCGCGCGTCGGACGCATCTTATCGCTGGCACTTAGGTCGCGCAGTGCCTATGCGCGATCATGCTGGCGAGATAGTCAAGTGGTTCGGCACATGCACGGATATTGACGATCATAAGCGCGCGGAAGAGGCTCTCAGATTCATAGTCGAAGCGAGCGGCATACTCGCTTCCTCGCTCGATTATGAAACGACGCTCAAGAACGTCGCAGAGCTTTCAGTGCCAAGGCTTGCGGACTGGTGCGTGGTCCACACAATCGAGGAGGACGAAAAACTTCACCAACTCGCCGCAGCGCACACTGACCCCGCGAAGCTTAATCTTCTAAGAGAGATAAATCGTCGTTACCCGGCGGGACTCGACAGCGCGCACAGCTACCCGCTCGTCGTAAGAACGGGCGAGCCTGAGTTGATCTCTGAGATTACGGACGAAAAGCTTGCGCGCGTTTCGCGGGATGAAGAGCACCTGCGGCTGCTCAGTGAGCTTGGGTTGAAATCAACTCTGTGCGTTCCGCTAAAGGCGCGCGGGCGCACACTCGGCGCAATCACCTTTGCGACCGCCGAATCCGGGCGCATATACAACGAATCCGATCTTGCGCTAGCAGAAAATTTAGCGCACCGTGCGGCGACTGCTGTGGACAACGCGCGGCTTTATCAAGAGGCGCAGAGAGCCAATCGCGCGAAGGACGAATTTCTCGCAACTCTCTCGCACGAATTGCGAACACCCCTGACGCCGATCATAGGCTGGGTTCACATGATTCGCGGCGGGATGTTGAAGGGCGACGATATGGATCGCGGCCTCAGTGTCGTTGAGAAGAATTCTCAAACCCTGACGCGACTCATAAACGATCTGCTGGACATGTCCGCAATCATAAGCGGGAAGATGCGTATTGAGAAAGTTCCCGTTCCGCTCGACGCGATTCTAAAAGAGGCCGTTGAAACTGTCCGCCCGTCGGCGGAGCGTCGCGGCATAATTCTCGAAGTTAATAATTGCGATGACTCTCAGGTCATCATCAACGGCGACCGGACGCGGCTCGTTCAAAGCTTCTGGAACATTCTTGTAAACGCCGTAAAATTCTCGAACGACCACGGGCGCATTCGTGTCGCTTGCGAAACGGATGAAAGGGAAGCGCGCGTCACAGTCGAAGACGAAGGGCATGGGATTACAGCGGATTTTCTGCCACTCGTCTTCGAGCGTTTCCGGCAGGAGGATAGTTCAAAGACAAGGTTGCACGGAGGACTTGGCATCGGACTCGCTCTCGTCAAAAGTTTCATAGAGGCGCACGGAGGACAGGTTAAAGCCGAAAGCGATGGACCGGATCGTGGAAGCCGCTTCATAATCAGTCTGCCGCGCTTCGGCGTTGATGTGAGCCATGAAGAGCCGTTTGCCTCTCACGCGGAAGCGGAAGCTGCGCCGAACGAGGTCAACGTGCTTGTCGTTGAAGATTCGCCAGACACTCTGGAGTTATTGCATAAGGCTCTCAAAAAGCGCGGCTACAATGTGAAGTCCTGCGCGTCAGCCGAAGAAGCTTTGCGCGCGGCCTCGTCTCGTCAATACGACATAGTTATATCTGACATAGGGATGCCTGAAACGAACGGCTACGAATTGATAGAGCGCCTGCGCCTGCTCCCGCACATGAGCGACGTTCCGGCGATAGCTCTTTCAGGCTACGTCACGCGCCGAGACGTTGAAGCAGCGCTCGCCGCAGGCTTTGACGCGCACATAGCAAAGCCCACAGACCCCGCAACATTGATAGAAGAGATTGAGCGGACACTGCAAAGAAAATGATGAATTGAGAACTGCCAGCTTTTTCGCTCTTGGCATTATCGCTCGGTTTGAGATAGAGTAACGCGAATACGAAAACGAAACTTTAGGTCCACATCTGTCAAGCTAGCGTTCCACGAAGAGGATAAGCCCCGATGCAAGTAATTCTTATGCCTCCCTCTTTTAATTACCTCGCTGCCGTGTATCAGATGCCATCGCCATCCCGCGTTCTGGCGGGCAATGATGGTTCGCCTCCAACAGATGCGATGCCTGTGGAGGATTTTTCTGAAGAGACTAAGCGCGAGAGGCCGCACGCCCTGGTAGTTGACGATGCGCCGGACGTGACGGAGATGATCGCAATGTTTCTGGAGCACGCTGGCTACCATGCGGTCATGGCCTTCTCAGCCCCGGAAGCTTTGGAAACGGCGCGACAAAACCATTTTGAAGTCGTAGTCTCCGACATAGGAATGCCCGGCATGAACGGCTACGAGTTGGCCGAAGCCCTGCGCGCACTGCCCGATTACGAGCACGTCCCCTTGATAGCCGTGACGGGCTTCTCTGTTTACGATGATCGCGGACGCGCGCTCGAATCCGGCTTCAACGCACACATGACCAAGCCCATCAACCCCATGACACTCCTCGATCTGATTAAGAACTTAAGGGAAGGAGAGAATGAGGGATGAGGGCGGCAGCGATGAGGGATTAATGAAAAGAAAGACATTTCTTTTTTCTTTACTTCATTCCTCATCGCTGCCGCCCTCATCCCTTCGCTTATGGTCGAGGGTGCGAAGAGACGCGTGGGGTTCTTTAATGGTGAGACGACCATACAGGCTGTCTTTCTGGTCTTCGGCGCAATCGTAATAGGTCTTGTAATACGCAAGCTGCAATACGCTTCGCAGGCGATCTGCTGCGGCGACTTTGACGGCTACTATCACATCAAGTGGAGCAGTCTGCTCTGGGAGGGAATGCGGCAGGGGCATTTCCCGCCAAAGTTTATCTGGTTGCCGCTCACCACACTCAACCCGAACGATTATGTTGACCATCACCTGCTCTTCCACTTCCTACAGATTCCTTTTACATGGTCCGGCGACCTTCGCGCAGGAGCGAAAGCAGCCTCCTGGCTCTTCGCAACGCTCGCGGTTCTCTCCTGCTACTGGCTGATGCTGCGTTATCGCATACGCCACGCACTCATCTGGTTAGTCGCGCTTCTTGCCTGCTCCGCGCCCTTTCTTTATCGGCTGAACATGGCGAAAGCGCCGCCCGTCGCAATCATCTTCACGGTCATAGGCATCTATCTTCTGTTCGAGAAGAAATATCTCCTGCTTCTGCCGCTCGCGTTTCTATTCGTGTGGGCTTATAGCCTCTTCATAATCCTGACGGGCATGGCCGTCATATGGACTCTGGTGATTGCGTGGACCGAAAGGAGATTCGATTGGCGGCCTCTTGTTTGGACCGTTATGGGAACAATCGCGGGGCTTGTAATCAATCCCTATTTTCCGAAAGACATTTCGCTCTTCGTAGAACACTTTTTGATTAAAGCGACGCTCTCAGGCTTCACAACAGAAGTTGGAAACGAATGGTATCCATATGAAAGTTGGTACTTGCTCTTAAACTGCGGCGTAGCTTTCATCTCTATGGTCGTGGGCTACGTCGCTTACGACTCAGCGGACCGACAGCGCTCCGCTCGCTCACTCTTCCTGCTGCTCTTCTCGACCGTCCTGATGATAGCCAGCTTCCGCTCGCGCCGCTGGGTTGAATATTGGCCGCCCTTCGCAATTCTGTTTGCGGCCTTCACGCTCAAGCCTATTCTTGAAGGCGTTCGCGCACACTTTACACGGCTGCCGAGCGATGTGATGGAAGAGCTAAAACCTTTTCTCGATAGGCATGAACTGTCCGGCGAAGCTGAAACAGAGCGTCGTAGAGATTTCTGGAAAGAGATCGAAATTGCGGCTGTAGGCATCGCTCTGGGATTGGCAGCCTACTTCATCTTCAAGCAGTTCGCTTACCCGCCGCCCGACGTGTCGCGCCTGGCTGCGCTCAAGGCTCTAAAATTCATCATAGCCGCAGTCGTCACCATTTCGTGCCTCTGCGCCTACGTCCTCTGGCGTCGAAGCTTGATGAAGACTTTTACAGTCATTCTAGTTGCGATGCTCATCATCGTCTTGAACTTCAACCTGCACGAGACCAGAAAAGAAATAGCCGGAGACGCGGAGCCGGACCATTACGAAGCATCTATGGCCTGGATTCGTGAGAACGTCCCGCAGGGCGAGATGATTTTTAGCACGGACTGGGATGATTTCCCGAAGATGTTCTACTACGACACGAAGCACACTTATGTCTCCGGCCTCGATCCAACGTACTTGCTGGACCGCGACAATCAACTGAAGCGCGACCCATCGCTTGCGGAGCTTTATAAAAACATCACGCTCGGCAAGGATGTCACGATCAACAACGAGAGGAAAGAGTATGGCCCCGTCATACGCGAAAGGTTCGGCGCGCGTTACGTCTTCTCGGACAACGACCACGAAGATTTCATAGGCCGTGCCTTAGATAGCGGCTGGTTTGAAGAGGTTCACATATACACCTTCGAGCGCAAGGACGGTCGTGCGTTCACTCAAAAAGAGATAGACACGATTGAGAAGACCGCGCCCGCTGAGCTTAACAACTGGACGTTGATAACGGGAGGCCGTCGTTTGGTCTCAGGCGCTACGCGCGACATGATGTGCACGGATGTAAATGGATTGTGCGACCAGTTCGTCGTCAACAAAGACCTTGACAGCACAGTGCTAAGGATACGCGACCAGAAGGGACAGCCGCCCGAAGAATCCAAAGATGAAGGCGACGAAGGCGACGACAATGATAACGGCGGTGATGAGCAAGGCAATCAGTAGATTTCGGATTGCGGATTAATGAAGACGAGAGCGCCTTGCTTTTCAATCTGAAATCCGCATTCCGCAATCATTACTGTGTTGTTGCTCCTTGCGAGGATTGAGCTAATGTTCTCTCCAGCGCAGAAGTGAGCATTTGAAGCCCGCGCTCGCCCGCAGCGAAGCTCCTCAGTTTTCCTTCGGCATCGAACAGGTAATAAGCGGGCACGTATCCGTTCTCGTTCTGAAAAGCGTCGCGTAGCTTGTGCTGGTTATCAACCGCGCAAGGCTCTGTGATGTTGTACTTCGCAACAGCTTCGCGCACGGCTTCAACGTCAGTATCAGCTTCGTAGCGCGGCATGTGAATGGCTATGACGCGCAATCCCGCGTCAAAGTGTTTGTCGCGCCACTCCCCTACGCGCTCCATATTGTCCTTGCAGATGCCACAACTCACGGACCAGAAATGCACCAACGTAGGATGACCCTTCGCTTCCGTCTCCGCATGAGCCTGCGTAGCACCGAACCACTCGGTCGCCCCGTCAAGCTGCGGCATCTCTGTCCCAATCCTCATTGGCATAATCAGTTTTCAGTTTTCAGTTTCCGGTTTTCAGTCTTTAACTCAAAACTGAAAACCGGAAACTGAAAACTCCCTTTCACGCTTTTATCGTCTCCTGCCCCGGCTTCCATTCGGCCTGGCAGAGTCCGCCGGTCTGAAGTGCCTGAATGACGCGAAGTGTCTCTTCGGCTGAGCGGCCAATGTTGAGATCGTGAATCACCTTGTAGCGAAGTATGCCTTCTGGATCAATCACGAAGAGGCCGCGAAGAGCTATGCCCTTGTCTTCGATCAACACGCCGTAATCGCGCGCGACCTGCTTGGTCGAATCCGACGCGAGCGGGTATTTCAAATCCGCCACGCCGCCTTTGTCGCGCGGCGTGTTAATCCATGCGCGATGTGAATAGACAGAGTCGGTCGAGACACCAATGATGTCCGCGCCAATTCCTTTGAAATCTTCGTAGCGGTCGCTGAACGTGGTCAACTCTGTCGGGCAGACGAAAGTGAAATCCAGCGGGTAGAACAAGAGCACCAGCCATTGTCCTTTGTAGTCGGAGAGCTTTACGTTCTCATTCAGTTTCTCAAGATTCTTAGTCGAAGCCATGTCGAAATCAGGCGCGGGTTGCCCGACCATAGCTTTCTCAGTTGCTGTTGCTGTCGCTTGCATAATTCTCCATCCCTCTTGATTAATTCTTATTGCGAGACGCGCGGAATCTTAGAGCTTCTCGCCGCGCGTCGCCTTAATTTCAAAACTCGTAAGATTGCATTTCAATCACGGCAACTTGGACACAAACCTCTGAGCGTCAGGTGAATCGTCTCAGGCTTGAAGCGCGTCTTTCTGACAGCCGCGCGAACCAGATCGCTTGAGACGGCCAAGTCAAAATCAACCAGCTTGCCGCAACTCGTGCAGAGCGCGTGATCGTGCCTTTCGGTCACGCGGTCATAGCGGCTCGCGCCGTTGCCGAAACTTATCTCGTGAATCAATCCGGCGTCCTTCAAGTATTTCAGCGAGTTATAGACTGTGGCATAGCTTATAGAAGGCAGACGACAGCGCGCGGCCTCATAAATCTCGCTGGCCGTCATATGGTTCTCGCTCTCGCGTATCACCTGAAGGACAGCATCGCGCTGCCTGGTGAGCGCACGCGCGCCACCCTGATCTCCTTCACCTTGTCTCATGGTTGTTTAAGCTGGAATTAGAATAATTCTAAATTGGAGATTTGTCAAGAGGAAGTTTAGTCAGTGCTGGGAGCGCAGGCGGCTCGCCTGCAAGATTGCTGAAAGCAAGCTCAGTTTTGTTCGCGCTCACGCGCTCAATGCAGGCAAGGATGCCTGCGCTCCCAACTTTTACCAGCGATGATATGCGGGGTGGCCGGGCTTGACTGCGACGAATGTGCCGCGACAGGTGGCGCAGACTTTGTCGTGGGCTATGAGTTCTGCTTCGACGATTGCGCGATCTTCTGTTGATTCTATAACGCGAGCGACGAGTTTGATAGGTCTATCGGTCGGCGTCGGGCGTTTGAGCTTGATTGCGTAATCAGCCGTGACCGTGCAGGGCGGACTATCCTGTTGGTTGCGATTCATCAGATGCCACGCGGCTGTCCAGTTCGAGTGGCAATCCATCAGAGTTCCAATGATGCCGCCGTTGAGCATCCCCGGGTATGCCTCGTGATACTTTTCAGGCTGCCATTCGCACACAACTTCATCGCCTTCAAGCGCGAAGCTGCGAATACGCAATCCCTTCTCGTTCGCAGGACCACAGCCGAAACACTCGTTTCGCGGCGCGTATCTCTCTTGAAGACTCTGTTCCGTCATAGCAATTAGCCACAGATTAGCGCAGATGTACGCGGGTTAGAGATGATTGGATCAACGTGAATCCGCCTTTCATCTCTGGCCTTCGATGTCCGTTCACCAGTTAAGGGTCACGTCAATCGGCTGCGGCAGTCCTTCGATGCTGAGCACAAGGCCATGCTGGTTTGCGACCTGCTCGCTATTCGGAGTCTGGAAAAATATTAGACCGCGACGATGACGCCCTACGTCTAGCGGAGCGCTCAAGTCGAAAGCGTGCGTGCTCATATCTTCCTCAAATTTTTTACGTGCCTTCGGATTGTAAAGATATATCTCATCGGTCTTGAGAATGATCGAGACAGTCTGCTTGATGGTGCGCGCCTTCCATTCGCGCCCCTCACCATCGCGCAAGTGAAAGCGCACATGCTTGAACGGTAGCGGCGAGCCGCTCTCGTTGCTCATCTCGATTCGGACGGGAAGCAACCCTGCTAGCGGAAGGTTCGCTTCAAACAACTCCTGGCTCTCTTCGTCCGTGAGAAGCGCGACTGCGCGAAGGGTGAAGCCTCCGGCGCTCCGTTCCTTTCCGCCCACGATTGGCGCATCAACTTTCGGCTTGACCTTATAGAGAGAGCCGCCGCAGCTTGCGATTAAAGAAGTCAGCGCAAGCATTAGCAATAATGGCGCGAATCTTTGGAATCTATCTTTCATTATTCCAACCCCTGGCGAGCAAACTCTCTCACGCGCATTTCAAGCGTGTCAACGGAAATGAGCAAAGAGACTATCGAGCGTCACAGCGCACCAATCTTCTTTTCAGCCTTCTTTACTTTTTCGCTTCGCCCGTCACGGTGAACTTTATGTCGTCCGAGCTTTCAGCGAGTCTTCTGTCGTTGCCGTTGTAGGCTTCCACCTTGCATGTGTATGAGCCGGGCGCGAGCGGTTTATCGAGAGTGTAAGAGAGTCCGTCAACGCGCTTATTGATGTAATCGTAGTTAGTCTGAGCGCCCGACGAGATGTCGGCGAAGATGCTCATCTTGTAATAGGCTGCGTCGGGGTAAGCCGCCCATTTCACCTCTATGTTGTTCCCGTCGATTTTTGATCCTGCCTTTGGGTTCAGAACATTCAGATCGCTCTTGAAAAGGTTCGTGTCAGGCGCGAAGAAAGTCTTGTCGGCTTCTATCTTGTACTTGGCCGATTGGACTATGCCGGAAGTTGCGAAGACGTAATAGGGAGTGTTGAAGACTTTTACGGTCAAGCCTTCGTAAATCTTTGGCGGCACGTTCTTAATCAGATATTCACCATTCGCGTCCGTCTTCGTCGTGAAGGTCTCGCCGCTGCATCCATCTACATACTGGCTGAACTTTTCGCAGAGTTTCACTTCGACGCCTTCCACAGGCTTATCGTTATAAAAGACTTTGCCCTGCACGTTGGCCTTGCCCGGCTCGGGCTTCTCTTTCTCCACACCCGTGGCGGAAGAGATTAAGCCATTTGAATCAGGCTCTGCTGAGGTTGGAGTTGCTCCAGTCGCAGTTGCGTTTGCGCTGGCGGCTTTGTTCGAGTTCGCTTCGTTGGAAGATTTGTTGCAGCCCGATATGAAGATAAAAGCTGGCAGTATGGCGGCGACAATCGCTCTGCCTTTTATTGACATCAGATTCTCTCCTTTTACCGTTTGATTCTTACATTCTGTCCAGGCTTAGACTTGAATCCATTCGTCTCGGCCTTGATTAGCTCAAACAATTTTCTGTAGCCAACCTCGAAGATAGGATCATCGAAGCGGCTCAATCTACGGTCCAGCAAATTTACCATAACGGGCGGCACAAAGTTCTCTCTGGGCGTGCCGTTGATATGATTCAATCTCTCTCCGGCATAAGCAACTCCAATCTTCGTCTGCGGCAATTCCAGATTAAAGATGCCGCCGTTCAGACACGCCATTCTCGTTCCTACAATCGTAGCCCTTCTCATTCCATCCAGTCCTATGCCCATGCCTTCGCCCATGCTTGCGGTCCAGCGATTGAC
>Ga0066662_10000492_pt1 | contig 17315 bp, 15 predicted proteins | sample GraSoiAngelo_111_FD_133939 | JGI IMG/M metagenome (GOLD analysis project Ga0066662, IMG submission 133939) | Grasslands soil microbial communities from the Angelo Coastal Reserve, California, USA - 14_0903_12_40cm | ecosystem: Environmental > Terrestrial > Soil > Grasslands | place: USA...
CCGCGCCGCGATCGTCAACTCGGGCTTCGGCTTTCCGCCGGGGCGTTTGCTGGTGAACCTGGCGCCGGCGGACATGCGCAAGACCGGCGTGGGGTTCGATCTGGCGATCGCGCTGGCGCTGCTGGCGACCGACGAGCAGCTCGACCGCGCCGCGCTGCGCGAGTATGTCGTCTGCGGGGAGCTCGCGCTCGACGGCAGCCTCCGCGCGGTCCCCGGCGTGCTCGCGATGACGCTGGCGGCGAAGCGCGCGGGATTCGAGCGGATCGTCGTCCCCGAGGCGAATCTCGGCGAGGCGGCGCTGGTCGACGGCATCGACGTGTACGCGGTGCCGACGCTGGCCGACGCGATCGCGGTCGTGCTCGGACACGGCGCGAAGTTCCGCCGCCGCGGCACGACGGTGCTCGAGCGCAGCGACCGCGAGATGTCGGGCGACTTCGCCGACGTGAAGGGACAGACGCTGGCGAAGCGCGCGCTCGAGATAGCAGCGGCGGGCGGGCACAACGTCGTGCTGGTCGGGCCGCCCGGCTGCGGCAAGACGATGCTCGCGCGCCGCGTGCCGTCGATTTTACCGGCTATGACGATTGACGAGGCCCTGGAGGTAACCAAGGTCTACAGCGTCGCGGGGCTGCTCGGCCCGCGTCCACGCGTCGTCGCGACGCGGCCGTTCCGCGCCCCGCACCATACGGCCAGCCGCGTGTCGCTGGTCGGCGGCGGCGCGCAGCCACGCCCCGGCGAGATCTCGCTCGCGACGAACGGCGTGCTCTATCTCGACGAGCTCGGGGAGTTCCCGCGCTCGACGCTCGAGGTACTGCGCCAGCCGCTCGAAGAGGGCTCGGTGACGATCGCTCGGGCAGCGGGCACGCTGACGTTCCCGGCGCGCTTCACGCTGGTCGCGTCGATGAACCCCTGCCCATGCGGCTTTCGCGGCGATAAGGCATCGGACTGCCGCTGCGACGACACCGCGGTGCAGCGGTACCTCGCGAAGTTGTCGGGCCCGCTGCTCGACCGTATCGACCTGCACGTCACCGTGTCGCGCGTGTCGTTCGACGAGCTCGTCCATCGCAACGCCACGGAGTCGTCGGCGGGGATTCAGGCACGGGTCGCAGCCGCGCGGGGACGCCAATCGGCGCGCCTGCGCAACGCCGGCATCGCGACCAACGCCGCGATCCCGGCAGCGCAGGTGCGGGGGCTGTGTCCGCTCGACGCCGACTCGCTGGCATTGCTCGAAGGCGCCGTCACGCGCGGCACGCTGAGCGCGCGGGCCTTCGACCGCATCACCCGCGTCGCGCGCACGATCGCCGACCTCGCCGGCGCGGACCGCATCGCACGCGAGCACGTCGCCGAGGCGCTGCTCTACCGCGGCACGGAGCGGGCGCGCGCGGCATGAGCCGGACAAGATTGCATCCTCGCCGTCAATGCCGAATAGCGCTCAGTCCCTCGTGTCAAAGGCGCAGCGCCAGGTGCAGGTCAAGGAGTTGAGGTCTTGCTGATTCACGATGCCGGCGCCAGGCCGCTGCAGCGTTCGAGTCGAGCCATTTCCGCGGCGGGTTCATGGCCATAATGTTTATCAGGTGACCAATGGGCTAGTCGCTTGGGGAAATCTCCACTTGCGAAAAGGACGATCTCTACTTGGCGCGCTGACCGGGTAGCGGTGACCCGCCGTGTCTGGGACCGCAGCGCGGGGGTTCGGCCGCAAGGTCGCTGGCCGGGCGCTCTCCGATGCCCTGCGCGGGCTCGTTCACCATAAGCAGTACGCCGTTGGCGGGGCGGGATTGAAATGACCCCGCGGTTTCTGGACAGGTCAGGCGCTTAATTCGGCCTGCCGGCTGCGCCATTCCGCCGGCGGAAGGTAGTCGAGCCACGAGTGCGGCCGCGATTCGTTGTAGTGGATGACCCAGGCCGTGATCGCGGTTTTCGCCTCGTCGTACGTTTCGAATCGATGTTGCCAGACGCACTCGAGCTTCAGCGTTCCCATGAACGACTCGGCAACGCCGTTCTGCTCCGGCGTGTGCGGCAGGATGAACTCCTGATGCAGACCATACGATCTGGCCAAGTCGCGGTACCGCTCAGAAGCATACACGAGCGCGTTGTCGGTGCGCAACACGACGTCGGCATCGCCGCGAGGTAAGGCCCCGAAGCGACGAATCAGCGCGTCTTCAAGAGCCCACGCCGCCTCGCGAGCATCGTTGCGCTGGCTGACGTTCAGGCCGATGCACTCGCGATCGGCACAGTCAAGCACGGCGTTGACGTAGATCAGCCCGTCGAAGCGAGTCCACACGTAGGTCGCATCGGTCGCCCACCGCACGTTGGAGATCGCGGTGACACTGGGACTGCTCTCCACGCGCGGCGCGCAGCGCTTCTTGAGCCGTCGATGCACTGCCAGCCCTTGAGCTGCATGAGCCGCTGAACGGCCTTGCGATTCACCGCCAGACCTTGCCGGCGAAGCCGAGCCCACACCATCCGATAACCCAAGTATGGCTCGGCGTCGATCAGGTGCTTAATCCGTTGCGCGAGCATCTCGTCGACCACCGGCACGCGATCGCGTTCGCGATAGTACGCGGTGCTCCGGGCGACACCAAGCACCCGACAAATCACGGCTTTGGGCCATCGTCGTCGAGCAGCGAGCCGTTCAACGTCCGCTCGACTGAAGTGAAAGGCCGCATCGCCTCGCGCCGGATCTCGTTCTCCATCACGAGCTCGCCGATTTTGGACTGGAGGCGCTTGAGATCGGCGCGATGCTCGGCTTCGACGGCCTTCTTGTTGATCTTCAGCGCGTCGACGCCGCCGCGGTGATACTCATCGGCCCAGGCGCGGAACTCGCCCTGCGTGATGCCGTGCTTGCGACAGACCTCCGGCACGGAGATCTGGCCTTTGAGCACCTCGAGGATGATCGCCGCCTTGCGCTGCGCGGTCCACCGTTCGACTTTCTCCGGTTCGCGCTGCGGCTTAGGCGGCGGGGATGGCTTTCTCATTGGACACTCATTCGCTTCGATGGTGTCCAGCTCCCGAGGGGGTCACATCAGGATCGCTCTCGCGGAAGCGGCCCAAGCCGCATGTGATAAATCTCAGCGGCTTGGGTCATTCTTGGCACATTAAGATATGTATACCAAGAAAAAGCGGTCGACCTGACCGGACTCGAACACCTACTTCCTGCTAGAGAACCTCATTTTCTAGACGAGTGCGCAATAAGTCACGCACTTTGTCTACGTCCCAGTGTCCTTGCTCTACCAGACATGGTCCTACATCCGTGAGGATCGTAAAAAAGAATCTTCGAGCTCCGCTTACTCATTGCTTCATGTGCCATGAATTCGGTCAGACGGACGATCGGGCGCTTCACGTCTCAGACAAAGTCCGGCCTCTTACCGGTCACATATGGTTAGCAGCCTGCTGGAGCGGCGTTGCTGGCACATGGCTTGTTTGCCACCGATGAGCGCATAATTCGCCAGCCGCTGATCTTGACATGGTGACTTCGTCCTGCACTCGAGGATATGCCTTTTCTAGCCTTTGAATTGCGCGGCTTGACAATCCTTGGATATCCCACCAATCGCTAGCCTTAAAGTCGGGCAACGGCGACGTATGCTCCAATGCCCAGTTAAAGCGCTCCCCGGCCCTCGAATTGACGAACGATGCGTCACAAAATGACGTCGCGCGCATTAAACTTGGCGTCACATCAACATCGAGATAAGCGTCCTCAAATGAGGCAGAACTGAAGTTCACGCCGGAGGCGATCCCGTTCAAATACGCACTATCGAATCTAGCGCCGACAAAGTTTCGGTCTTTCCAATCTATATCAAATAGCGACACCATTTCCCCATTAATTTCGTCAGTCTTCATCGACCGCGCAAACAAGGACGTTAAGGAAGCGCTGGTTACCGCAAATGCTTGTGCATCATGGGCATACCGCCAGTAGAAGCTCTGATGCTGTGGATTCTCACTCGGGCGCTGGCGGCTTAGCAAATCAATTAGCGACGCGCCATGGCCGCCCAATAACTCGTTATTCCGAGTAAAGTCGCGGAAAGGAAAGAAATAATAGCTACCTGGATGGGTTAGAACGCTCCTACGCCACAGATCATATGCTCCATGGTCTGCGAGACGATCTACGGCCCGCCGGCCGCGCGTAGCAAACCATTGTTTCAAAAACTCGGGCCATGCCTGACCTGCTGACGTACGGTGGCTCGCGAAGTCGTGAGAGGCTCTTTGGAAGAGGTACTCTGTAGCATCGTAAAGCAGTAAATGTCTGGCGCGCTGATGCGCTGCACGGAGCTGATCCAGTGCGTCGAAGTCCGCCGCGCTCAGTTGGCCTTCAATCGCGCGCACCGCTGCAGGGTCGCGCTCTTCAAACAGATCATTTGCAAGGATGGCCGCCGTCTGAGGAACGCGCTCCGAACCGTGAGCGAGGAAATCCTTGAAGCCAACTATTGCGCCGATTCGTTCCGGGCCGCCCTTGGCAAATTCCTCGGTTAACCTTGTGTAGTTATCGAAGGAGCGCTGCGCTTCCGATGAATGCGCGAGAGTAGCATTCAAGAAAAACCCAGCCGCACCGAGTCCTAGCGTCGCTACGCTTAATAGGAAGGTGGCTACGGTAGACAACGCCACTCTGCGCGGCGCCTTCGACGACTCAATGATGCTCGCACGTAAGGTACGGATTTCAAGCTTCAGCTTCTTCAGCTCGAGTCGGCTTCGTGCCGCAACATCCGGACCGTTGTTCTCCATCACATCACCTCAGGTAGCTCTTACTTTTGACGCTGTGCCCATCGACGCCCGCATCGATATGGTGCACTCTAAAGCGGGGCCTATTGCCGTCTCCGAAGCCGATGAACGCTCCGCCGTGCCTCCTAGCGCAAAGACGCTGCCGCAAGCGGTCGATCCCCAACGACCGCGCGATTTGAGCAAGCGGCTCCCCTAGCGCCGCTTGAACCTTGATGTCATCCACAGACCCCGTGCGATGAGCTGGCCCCCGATCAGGCTTGCTAGGCTGGATGGAGGGCTTCTTGCGTCACGGGCTAGGGATTCTTAGACCGTCCAAAGCGGGGATTTTTAGACCGTCACCGACACGCAGCCCAAACAGCGCGCCGAACCCCTCGTCCCACTCGCACGGGTCCCACAATCGCACTATCCGGCAGCGCCGTGTCCCAGACCGCCAGCACTTACTGCGTGTAGGCCGGGTGCTGGAGGTGCGGAGCTATCGCAAGAAAGACTCCTCCACGGCACACCTCCGGAGTTCCGACAGTCACATTCATCTGCTGGTCCAGCGCTCGGGGCACCTCGGCGTAGTCAGCAAAGGAGATCACCGTGGAAAGTTGGGTGCAAGGCTGGAGCATCAACCACAGTATCAGCATTCAAGACATATCGTCTGTGTTGATTCTCGCTTTGACCGCATACATCGCATTTGTCGCGCAAAGATTCTCAAGAGCTTCAACATATCTAGCTGTAACGAGCCAGAGCTTATCGATCGTCAATGATTTTGACAGAGGTGTAATTGAATCAGAAGAAAATGCCCAAGCAATGGCTCTCCTGAGAGAGCCACCACCCGGCCTTTCGATAAGACAAGAATATTTGTTATTTATATATCTAAACCATATTGAATACACCTATAGAGCTTGGTTAGAGGGCCTGGTAGACAAGCCGACCCTAGACGGGTTTGCCCATGACGGGCTCACCTATTTTAAAGGGAGGCGGTGCGCGCTGGTGCATATGCTTGAAAGCTATGCCGATCACTTCGCGGTATTCCTTCTTGGAATTTTCGACCAGAACGCGAGCGTCGCGGCGGAGAATCCGGCCTCTCCAAATTGAAATTAGGGACAACCTGCGGTTTTTGCAGACAAAGTTTACGTGTACAGCCGTCCTCCCGCCAAGTCGAGGTCGCCACGTTCGACGCGTACTACACGGAGAGCGTCCCTCCATAAGGACACCGCGCCATTTTCTGTCTGTGAGAACGGTAATGATGCTCATGGTGCGGCCGATGGTTCAAAGCACGACGCTTATCGCACCAGAGGCCTCCATCGCCATCTCTTCACAGCCTAATGTTTCGCACAACGTGCCCATCTGTGGCTTTGCCTCTTTGGGGGCGGTGACCGCTGGGGCCTGAGGACGGTTCTCATCGGATCTGTGTCCCAACTGTCGCGTCGAACCAATAGACGCCGTACGTAAACAATGCGAACGCCACCGTGCCGACCGCCTTGGGGCAGCAATTCTTTCGTCCAGTCGTCTGCGAGCGCGTTACGCTAGTAGAAGGCGTTCATTCTTACTTTCCTAGTTTGTTGATGCCCGTTCGGAGCATCCCGACGCACCTTCGACCGCATCACCCGCGTCGCGCGCACGATCGCCGACCTCACCGGCGCGGACCGCATCGCACGCAAGCACGTCGCCGCAGCGCTGCTCTACCGCTCCGCGGAGCGGTCCGGCGCGGCATAAAATGTCGTTCGTGCCATGTTGGCACGATTCGCCGCTGCTCGATTCGGGCGCCGCGACGGTGGGTATCGGAGCGGCATCCCGTCCTGCGGAGGATGGCCATGCGTCGTGTGCTGTGGGCCCTTACCGTCATTACGTTGGCGGCGTGCAGCGGCGGCGGGGCGCGAAGCCTGCCGGCGACGACCGGAACTGCCGACGCGTCGCATCCAGCCGGCGCCGGTCAGCCGGCTGCCGGCAGCGGCAACATCGGCCTGAGCGCGCGAACGCTGCAGTTCTCCGCGACCGGCTGGAGCGCGACGCAGATCGTCACGACGACCTGGACCGACGACTCGCGCAAGTCGGCGGTCAGCTCGGACCCCACGGTCGCGACCGTCTCACCACCCTACCAGCAAGCCACGTTCACCGCGCCCGGCGTCTACTCGGCGAAGTATTGGGTCACGCCGGTCGGTCCCGGGACGGCGATGATCACCTTCAGCGACCACGACGGCAGCGAATCGGCGACGCTCTCGGTGAGCGTGACCGGCCCGACGACGCAGACGCTCTACGTCGCGAGCGCCGGCGAGGTCGACGCGTTTCCGGCGGCCGCGAGCGGTGCGACCGCGCCGCAGCGCCGCGTCACGGGATTCTTCAAGCCGCGGGTGCGGCCGGAGAACATCTCCAGCGCCGCCGCCGCGATCACCGTCGGTCCCGACGGCACGCTCTACGTCGTGAAGAACACAAGCTATCCGAGCAGCGCGGCGTGCGCGGTGATCGTCGAGAGCGCGAATGCGAACGGCGCCAGCGGCACGCTGGGAACGATCGCGTGCGGCGCACGCGGGGCCGGAGTGACGACGACGCCGGGCGGCGAGCTGGACGTCTTGACCAGGCCGACCTCGACGACGACGGCCGTCGAGCGATTCGTGAACGGCAGCCCCACGTCGAGCCTCACGATCTCCGGCGATCCGTCCGCCCTCGCCAGCGGTCCGAACGGCGATCTGGAAGTCTCCGCGTTCGCCGACGGACTGACCGTGCAGGGCCGGGTCGATCAGTACGCCGCGGGCGCGCCCGACGGCGCGACGCCGCTCCGCTCGATCGGCGCTCCGGACAAATCGTACTTCGGGGCGGTCGCCGTCGCGCCGAACGGCGACCTCTACGCCGTGTACATCGTCCCGAACTACGAGACGGGGATCTCGACCCAGACGATCTCGGCGTACGCGCCCGGCAGCTCGACCGCGTCACGCACCCTCGGACCGTTCACGAGCGACACCGTTACGGGAATCGCCGTCGGCAAAGGCGGCGAGCTCTACGTGGCGTTCAACAGCGTCCGGTACGCCGGCAGCAGGTCGCGCGTCGACGTCTACGCGCCGGACGCGAACGGCAGCGCGAGCCCGATCCGCACCATCCCGAACCCGATACCCTCGGACGCTGCGGGCGGCACCTCGATCGTGGCGATCGCGCTGAGCCCCGCCGCACCGCCGCCTCCGGAAGAGATCCTGAGCCGGCACCGCCACCCGTGAACGTCGCCGCGGCACTGCTTCACCCGGGGTGGGCCTAGACCGCTAACGCGCCGGCCGAGTCCAAGACGTTCCGTTCGTGAAGTGGACGTAGTCGACGAAGCAGTCGTTGTGATCCGACCAGTACGAGAACAGTCCGCCGTTCACGGTGCGCCGCAGATGCCGGCTCACGTCGGCGCCGGGCGGAAAGACCTCCTTCAGATCGAACGTCGCGCGCTTCTCGTGGCGGCCGTACCGCGCACTCAGCCGAATCTCGTCGGCCGGTACCCTGCTCGTGTTGCGCAAAACCACGTCGTACGTCGCGATCTCGACGAACTCGACGCTCGTGATCCCGCCGCTGCACGACGAGATCACCACCGGCGCCGAAGGAGCGGCGGCACCGCTTTGCGCGGCCGCCGGCGCGCTTCCGGCGAACCAGCCACCGACGGCCAACAAAAAGAGCGCGCAAACCGCCACCACTGCACGCGTCGCCGGTACGCCGCGCATCGATCTCGCGCTCAGGCGCGCACCCGATGGTAGGCGACCCTTCCTTGCGCCGAGCAGGGTCGTCGCTGCGGCAAACGTGAGAACATTTCGAACCATGCGACTACCTCCGATCGACCGGTCAGCCGCTCGGGTTCGCCGATGGGCAGTCCCGCCCTGGGACTCAGGGCTTCGCGACCGCGCCCGGTGCGGCGCCCGGCAGGGCGAATCCGGCGCGGGCGACCGGCACGTTTTCGGCGCGCGTCAGGCTCGCGTGCATGTCGTCCCACGCGCGCTCCAGCGACGGCGCCAGCGTCCGCAGCGCGTGCGTTCCCTTCGGCTCCTCGTAGAAGCTCACCGCGAGGCCGAGGCCGGCGAGATACGCAGCGGTCTGCTCGCCGTACTCCGCCGGGATGCTGTCGTCGTGGGCGCCGGTCACGACGTAGAGCCGCATGTCCTTCCATGCGATCGAGACGGGACGCACGCCGCTGTTGAGGATCGCGCCGGAGATGCACATGACGGCCGACCAGCGGTAGCCGCCGCGCGGGCCGATCTTGAACACGCTGAAGCCGCCCATCGAATACCCGGTGAGATACGTGCGGCCGCGGTCGGCGGCGAACGCGTCCTGCACCGTGCCGAGCAGGTCGTACACGTCGGTCGCGGCGGGCTCGGCGTAGTCGTAGATGCCGCGCCCGTACGGCGCGACCAGGATCGTTCCGGTGCGGTCGGCGAGCCGGCGCAGCACCGGCGGCCCGAGCAGTTGAGCTTCGGTTTGCGGGTTGCCGTGCAGCACGATCGCGAGCGGCGCGCGCTGCGCCATGGCGCTCGGCGGAACGTAGATCGCGACGAGCTGCCAGGTGCGGTCGACGCGCGACGGCACGAAGAACTCGTGCAGTCCGAGCGTGCGCCGCAGCGGCGCGGGCGTTCCCGCGACGAGCTGGTCGACGGCTTCGAGGTCCAGCTTCATGATGCTCGCGACCGATTCGGCCCAGTCCGCGGGCGCGTAGTTCTCGGGGCCGGGCAGATTCGGCCGCTCGGCGTCATCGAACAGCCGGCGCCGGAAATCCGCGGCGACGTCGCGGCCCAGCTCCGCATCGATCAATGGGCGAGCCGCGTCGTAGCGCTGCATCGCCTCGGCTATCGTGCGCGCCGGCGTCGCGATGACGCCCGCCGCGGCCCTGCCGCGCGCAACGGAAGCATCGCCGGTGACCGCGAGGCCGCCGGTCGCGAACATGCAGGCGGAGCACTGCCACGAGAACGCCGCAAGCGCGGCCGCCGCCCAGCGCATCATCGTGCGTCGAGTCTACTCCCCGCCGCGATCCCGCGCGAGGGCCAATTCGCCGCGGTGCGGTGGTCCGTGGCCCGGGCGGCGGCGGCGCGACGGCGAAGAACGACGGGTGCATCCCGAAGCGCAGCGCCTCATCGCCGCCTACCGGTTGCAGCCGCATCCCGAAGGCGGCTGGTACCGTGAGACGTACCGCAGCGCCGAGCGCGTCACCACGTCGAGCGGCAGCGTGCGCAGCGCGACGACCTCGATCTACTTCCTGCTCACCTCGCACGCGTTCTCGGCCTTTCACCGGCTGGCGTCCGACGAGACGTGGCACTTCTACCGCGGCGACGCCGTGACCCTGGAGATCATCGATGCCAGCGGCCGGCACGAGTCACGCGTGCTGAGCGCCGACGCCGTACTGCAGACGACGATCGTCGCGGGCGCCCATTTCGCGGCGCACGTCGACGCGGACGACGGCTACGCGCTGGTCGGCTGCGACGTCGCGCCGGGATTCGAGTTCTCCGACTTCCACCTCACGACGCGCTCGATGCTCACGGCCGCCTATCCGCACCTCGGGCCGCTGATCGCGAAGTTCACCCGCTGATCTCTCGCGTCACCCGCTGATCGCGTTCACGCGTCGAGCGTTCTCACCAGGTGTCGATCGACGGGCGCTTCTTGCCCTCGCGCGGCTTCGGCGGCGGTGCGGCGCGCAGGCCGCGCACGATCCACTCGCGCGTGTCGCGCGGGTCGATCACCGCGTCGATCTCGACCATCGAGGCCACGTTCAGCGCCTTGCCCTGCGCGTACGACTTCGCGAGCAGCTCGTCGAACAGCCGCTGCCGCTCCGGCGCATCGGCGATCGCGCTCAGCTCCTTGCGGAAGCCCAGCCGCACCGCGCCTTCGAGCCCCATCGGGCCGAACTCGCCGGTCGGCCACGCGACGCTGAAGAACGGCTCGTGCAGGCTCCCCGCCGCCATCGCCTGCGCGCCCAGCCCGTAGCCCTTGCGCAATGCGACGAAGAAGAACGGCACCGTCATGCCGGCCGCGGTCACGAACATCCGGCTGACGCGCCGCACCTGCGCCGTGCGCTCGATCTCGGGCCCGACCATGAATCCCGGCGTGTCGCACAGCGAGAGCATCGGCAGATCGAACGCGTCGCAGAGCTGCATGAACCGCGACGCCTTGTCGGCGGCGGGACCGTCGATCGCGCCGCCGAGATGCAGCGGGTCGTTCGCGAGCACGCCGAGCGGACGCCCTTCGACGCGCACCAGCGCGGTCACCATCCCGAGTGCGTACGCGGCGCGCAGCTCGAGCACCGATCCGTTGTCCGCCAGTAGCGCGATCGCCGCGCGCACGTCGTAGACGCGCACGCGGTTCTCCGGCACGACGGCGCGCAGCTCGTCCTGATCCGCGCACGCCCATTCGGCGAGCGGCCCCTGGAAGTACGACAGATATCGGCGCGCGGTCTCGGTCGCTTCGGCCTCGTCCTCCACGACGACGTCGATCACGCCGTTCGGCGCCTGATCTGCGACCGGGCCGATCTCCTCCGGGCGGAACGTGCCGAGGCCGCCGCCTTCGATCATCGCCGGCCCGCCCATCCCGATGTTCGCGTCGCGCGTCGCGATCACGACGTCCGAGCAGCCCGCGAACGCCGCGTTGCCGGCGAAGCAATACCCGCTGACGATCGCGACCAGCGGGATGAGCCCGCTCAAGCGCGCGTAGCTCGCGAACGTCGGCACCGCGAGCGCGGAGCCGACGTCGAAGTCGGTGTCGCCCGGCCGCCCGCCGCCGCCCTCCGCGAACATCACGACCGGGATGCGCGACTCTTCCGCGATGCGCAGCATGCGATCGGTCTTGAGATGGTTGAAATGCCCTTGCGTCCCCGCCAGTACGGTGTAGTCGTACGCCATCGCGATGCAGCGCGAGCGCTCGTCGCCGAAGCGGTCGCCGTTGACGTGCCCGAGACCGCAGACCAGTCCGTCCGCGGGGCTCATCCGCAGCAGCTCGTCCATCGGCCGCCGGCGCCGCTGGGCGGCCAGCGCGAGCTCGCCGTACTCCAGGAACTCGCCGCCGTCGAACAGGTGCGCGAGATTCTCGCGCGCGGTGCGGCGGCCGCGCGCGCGGCGCGCCGCGACCGCGTCGGGCCGCGCCTCGTCGCGCACCGCGCGCCGGCGTTCGAGCACTTCCGCCAAATCCGTGCGAGCCTCACCGGCGCCGGCGAACGGCGGTTCGGCGCCGTGCTCCGCGTCGACGTCGGCGGGCTCGATGAAGATCACCGGATCGCCGCCGTTCACGGTCGCGCCGGCCTCCGCCGCGATCCCGCGCACGATTCCGGACTGCTCGGCGGCGAGCAGGATCTCGGTCTTCATCGACTCCATCACCGCGAGCGTCCGGCCGGCTCGCACCGGTTCGCCGACCGCGACGGCGACGCTGACGAGGCGCCCGCTGACCGGCGCGGCGACGATGTGCATGCAGCGCGGGAGTGCCATGCGCGGCCGGTCGAACCCTCGCGGACGGTGCCGGCCGCCCGCGGCGCGAACCAGGCCGGATGATCGTCCGGCCGATCGAGCCTTCCGACGAAGACGCGTACCGCGCGATCCTCGAAGCGACGAGCGCGGAGGACCGCTACTGCCGCTTCTTCCACCGCGTCGACCACTTCGATCCGGCGGAGATCCGGCGGTTCGTAGAGACGCGCTCCGACACGATGGGCGTCATCGCGTTCGACGACGCGGCGCCGCTCGGCGCGGCGCACGCCGTGCTGGTCGACGACGAGACGGCGGAACTGGCGATCGTCGTCGCGGGCGGCGCGCGCCACGAAGGCGTCGGAACGGCGCTCCTCGACGCGCTCATCGCACGGCTGAAGCAGCGCGGGCTGCGCCGCCTGATCGCGTGCTCGCTGCGTGAGAACCGTGCCTTCGAGCACCTCGCGCGCCACGCCGGCTTCACCGTCGACCTCGCCGACGGCGCAGCGTGGCGCTGGGTCCTGCCGCTGACCGCCGATCTCGGAACGCCGACGCGATGACCGTCGCCGGCGAGTCGCGCGTCGCCTATGCGACGGCGAACGGGATGCGGCTGTGCTACGAGACGTTCGGAAACCGCACCGATCCGCCGCTCGTGCTCGTCATGGGCCTCGCCACGCAGATGATCGTCTGGGACGAGGAGTTCTGCTCGATGCTCGGCGCGCGCGGCTTTCACGTCGTGCGCTTCGACAACCGCGACATCGGGCTCTCGACGAAGCTGCTGCACGCGCGCACGCCGAGCGTCGCCGAGCTGATGCTCGCGCAGGCGACGGGCCTGCGCTTTCGCATCCCGTACACGCTGCGCGACATGGCGGCCGACACCGTCGGCCTGCTCGACGCGCTCGGCATCGAGTCGGCGCATCTCGTCGGCGCCTCGATGGGCGGGATGATCGCTCAGGAGGTCGCGATGGCGTTCCCCGAGCGCGTCCGCACGCTGACGTCGATCATGTCGACGACCGGCGACCGGAAGCTGCCGCGCGCCCGGCCGCGCGCGCTGGCCGTTCTCTCGCGCCGCGTCCCGCACGACCGCGAGGGCTACATCCGCGCCTACGTCGACACCTGGCACGTCCTCGCGGGCGACCACTTCCCGTTCGACGCGGCCTACTGGGCGCGTCAGGGCGCGACCAGCTACGAGCGCGGGATCAATCCCGCGGGCGCGGCGCGCCAACTGCTCGCGATCATCGCCTCGGGGAGCCGGAAGGGACGGCTGCGCGGCGTGAAGGCGCCGACGCTGGTCATCCACGGAACCGACGATCCGCTGATCCCGGTCGAGGGCGGCCTCGACACGGCCCGCACCATCCCCGGCGCCGAGCTGATGCTGGTCGACGGAATGGGACACTCGTTCCCGCGCGAAGTGTGGCCGCGCATCATCGACGCCATCGCGCGGCACGCAGCGCGCTAGTCCCGGAGGAACTTCGATGCCCGACGCCCCGTGGATCGCCTCGTATCCGTCGCCCGCGCGCTGGGACGCGCCGCTCGAGCTGGGCCCCGTCGCCGCGATTCTGGACGGCGCGGCGCGCGAGTTCGGCGACCGCCGGGCGGTCGATTTCATGGGCCGGCGGGCCACCTACCGCGAGCTGCACGCGCTGGCGGACCGCGCGGCGAAGGGCTTCCAGCAGCTCGGCGTGCGCCCCGGCGTGCACGTCGGTCTGTACATGCCGAACACGCCGCACTATCTGGTCGCGTTCTTCGGCGTGCTGAAGGCGGGCGGAACGGTCGTCAACTACTCGCCGCTCGACGCCGCGCAAGTCCTCGAGCACAAGATCGAGGACAGCGAGACCGTGATCCTCGTGACGCTCGACGTGCCGCCGCTGCTGCCGCAGATGGAGGCGCTGCTCGGCACCGCGGGCTTCAAGACGCTCGTCGTCGCGAGCCTCGCCGATCTCGCGGCGTTCCCCGCGTACGCGGGCTCGCCGGCCGGCGGCGGTTCGGCGAACGGCGCGGGCGGGCGGATGTCGTTCCACGCGCTGCTCGACAACGACGGCGCGTATCAGGAGTATCCGATCGGCGATCCGGCCGTGACGCTCGCCGTCATCCAGTACACCGGCGGCACGACCGGGCTGCCGAAAGGCGCGATGCTCACCCACGCCAACCTGACTGCGGCGACCTCTCAATATCTCGAGACGACGAAGGTCGAGCCGCCGGTGCTGACGCCGGGCGAAGAGCGCACGCTGCTGGTGCTGCCGCTGTTCCACATCTACTCGCTGACGGCGTGCATGCTGCTGTGCGTGCGGCTCGGCGCCGAGATGGTGCTGCACCCGCGCTTCGACCTGGACGCGGTCGCGAAGGACCTCTCCGCCAAGAAGATCACGATCTTCATGGGCGTGCCGACGATGTTCACCGCGCTCCTCGCGTACCCCGGTCTCGCCGAGCTGGACTGGACGTCGATCAAGTACACGGCCTCCGGCGGCGCGCCGTTGCCGCTCGACGTGCAGCAGCGCTTCCAGGAAGTGACCGGAACGCCGCTGTGCGAGGGCTGGGGGATGACCGAGACCTCGCCGTCCGGGACGTTCACGCCGATGCGCGGGATGCGCAAGGCCGGCTCGTGCGGCATCCCCGTGCCGCAGGTCGACTTGAAATTCGCCAGCGTCACCGATCCGTCGCAGTACGTGCCGCTCGGCGAGCGCGGCGAGATCTGCATCAAGGGCCCGAACGTGATGAAGGGCTACTGGAAGAACGAGGCGGCGACGCGTGACTCGATGACGGCCGACGGCTATTTCCGCACCGGCGACGTCGCGTACATGGACCCCGACGGGTTCGTGTTCATCGTCGACCGAATCAAGGACATGCTGCTGTGCGGAGGCTACAACGTCTACCCGCGCAACATCGAGGAGGCGATCTACACGCATCCCGATGTCGCCGAGTGCTCGGTGATCGGCGTCCCCGACGAGTACCGCGGCCAGTCGCCGAAGGCGTACATCGCGCTGCGCAGCGGCGCCGAGCGCTTCACCATCGAGGAGCTCAAGACGTACCTCAAGGACAAGCTCGGCAAGCACGAGATGGTGCAGGAGGTCGAGTTCCGCGACGCGCTGCCGAAGACGCCGGTCGGCAAGATCCTCAAGACCGCGCTGTACGAGGAAGAGGCCCGGGCGCGCGCCGGCGCGGCGGGAAATCGCTGACCATGGGCGACGACAAGCCGAAAGACCCGCTGGCGCTGTGGCGCGACATGCTCGCGCAGTGGGAGACCAGCGTCAACGCGCTCGCCAACAAGACGATGGCGACCGACGAGTACAGCAGCTCGATGCACGGCGCGATGGGCATGACGCTGCGCATGCAGGAGACGGTGCGCGAGTTCATGGCCGCGTATCTCGCGAGCACGAACCTGCCCAGCCGCACCGAAGTGCTCGGCATCGCCGAGCGCCTGGGCGCGGTGGAAGCGCGGCTCGACCGGATGACCGAGCTCCTCGAACGCATCGCGACGCCGGCGGGAGCGCCGGCACCGTCGGCGCCGGCGGCGCGGCCGCCGCGGACGAAGAAGCCGCCGGCCGCCGAACCGAGCGCGTGAGCTCGACCGCGGAGCGCATCCGGAGCGAAGTCGAACGCGCGATCCAGCGCAGCATCAAAGGGCTGGAGTACTTCGCCTCGCCCGCGCCCGCGGTGGGGCCGACGCCGAAGGACGTCCTCCACGAGCGCGGGACGCTCCACCTCTATCACTACCGAGCTGTCGCGGACGAGATCTACCGCATCCCGATCCTGATCGTGATGGCGACCAGCAACCGCGGCTACATCCTGGATCTGGCGCCGGGCCAGAGCTTCGTCGAGTACCTGATCGGCCGCGGCTACGACGTCTACCTGATCGACTGGAGCCCGCCGCTGGCGGCCGACCGCAACCTGACGTTCGAGGACTACACGCTGCGCTTCATCCCCGACTGCGTGCAGCGCGTGCGCGACGACAGCGGCGTCGACGACGTCACCGTCATCGGCTACTGCATGGGCGGCGTGCTGTCGGTCATCTACGCCGCGCTGCACCCGGGCGACTTCACCAACCTCGTCTGCTTCACGACGCCGATCGACTTCAGCAAGATGGAGCTGTTCGCGAAGTGGTCCGACCGCCGCTTCTTCGACGTCGACAAGCTGGTCGACTCGACCGGCAACGTGCCTTCGGAGCTCATCTTCTCCTCGTTCGAGATGCTACGGCCCGCGACGCGGCTGGCCGGTCAGGCGCAGCTCTGGGAGAACATGGGAGACGAGCGGTTCGTGCGCTCGTACCGCGCGTTCGAGCGCTGGTCGACCGACACGCTGCCGCTGGCCGGCGAGTACTTTCGCGAGACCATCAAAGAGCTGATCTGGGAGAACCGCTTGCACAAGAACGAGCTGGTCGTCGGCGGGCGGCGCGTCGACCTCGGCGCGATCACCGCGCCGATGCTGCACGCGATGGCCGAGCACGACCACATCGTGCCGTACGACGCGGCGAAGCCGCTGATCGGTCACGTCGGCTCGGCCGACAAGGAAGAGATCGTGCTCAAAGGCGGCCACGTCAGCCTGGTCGCGGGCCCGAACGCGGTCAAGCGCTTGTGGCCGCGGCTCGACGCGTGGCTCGGAGTGCGCTCGGTATGAGCGACACGGCGACGCGCACCTATCCGCGCACGGTCACGCTCGCCGATGCGGCGTACGAGCTGCGGTTCATGCGCCCGGGCGACGAAGCCGCGGTGCTCGCGTTCGCGCGCGAGCTGCCGGCGCACGACCTGCTGTTCCTGCCGCGCGACATCACGCACCCGAAAGTTCTCACGGCGTGGATGCACGAGATCGAGCGCGGTGCGCTGACGACGCTGCTCGCATTCCGCGGCGCCGAGGTGGCCGGCTGCGCGACGGTCGCGCGCGATCCGCTTTCGTGGTCGCCGCACGTCGCCGAGCTGCGCGTCGTCGTCGCGGTCGGGGCGCGCGGCAAGGGCCTGGGCCGCGTGCTCAGCGCGGAGGCCGGCGAGCTGGCGGTCGCGAGCGGCGTCGAGAAGCTGACCGTGGAGATGACGCCCGATCAGATCGGCGCGGTCACCGTGTTCGAGACGATGGGCTACAAGGCCGAGGCGCTGCTGCGAAACCACGTCAAGGACGCCGGCGGCGTCAAGCACGATCTCGTCATCCTGAGCCTCGACGTCGAGCGCTTCCGCACTCGCGCGGCGGCGTACGGGCTGATGCCCGAGGACGCTCCATGACGAATCG
>Ga0066662_10000493_pt1 | contig 17314 bp, 19 predicted proteins | sample GraSoiAngelo_111_FD_133939 | JGI IMG/M metagenome (GOLD analysis project Ga0066662, IMG submission 133939) | Grasslands soil microbial communities from the Angelo Coastal Reserve, California, USA - 14_0903_12_40cm | ecosystem: Environmental > Terrestrial > Soil > Grasslands | place: USA...
GGCCACGGCTAAGAGACGGAGCGACGCGGCCTCGAAGCCAGCGGCACGCCAGGTTGAGGCGAAGTAGGTCCACCAGCCCTCGAGCGCGACGAGCGTGGTCAGCCCGGAGGCATAGACCAGGAAGGTCCAGGTCGACCAGCGTGGGTGGATCGGCTCCACAACGGGTAATCCTCGGCCGGTGACCGGACGGAGCGGTTACCGTTCGAGACAGATGGCACGCCGTGACGTCGACAAGCTGCAGGAGGAGATCGAGGAACTGTTCGCGGACCTCTGGCAGGTTCCGCGCTTCTCGGGGATTCGCCACGGCTTCCGGCCGAACGTCGACTGCTTCCACACCGACGATCCGCACACGCTGACCGTCGTCGTCGAGCTGCCGGGCGTGGACCCGCGCTCGCTGCAGATTGTCGCGGGCGAGCGCGTGCTGGCGATCGCCGGCGAACGCAAGCGCCCGAAGGTGCCGGGGCGCGTCTATCAGCAGATGGAGATCGAGACCGGCAAGTTCCAGCGCCAGGTGCGGCTCGTCGAGGACGTCGACCCCGCGCGCGCGGAGGCGTCGCTCGAGAACGGCGTGCTCACCGTCGTGCTGCCCGTCGTCGACCAGCCGACTGCCGTCGGCCGCGTGACGATCACGGTGCGCGCATGACCGACATCACCTTCGAGACACCGGAGCCGCAGGAGCAGCAGCTCGACCTCCCGGCTGCGCTGCCCGTGCTGCCGCTGAAGGAGACGGTCGTCTTCCCGCAGTCGATGTCGCCGCTCGCGATCGGGCAGGACCGCTCGGTGCGCCTGATCGACGACGTCGTGTCGGGCGACCGTCTGCTCGCGCTCGTCACGGCGAAGGACGGGTCGATCGAGTCGCCCGGCTGGGACGACATCTACGCGGTCGGCACCGTCGCGCTCGTGCACAAGATGATCAAGGTCCCCGACGGGACGCTCCGCATTCTCGTGCAGGGGCTCGAGCGCGTGCAGCTCGACCACCGGCTCGACAACGACCCGTATCTGCTCGGCGAGTTCAGCGCGCTGCCGGACGTGCTCGTCGACACGCCCGAGGTGGAAGCGCTGACACGGAACGTGCAGGGGCTGTTCGCGCGCATCATCGGGCTCGCGCCGTACCTGCCGGAGGAGCTGCAGCTCGCGGCTGCGAACGTCGACGACCCGAGCGCGCTCGCACACCTCGTCGCGTCGACGCTGCGGACGATCAAGACGGAAGAGCGGCAGGAGATCCTCGAGGAGGTGAACGTCGAGCGACGGCTCCGGCTCGTCTCGACGATCCTGAACCGCGAGCTCGAGGTGTTCGAGCTCGGCTCGAAGATCCAGTCGCAGGTCCAGTCGGAGATGGAAAAGGGCCAGCGCGAGTACTACCTCCGCCAGCAGCTGAAGGCGATCCAGCAGGAGCTGGGCGAAGGCGACCCCGAGCAGGCCGAGGCGAACGAGCTCCGCGAGCAGCTCGACAACGCGCAGCTGCCGGAGGACGTGCGCAAGGCGGCCGAGCGCGAGCTCGGGCGGCTCGAGAAGCTGCCGCCGGCCGTGGCGGAGTACGGCGTGATCCGCACCTACCTCGAGTGGATCCTCACGCTCCCGTGGCAGGCGTACACCGAGGACAACCTCGACCTCGACCACGCGCGCGACGTGCTCGACACCGACCACTTCGACCTCGAGAAGGTGAAGGACCGGATCATCGAGTACCTCGCCGTCGCGAAGCTCCGCAACGAGGTCTCCGGCCAGATCCTCTGCTTCGCGGGGCCGCCCGGCGTCGGCAAGACGTCGCTCGGCCACTCGATCGCCCGCGCGCTCGGGCGGAAGTTCGTGCGCCTCTCGGTCGGCGGGGTGCGCGACGAGTCCGAGATCCGCGGCCACCGCCGCACGTACATCGGCGCGATGCCCGGCTCGATCATCCGCTCGATCCGCGACGCAGAGTCGGCGAACCCGCTCGTGCTGATCGACGAGATCGACAAGATGGGCGCCGACTGGCGCGGCGACCCGGCGAGCGCGATGCTCGAGGTGCTCGACCCCGAGCAGAACAAGACGTTCCGCGACCACTACCTCGACCTGCCGTTCGACCTCTCGAAGGTGCTGTTCATCTGCACCGCGAACACGCTCGACACGATCCCCGGCCCGCTCCTCGACCGCATGGACGTGATCCAGCTCTCCGGCTACACCGAGGAGGAGAAGCTCGGGATCGCGAAGCGCTACCTCTTCCCGAAGCAGCTCGGCCAGCACGGGCTGACGAAGAGCCGGCTCAAGCTGCCGGACAAGGTGCTGCGCACGATCATTCGCGAGTACACGCGTGAAGCGGGCGTGCGCGGCCTCGAGCGGCGCATCGCCGACGTCTGCCGCAAGGCGGCGACGCAGGTCGCGCGCGGCAACCTCGAGACGATCAAGGTCGACGACGAGCTGCTGCGCGAGTGGCTCGGCCCGCGGCGGTTCTCGGGCGAGGTGCGCAAGCGCACCTCCGACCCGGGCGTCGCGACCGGCCTCGCCTACACGGCGGTCGGCGGCGACGTGCTCTTCATCGAGGCGACCGCGTACCCGGGCAAGGGCAAGCTCACGATCACGGGCCAGCTCGGCGACGTGATGCAGGAGTCGGCGCAGGCCGCGCTCTCGTGGGTGCGCTCGCACGCGGACGAGCTCGGCGTCGGCACGACGTGGTTCGCAGACAATGACGTGCACATCCACGTGCCTGCGGGTGCCGTGCCGAAGGACGGGCCGTCGGCGGGCGTGACGATGGCGACCGCGATCGCGTCGCTGATTCGCGGCGAGCCGGTCGCGAACGACCTCGGCATGACCGGCGAGATCACGCTCACCGGCCAGGTGCTGCCGATCGGCGGCCTGCGCGAGAAGTCACTTGCCGCACAGCGCGCGGGCCTGAAGCGCGTCGTGTTCCCGCGCGAGAACGAGGCAGACCTCGACGAGCTTCCGCCGGAGACGCGCGACGCGCTCGAGTTCATCCCGGCCGACAAGATCCAGGACGTCTTCGCCGCGGCCTTCAACGGCAAGCGCCGCTCGCGTGCGACCGGGCCGATCGGCGTCGAGCGCGCAGCCGCTAAGCCGCGAAGCTCGTAACGAGCTGCGCGCAGTAGGCGCGGTCGTCCTTCGGCGCGCGCCTGCAGAGGAGCAGGTACTCGCGCTTCCCGCGCAGCACGAACGTGTACTCGTCGACGTGGTCGGCCGACGTCACGTCGTAGGCGTGCGACTTGCTGCCGGCCGCCGTGACGGTGCGCGTGCCGGTCACCTGGCCGCCCGTCTGCTGCGCGAGATCGTTCATCCGCAGCCGCAGCTCCGGGGCGACCTTCGCGAACAGCGCGTCGGAATACGCGCGCACGAGCGGGTAGGCCGAGACCTGCACGAGGTCGGGCCCGTGCGTCGCCGTCGCGCGCTTGGCCGCCGCCTGGACCTTCCAGCCCTTGGGCGCCTGAAAGCGGAATCCCGGCCCCGTCACCGTCTCCCACGACGACGGCTGCGCCTTCGTCCCCGCCGACCCCCCGCAGGCTGAGAGAATCAGCACTGCCAACAGGAGACCCTGTTTGCATCGGAGTGCCCGGGGTATCAGGCGCGCGGTAACGAGGCGAAAGGATCCAGCGAGCATGGCCAAGACAAAGGACAAGGTCTACGACGCAGCAGGGAACGTCAAACCCTACGTTGAGCGGGCGATGGCGGACGAGAAGCTGCGCGACGACGTGATGAGCGCGTTCGGGACAGCTCGTGAGCTCTACAACGAGCTGGTCGGCGGCCGCGGCGCCGTCACGCTGGCGACACGCGTCGCCACCGACGAGGAGATCCGCGACAAGCTGAAGGCCGCGGTCGACGATCTCCGCAACGCAGCCGACCGGCTCCAGGGCAAGAAGGACCACGGCGGGCGCAACGCGACGCTGCTCGTCGCGGGCCTCGCGCTGGGGATCCTGTTCAACCCGGTGACCGGCCCGGAGACGCGCCGGTGGCTGAAGGACGCGATCGGCGGCGGCGACGAGTTTGGCGGCGACTACTCGAACAACGGCCAGTAACCGCTAGCTAGCCGCGGCCGAGGTCGGTCGTCGGCGCGACCGTCGTCGGCACGAGCGTCTGCATGAGCGCCGACGGCGCGACGGGCGTCAACGCGCGTTGCAGCGAGGCCGGGTCGAGGCCGTCGGCGGTCGAGATGTCGCTCATCCCGAGCAGGATCGCCCCGGGCTCGGGCGCCGATGGGCCACCCGGGATCGCCGGCGACCAGCCGGCGGCGACCGGGAACGGCAGGTCCTTCTGGTGCTTCCACGCGTCGAGGTACGGCGTCGGGTCGACGGCGCCGTCGTAGCCGAGGTAGAGGAACGACACGGGGTGCACCTCGAAGTGCAGGTGGTACGGCGTGTGCTCGGCATCGCCCGTGTTGCCCATGAAGCCGATCACCTGCCCGGCCTTCACCTGTGCGCCGTTGACGGCGTCGGTGGAGAACGCGGAGAGGTGCGCGTAGTAGAACTGGTTGCCCTGCTGGTCGAGCAGCCACAGCCGGTTGCCGCCGACCTTGTTCCAACCGACCGAGAAGATCGTGCCGTCGGCAACCGCGACGAGCGGCTGGCCGAGCTGGCCGAAGATGTCGTCGCCGTGGTGGTAGGTGACGTCCGAGCGTGCGGCTCCGAACGTGTCGATGTACGAGCTGGGCCCGTAGACCGGGAAGACGTAGTGGCCGGCGGTCAGCTTCGGCTGCACTTTCAGCGGCCCGGACGACGCCGGCACCTTGTGGTGGACGCGGTCACGCGGCGAGTCGCCTGCGCTGACGTCGGGCGCGGTCGTGACCACGTCGGTGGTGGTCGTCGCCGCGGGCGTCGTCTGCTGCGGCGCCGGCGGCGCGGTCTGCGCCGCGGCGTCGGCGTAGCCGATCTGAATCTCGCTGTTCGCCGGCAGGCCGTCGTGGTCGGCGGTCAGGTGGAGGTCGAGCTCGGTGATCGTCCCGTGGTAGCCCTTCGCACCTTCGGGCGCGCTGCGGTCGATCGCCTGGCTGCCGATCGTCAGCTGGCCCCACGAGCCGAGATCGAGCTTCGTCCCGGTGACGGGCTGCCCGTTCCACTTCAGATTCGTGACGCCGCTGCCGTTCGCGTTGCCGCCGGCGCCCGAGTAGCCCGTGCCTGCAGACGCGCTCGCCGTCACCGCGTCGGCGGTGAGCTCGCCTTTGAAGAGCGAGAGCGCCGTGACGACCGACTCCGCATGCGCGGCTGCGTTCTTCGTCACGGAGGTCATCGCCGTCGCAGTGCTCGAGTCCGCGGAGACGACCGAACCGTCCGACGGGTACGAGAACGACTTGTCGAGCGCGGGTGCCGCGTTCGGCGGCGAGACGACGGTCGTCGTGCCCACGCTCGTGCTGCCCGGGACCGAGACCTTGATCGCCCACGCCGTCGCGGCGGCGCCGGGCGTGCGCGAAGGGCCTTCTGCAACGGCCGATCCGATCAGGAGCAGCGACAGGGCCGACAGCAGGGCGAGGCGGCGCACTGCCTGGATTCTGCCAGCGGTGGAGGCTGATGAACCGGGCTCGTCAGCCGAGTTGCTTGCGGGCGAACTCGAGGAAGCGCTCGCGCGCCTCGTCGTCCGGGCCCATCGGCTCTTCCTCGGCGTAGCGAGGATCGGCCGCGACCTCCTCGGCGACGGCGCGCAGCTCCTGCACGACCGCCTCCTTGTGCCGCGGGTCGCGCAGCAGCGCCTCGATCCACGTCTCGGTGCCGTCGTACTCGGGCACGTCGTGGTCGACGAGCAGCTGGCCGAGCAGGATCCCGATCCGGATGTAGGCGAACGTCCGGAACGCGAGGATCCGGTGCGGGCTCGCCACGAGCCGGTCGATCTCGGGCGTCTCCTCCTGGATCTGCGAGACGATCGAGCCGATCGGCTCGTCGACCAGCGGGATCCAGACGTCTTCCTGGTCGCTCATTCCCGGAAGTGTTCACGATCTTCGCCGCGCCCGCCACACGATCTGTGCAGCGGTGACGAGGAGGAGCACCCCGAACAGGCGCCGCAGCAGGTGCTCGGGCAGCGATTCGGCCACGACGACCCCGCCCTGCACGCCTGCGATCGACGCGATCCCGATCAGGGCCGCCGCGCGCACGTCGACGTTCCGGTAGCGCACCTGGCGCCAGGTGCCGACGACGGCGGTCGGGATGATCGCGAGCAGCGAGGTCGCCTCCGCATGCAGCTGGGTGAGGCCGAGGCCGAGCGCGAGCGTCGGGACGAAGAGAATCCCCCCGCCCACGCCGAAGAGCCCGGCGAGGACCCCGCCGAGGAGCCCGATCAGCGCGACGAGCACGAGCGTCATACGAGGAGCCTGACGCCGACCGCCGTGAGCAGCAGTGCGAAGCCGTACGTCAGCTTGTCGAGGGGGATGCGCTGCTGCAGCGACGTGCCGAGGAGCACGCCGACGACCGCGGGCAGCCCGACGATCGCCGCCGCGCCGGGCTTCACCTCGCCGTGGAACGCGTAGGTGATCGACGCGGCCGCGGAGCTGATCAGGATCGCGGCGAGCGATGTCGCGGAGGCGCGCCGCTGATCGAAGGCGACCGCGAGCACGAGCAGCGGCACGACCACGATCCCGCCGCCGACTCCGAAGAGCGCGCCGAAAAAGCCTGCAAGCAGGCCGATGCCGAGCAGGCGCGCCACCTTTCGTACTCTACGCCGGGTGGATGCGCTCGAACGGATCGCGGCGGAGCCGGAGCAGGCGGCGCTCTTCCTCGACATCGACGGAGTGCTCGCGCCGATCGTCGCACGGCCCGAGGACGCGCGCGTGCCCGATGACACGCGCGCGGAGCTCGAGCGGCTCGCCGAGCGGTACGCGCTCGTCGCGGCGGTCACCGGGCGCCCGAGCGAAGAGGCACGCGGGATCGTCCGCGTCGATTCGATGACCTACGTCGGCGAGCACGGGCTCGAGCTCGACCCGACGGCCGGCGATTGGGCCGCGCGCATCCATTCGTACGCGGCGGGCGTGCCGTGGCCGGACGTCGAGACGAAGCCGCTCAGCGTCGCGTTCCACTACCGCACCGCGGACGACCACGCCGCCGCGCGCGTCGAGCTCGAGCCCGTCGCCGTCGGCGCGCTCGACGAGGGCTTCCGCACGCGCTGGGGCCGGATGGTGCTCGAGGTGCTCCCGCCGGTCGATGCGTCGAAGGGGACGGCGGTGCGGCGGCTCCTCGAGACCTCGGGCCTGCGCCGGGCGCTCTACGCAGGCGACGACACGACCGACCTCGACGGCTTCGCCGCGCTCGACGGCCTCGACGCAGCGGTTCGCGTCGCGGTCTCCTCTGCGGAGGGCCCCGTCGAGCTCGGCGAGCGCGCCGACCTCGTGGTCGGCTCGCCGGCGGCGTTCCTCGAGCTCCTACGGCAGCTGTAGGTCGGCGGGCGTCAGCGTCGAGGTGTAGATCTCCTCGCCGGCTGTCCCGAGGTCGCGCGAGTCCGTCCAGATCGGGTGCGCGACGCCGCCCGCGATGACGAGCCCCTGGTAGTCGCCGAACTGGAACGTCAGCGCCGGCTTCTTCGTCTCGTTCGAGGACACGGTCGCGGCCGGCAACGGCGCCGCGAACGTCACGCCGCCGTCGGCCGACGCAGTGCACGTGAACCGCGCCGACTTGCGCGACGTGTCCGTGCCCGTGTCGTAGTAACAGACCCATAGACGTCCCTGGTCGTCGAGCGCCGACGTGGGCATGAACTCGTCGCGCTTGGCGTCGAGTGCATGCACGGCGTGCTCCGCACCGATCGGCGCGAGCGCCTGGTCGTAGGTGCGCACCATCACGTCCTCCGCGACGCCGGAGCCGTCGGGGGCCGCGTACGTGAGGTACACGTGCTCGGGAACGCCGGGCCGCGAGTCGACCGTGACCGTCGGCGTCGGGGTCAGGCAGCGCTGCGCCTGCGCCGGCACGGAGAACGAGCCGGGCTGCTCGCACGGCGAGATGTAGAGGCCCGTCTTGAAGGTCACATCGGTCCCGAAGGTGTCGCCGCCGTCCGTCGAGCGGTCGAGAAAGAGGCCGTGGCTCGTGTCGGACCACGAGACGAAGAGCGTGCCGGCGTTGTCGACGGCGAGGCCGGCGAACGTCGTCTCGGCCTTGCGCGCGTCGGGCACGACCACCGGCTTCGACCACGTCACCCCGTGGTCGTCGCTGTGGCTGACGACGATCAGCAGCAGGAGAGACCCGCGTCTCGCGCCGGGCGTGATTCGCGTCCACGCGACGTAGATGCGGCCTGCGTGCGGGCTCGTCGGGCTGTTGTCGATCGCGATCGCCGGCTTGTCGTCGAAGCGCTTCGAACGAACGGGGAAGACCTGGCTCACCTGCCACGGGCTGGAGGCGCCCGGTCGCGATGCGACCTCGAGCCGCGCGATGTCGAACTCGCCGTTGCCGCCGAGAAGGATCGACTCGAGGGTCACGCATTGCGCGGCGAGGAACGCGATGTACTGCCGCCCGTCCGCGCCGATCGCCGGCGCGGGGTCACCGGAATTGCAGCGCTTGCGTCCGCCGTACGGCGTCGCGAGCGGGCCGAGCCCAACCGTCCAGGTCGCGCCGGCGTCCGACGAGCTGTAGGTGCGCATCAGGTTGGCGAGCAACCCCGGTGTGTGGAGATCGATCGAGTTCGACGCCGCGAGGAGCGTGGACGGGCTCCTCGGGTCGGCAGCGATCGCAACCTCCGCCTGCGAACCGTGCGTCGCCTTCGACACGTTCACCTGGTCGAACGACGCGCCGAGCGCGGCGGCCGCCGCGACGAGGGTCGAGCCCAGCGCCGCGATCAGCACGAGCCGCTTCACCCTCGCACCGTAGCGCCGATCAGAGACCGAGGCGGTCCCGCAGCGCGCGGGACTGCCGGCGCGCGACGTCCAGCTCGGTGTGCTCCGCGTCGGCGAGCTGGAGGCGGAAGCGGTCCGGCGCGGCGCGGCGCACGCCGGCGACCTTGCCGAGGTTGACGAGGTACGAGCGGTGGATGCGCGCGAACCGCGCCGCCGGCAGGCGCTCTTCGAGCTCGCCGAGGCTGGCCGTGCAGAGGTACGACCGGTCGTAGGTGTGGACGCGGCTGTAGTCACCGTCGGCCTGCACGTAGTGCACCTGGTCGAAGTCGAGGAGCTCCGTCCCGCCGCCGGCGACGACGGCGAGCTTCTCGACGGGCAGCACGTTCTCGGCGGAGCGTTCCTGCAGCCGCTCGACGACACGCGCGAGGCGGTCGGGGTCGACGGGCTTCAGCATGTAGTCGAACGCCTCGACGGCGAACGCGTCGATCGCATAGCGCTCGTGCGCGGTCACGAACACGACGGCAGGCGGGTCGCGGCGCTCACGCACGAGGGGCGCCGCCTCGACGCCGGTCAGGCCGGGCATCTCGACATCGAGGAAGACGACGTCGTAGCGCAGCTCGCGTGCGAGCTCGAGCGCCTCCGACGCGGACGCGGCCTCGCCGACGACCTCGATCTGCGGATGGGCGGCCAGCAGGTAGCGCAGCTCGGAGCGCGCCGGCGCCTCGTCGTCCACGAGCAGCGCCCTGATGCTCACGCGACGGGGACCTCGAGCCGGACGACCGTGCCGAACGGAAACGAGCGGAGGCGGACGCTCTCGCCGTAATGCGCGGTCAGGCGAAGGTTGACGCTCGCGAGCCCGAGCCCGGTGCCCTCGCCGTAGCCGGGCTCGAGCACCCGTTCGATCGCGTCGCGCGCGATCCCGCGGCCGTCGTCGCGCACGGTCACGCGGAGGCGGCCGCGCCGCACGCGTGCGCGGACGAGCAGGTGCAGCGGCCGGTCGGTCTTGCCATGCTTGATCGCGTTCTCGACGAGCGGCTGCACGAGGAGCGGCGGCAGTCGTACGTCGAGCGCGTCCGGTGACGCGTCGATCGTCACTTCGAGCTGCGAGCCGAACCGCGCCTGCTCGAGGTCGAGATAGCTGCGCACGTGGCGAAGCTCCTCCTCCAGCGTGATGAACTCGCCCGGCCGTGCGAGCCTGCTGCGTAGGTGGTCGGCGAACGCGAGCACGAGCGCACGCGCACGCTCGGGCTCCGTGCGAATGAACGCCGCGATCGTGTTCAGCGAGTTGAAGATGAAGTGCGGCTCCATCTGCGCCTGCAAAGCGGTCGACGTCGCTGTGCTCAGCTCCGACAGCTGCAACTGCGCCGAGAACTGCACGGCGAGCGCCTCGAGCGTCTCGACGGCGGTCTCGTCGAGCGGCGACCCGGCGGTCGCGTACGCGACGATCGCGCCCGCGGGGCCGTCGGTCAGCTGCAGAGGGACGACCGCGGCCGCGCCGAGCGGGCATGCCTCGTGGCCGCACTCGGTCCGCAGGCCGAGCGGCGCGAGCAGCGGCTCGCCGCGCGCGATCGACTCGTAGACAGGGCGGATCGGCTGGTCGCCCGCGCCGTGGTGGTCGGCGCCCGCACCGACGAACGCGAGCACCTCGTGCGTGTCCGTGACGGCGACCGCGCCGTACCCGAGCTTCTCGAACAGCTCGTACGCGACGGTGCGCGCAGCGCTCTCCGTCAGCCCGCGCCGCAGCTCCGGCAGCGTCGCCTCGAGCAGCTCGAGCGCGGGCGCCTGGCGCCGCGGCCGGCGCACGCGCGCCATCAGCGCGACCTCAAGAGCGAGTAGCCGACGTCGAGCGGGCTCGGCGGATACTCGACGACGCGCGTCTCGCCGTTCGGCGCCCAGCCGCGCTTCTCGTAGAAGCGGCGCGCACGCCGGTTGTCCTCGAGCACCCACAGCTTCACCTCGCGGCAGCCGAGCGGCGCGAGCGCCGCGTCGTGCAGCGTGTCGGCGACACCGGTCCCCCACCGCTCCGGCACGACGTAGAAGCCGTGCAGCCAGCAGTCGTCGGTCGCCGCGACGCCCACCGGCAAACCGTCGTCCTCCGCCAAATGGACGACGCCCGGGAAGGTGGCCCACCGCTCGCGGATCGCGTCGTCGGGATACGGGTACTGCTCGGGCGGATAGACGTGCGCGAGCCCGGCAAGCGATGCGGCCCGCTGGATCGCGAACAACGTCTCGGCCTCGGCCGGCCCCGAGAGACGAACCGTCAGCGTGCGATCACCTCGAGCACGCCGGGGATCGACGTCACGCGCGGCCCGTCCCAGTTCGCGACCTCGGGCCAGAACGGATCCTCGCCCGGACGGTGGATGAGGATCGCGTCCATCCCGACGCGGCGCGCCCCGGCGAGCTCGTCGTTCGCGCCGTCGCCGACGAACACCGCCTCGTGTGGTTCGACGCCGAGCAGTTCGCAGCAATGGAGGTAGATGCGCGGATCGGGCTTCGCGAGCCCGACCGCGTTCGAGAACACCTCGGCGTCGAACAATCCCGCGAGCTCCGTCTCGGGAAAGAGCTGCTCCACCTCCTCGCTGCACACGGTGATCAGGCCGAGGAGGTAGCCCTGCTCACGCAGCGCACGCAGCGTCTCGACCGCGCCCCCGCGCGGGACGAGCGTGTCGCGGTTGTAGGCAAGCCGGATCTCGCAGATGTCGTCGTGCGCGGCCTCGTCGATCCCGATCGCCCGCAGCGCGTCGCGGATCGGCGCGACGTAGCGCGGATTGTCCCGCGTGTCCCACATGCGCCGGAGCTCGCCGGTCGTGATCCCAAGTCGGCCCGCCATTTCGTCGAACATTCGCGCCGCCCGCACCTGGTCCCAGTCGACGAGCGTCTCCCAGAGGTCGAAGATCACCGCGCGGAGGATTTCAAGACCTCCCAGCTGCCCCGGATGTCGTCCTCCGTCGTGCGCGCGTTCCCGATCGCGAGACGAATGATCGACTGGCCGCGTAGCTTCGCCGACGCGACGAAGAGCTCGCCGGTCGCGGTCGCCGTGCGCGCGATCGCGTCGTTGTCGCCTTCGACGTGGCGGAAGCAGACGGCCGAGAACGGATGCGGCGCGACCACCTCCCAGCCGGGCTCTGCCTCCACGAGCTGCGCGAAGAGCTGCGCGAGCCGCACGTGCTCGCGGATCAGCGCGCGCAGGCCCTCGGCCCCGTACCAGCGCAGGACGAACCACAGCTTGAGCGCCCGGAAGCGGCGACCCAGCGCGGGCCCGAAGTCCTTCAGGTCGACGGCGTCCTGCGTCGCCGCGAGGTAGTCGGGCACGAGCGCGAACGCGTCGTGCAGCGCCTCGGGCCGGCGCGTCCAGAACGCGCTGCAGTCCATTGGCGTGAAGAGCCACTTGTGCGGATTGACGACGACCGAGTCCGCCTGGTCGACGCCCTCCATGCACCAGCGCAGCTCGGGGCAGACGGCGGCCGAGCCGGCGTACGCGGCGTCGACGTGCAGCCACACGCCCGCCTCCGCGCAGCGCCGCGCGAGCTCCGGCACGGGGTCGACCGACGTCGTGCCGGTCGTGCCGACGGTCGCGACGACCGCGGTCGCGTCGTCGAGGGGGAAGTCGGCTCGCATCCGGAACTCGTCGTCGACGTCGACCGGGCGGAACTCGAGCCCGACGAGGCGCGTAGCCTTCTCGACGCTGAAGTTCGCCTGCGACGACGCGTACACGATGCCGCCCGGCTTCAAGTGCCGCGCCGCCGCGAGCGCGGCGACGGTCGCGGTCGACGCGGTGTCCTCGATGTGCCCATGCCAGTCGCGCGGCAGCCCGAGCAGCTGCGCGAGCCACGACATCACCGTCACCTCGAGCTCCGTCGCGGCAGGCGACGCCGCCCACGTCATGTTGTTCACGTTCAGCGCCGCAATCAGCAGCTCGGCGAGGATCCCCGGTTCGGAGCCGGTGTTCGCGAACCACGCGAAGAAGCGCGGGTGGTTCCAGTGTGCAAGGCCCGGGACGACGATCTCGTCGAGGTCGCGCAGCATCGCCTCGAACGGCTCGCCGTGCTCGGGCGGCGACTCGGGCAACGTACCGCGCACGTCGCCGGGTCGCACGTTCGGTGCGACGGGCAGACCGTCGACACGCGCGAGATACGCGTCGACCCACTCGGCCGCGCGACCGAGGTCCTCGCGAAAGCTCATGGTCGCTTCTTCCGCAGCTTCTCGATCTGCTTCCACGTGCGCGTGTTCAGCACGTCGTCCTTCGTCAGCCACGCGCGCCGCGCCTGTCCGACACCGAGCTCGACGAAGTCGAGTGCACCGACCTCGTGGCCGTCGGAGTCGATCACGAGCTTCAGCCCGGCCTCGCGCGCAGCGCGCGCGTGCACGTCGGTCAGGTCGAGCCGGTCGGGCTGCGAGTTGATCTCCATGAACGTGCCCGTCTCGAGCGCCTTCTCGACGAGCCGCTCGATGTCGACCTGACCCGGTGCACGCTTTCCGATCTTGCGATTCGTGACGTGCCCGATCACGTCCACGTACGGGCTCTCCATCGCCGCCAGCACGCGCTCGGTCGCGTTGTGGTCGAAGCGCGAGTGCACCGACGCGACGACCCAGTCGCGCGTCGCGAGCATGTCCTCCTCGACGTCGAGCGTCCCGTCGGGCCGGATGTTCACCTCGATCCCTTTCAGGATCCGGAACGGCGCAAGCAGCTCGTTCAACGCGTCGATCTGCTCGCTCTGCTGCGCGAGCAGGTCGCCGCGCAATCGCTGCGAGTGGTCGCAGATCGCGTAGTAGGCGTAGCCGCGCGCCTGCGCGGCGGCGACCATGTCCTCGAGCGCGTCCTTCCCGTCCGACCACGTGGTGTGCGTGTGCATGTCGCCGCGCAGGTCGCGCAGCTCGACGAGCGCCGGCAGCTCGTGCTTGCGCGCCGCCGCAAGCTCGCCGCCGTCCTCGCGCAGCTCGGGTGGGATCCAGTCGTAGCCGAGGAAGCGGTACACCTCTTCCTCGGTCGCGAACGAATGCTCCTCACCGCTCTCGACCTCGGTGACGGAGTACTCGGAAACGGAGTAGCCGCGACGTACGGCGTCCTCGCGCAACGCGACGTTGTGGTTCTTCGAGCCGGTGAAGTGCTGCAGCAGGTTGCCGTAGCTCTCCGGCGGCACGACGCGGAGGTCGAAGCGCAGCCCGTCATGCGAGACGACCGTGGCCTTCGTCGAGCCCTTCGCAGCGACGTCGACAACCCATTTCAGCGAGCAGAAGTAGTCGACGAGTGCCTGCGGGTCGGTGGCCGTGGCGATGATGTCGAGGTCGCGGACAGTCTCGCGCATCCGTCGCGCGGAGCCGGCGATCGAGACCTCGACCGACGCGGGATGCTCGCGCAGCACGTCGGCGACGGCGCGCAGCTTGGGCAGGGTCGTCCCGAGCAGCGCGCGACGCGGCCCTTCGGTCGCCTGCGGCAGCGCGAGCGCGGCTGCGATCTTCTCCTCCGTGCCGGGGCCGATGCCCGCATGGCCGCGCAACTGCTGCGCCTCGGCGGCGGCCTTGAGGGCGGCGGCGGTGGTGATGCCGAGCTCCTTCCAGATGCGGCGCGCCGTCTTCGGGCCGAGCCCGGGCAGGCGCATGAACGTCGCCACTTCGGCCGGCACCTCGGCCTTGCGCTTCGTCAGCGCGTGGATCTCGCCGTCCTCGACGACTTCGACGATCTTCGCCTCGATCGTCTTGCCGATGTCCTGCAGCTGCTTCGCCTTCCCGTCGAGCGCGAGCTGCGCGACGGACGCGGGCGTCTCACGGATCCGCGCCGCTGCCTTGCGGTAGGCGCCGATGCGGAACGAGTCGGCGCCTTCCAGCTCCATCAGGTCGCCGAGGAGCTCGAATTGCTCCGCGAGCCGGTCGTTCCGCGGGAGGTCTGACATCGCAGCGATCATAGGCGGGCCAATGCGCGCGACCGTCTGCCTTCCCACCTACAACGAGCGCGAGAACCTGCCGCGCATGATCGACGCGCTCGCGGCCGTCCTGCGGCCCGGCGACCGTGTGCTCGTGATCGACGACAACTCACCCGACGGCACGGGCACGCTCGCCGACGAGCTCGCGGCACAGCACGAGCTCGTCAGCGTCCTGCACCGCGAGAGCAAGGAAGGCCTCGGCCGGGCGTACATCGCCGGCTTCCACCGCGCGCTTGCGGACGGCGCCGAGCTCGTGCTCGAGATGGACTGCGACTTCTCGCACGACCCGGCCGACGTGCCGCGCCTGATCGCGGCGGCGGAGGGCGGCGCCGACCTCGTGCTCGGCTCCCGCTACGTGCCCGGCGGCGGCACGCGCAACTGGGGCCTCGTGCGGCGACTGATCTCGCGTGGCGGCTCCGTCTACACGGCGCTCTTCCTGCACATGGGCGTCAAGGACCCGACGGGCGGCTTCAAGTGCTTCAGGCGCGCTGTGCTCGAGACGCTCGATCTCGACGGGATCACGCCGCGCGGCTACGCGTTCCAGATCGAGATGACCTACCGCGTCAAGCAGGCGGGCTTCCGCGTCGTCGAGATCCCGATCACGTTCGCTGACCGGGAGGTCGGCCAGTCGAAGATGAGCAGGGCCGTCGTGCTCGAGGCGATCTGGCGCGTTCCCTTGCTGAGGGTGGGACGCTGATGCGCGAGGTGACCGACGCGAGCTTCGACGCCGAGGTGCTCGAGGCGGGGCGACCGGTCGTCGTCGACTTCTGGGCGCCGTGGTGCGGGCCCTGCAAGGCGATCGAGCCGGCGCTCGACGAGCTCGCCGCGTCGACGGACAAGGTCGACTTCGTGAAGCTCGACATCGACGACAACCCGCGTGTCGCCGACCGCTACGGCGTCCTCTCGCTCCCGACGGTGATCCTGTTCGCGGGCGGCGAGCCGCGCGAGACCGTCTACGGCGCCCGGCCGAAGAAGCACTTCGCAAAGACGTTCTCGCCCTACTTCTAATCCCTAATTAGGGGGATAGGCGGGGTGACGCGGTCCGGGGCATGATCCAGCCGACCGACCCGGGGGCGGACGGGCATCCGACCACGTCCCAAGGGGGTCTCTTGCTCCGCATCACCGCTCCGCTCGTCGTCGCCGCGTTCGCGCTGACGGCTGCCACCGCATCCGCCGCGCCCGGCTCCGCCGACGGGATCTCGCCGTCCCTCGTCCACCAGGGCCAGAAGACGACCCTGACCGCCAAGGTGGCCAAGAACGCGCTCTGCGGGGCGATGCTCCAGTTCTCGAACGCGAAGCTCCTTACGGTCACGCCGAAGCGGGCGCCGAAAGGCCGCGTGTCGTTCGTCGTGAGGATCCCGGCGGACGCCGCCGTTGGCCAGGGCCGCTGGTCGGTCAACTGCACCTCGGGCGGCGCCACGGGCGGCACGTTCGTCGTCGTCGCTGCGAAGTCGGTGTCGGGCAGCGCCCTGCCGCGTGTCGTCGTCGCGAAGCAGGGGTTCTCGCAGAAGCCCGACTCGTGGGGGCCGGGCAGCCACATCAGCTTCGGCCTGATCCTGCACGACGATTCCGCGACCGACGACGCGCTCAACGTCTATCTGATCGTGAACATGGTCAGCTCGAGCGGTGAGCTGATCGGGTCGCTCGCGAAGACGATCCCGCTCGTGCAGTCGGGCTCCGACTACGCGTACGGCGACTCGATGGCGCTCCGCACGCAGGAGGACGTCGCGTCGCTCGAGGTCGCCGTCCGGGTCGGCTCCCACGAGGCGAAGTCGAAGCGCACGATGCCCGACTTCGCGAACATTCGGATCCTGCCGAGCCAGTTCGACGCAGAACACGTCAGCGAGGTCGACGGCGAGCTCGTGAACGACAACTCGCCGCTCACGTTGATGTCGGTCAACCTCTCGATCGTCGTGCTCGACGCGTCGGGCCTGCCGATCGGCGGCGGCTCTGCGTACTCCGGCACGGCGCTCCCGCCGAACACGCGCTTCGTGTTCCTCGCGCAGCAGGGCTTCGACTCCATCCTGCTCAGCCGGGCGGCGTCGGTCGTGATCACGTCCAGCCCGGTCTACGGGCCCGCGCTCTAGCGCGACGCGGTGAAGGCAGTCCGGGCCGCCGCTACCCTGGCGGGGTGCTCGGGCTGCCGAAGTCGCACAGGAAGCGCGTGCGGGTCGCGTGGGCGACGGCGGGCACCGTCTTCGTGCTCACGATCGCCGGCCTGATCGTGTTCGAGCCGAACACGGGTCACTCGTCGCAGACGCCGATCAATGTGCACCAGCGCGCGCAGGTCTTCCGCGTGCCGAAGACGGTCAAGGCGACGGCCGCGCAGAAGGCGGCTGCAGTTGCGACGCTCGACCGGTTCGTGCGCAGCGCGTTCATCCGCCGCAACCTCGACGACTCCTGGCCGCTCGCGACGCCGCACATGAAGCTGGGCGTGTCGCACGGCGACTGGCTGGCGGGCGACCTGCCCGTCGTCCCGTATCCGGCAAGCGCGTTCCGCACTGCCGGCTTCACGCTGAAGGACCAGTACAAGGGCATCCTCGACTACGACGTGCTCGTGCTCCCGAAGGAGACGAAGGCGGCGCAGCTCGTCGGCCAGCAGGTGTACTCGTGCGAGCTCGACGAGCTGCACGGCGCGTGGCTCGTCGACTCGTGCTACCCGCGCAAGACC
>Ga0066662_10000494_pt1 | contig 17286 bp, 10 predicted proteins | sample GraSoiAngelo_111_FD_133939 | JGI IMG/M metagenome (GOLD analysis project Ga0066662, IMG submission 133939) | Grasslands soil microbial communities from the Angelo Coastal Reserve, California, USA - 14_0903_12_40cm | ecosystem: Environmental > Terrestrial > Soil > Grasslands | place: USA...
AGCAGATATTTTCGGCTTTCTTCCTTTGCCGCTACTTATCGTGATTGTTGTTGCTCTGGCTACACATTTTCTTTTGATGAGCACGCGACCCGGTCGTTACTGCTACGCGATTGGCAGCAACATAGAGGCTGCGCGATACGCAGGCATTCGTGTGTCGCGTTATCAAATATCGTTCTACATAATTTTGGGCGCGCTCACGGGACTTGCAGGCGCGATTGAATCCGCGCGGCTTGTGACGGGACAGCCGACCGCTGGCGAAGGATACGAGTTGCGCGTGATTGCTGCGGTCGTAATCGGCGGCGGCTCTTTGAGCGGCGGGCAGGGAACGATACTTGGAACGATCATAGGCGCGTTAATTATGGGCGTGCTCTCGAACGGCGCGAACCTGCTGGGCATCTCGCCTTTCGCTCAGCAGATAATCATAGGCGCAGTTATTGTGCTCGCCGTCACCTTCGACGAGTTTCAGCGTCGGCGGCTGGAGGCAACAAGTCTATAGCTATTTCAGATGGAGATGAAGTGATGAGAAAAGTTTTCGCCGCAATTCTTACGGCGGTATTCATGTGCGGCTCGAACCTTTGCCTAATCGCGCAAGAGCGAACGAGCGCGCGCGCAAATATCTATCACGATGGTTGGATAGACCTGAACAAGAATGGCAGGAAAGATGTCTATGAAGACCCGAAGGCTGACATAAACGCGCGCATCGAAGACCTGCTCTCGCAGATGACGCTCGAAGAGAAGACCTGCCAGACCGCAACGCTCTACGGCTACAGCCGCGTCTTGAAGGATGAACTGCCGACGCCTGAATGGAAGAAGCAGATTTGGAAAGACGGCATCGCAAACATTGACGAGCACCTGAACGGCTGGGGCGCGCAAGGTTCAAAGAGCATCTATGCCACAGACATTAAGAAGCACGTCTGGGCCATGAACGAAGTCCAACGCTTCTTCATAGAAGATACGCGGCTAGGCATTCCTGTTGATTTTACAAACGAGGGCTTGCGCGGCGTTGCCGCCTTTACCGCTACGAGCTTTCCATCGCAGTTGAACATGGGTCACACCTGGGACAAAGAGCTTATAAGGGAGATGGGTCGCATCGAAGGCATCGAAGGCAGAGCTTTAGGCTACACAAACATCTACGCGCCGACTCTTGACGCTGTGCGCGATCAACGCTGGGGGCGCATTGAAGATACTTATGGCGAAGACCCTTATCTACTCTCTCGTCTGGGCGTGGAGATGGTCAAAGGCTTGCAGGAGAATTTTCGAGTGGCGGCCACAGCCAAGCACTTCGCAGTCTATAGCAACAACAAGGGGGCGCGCGAAGGCGAGGCGCGTACAGACCCGCAGACAAGCCCGCGCGAAGTCGAGAACATTTTCCTGCCGCCATTCAAAGCAGCTATCAAAGAGGGCGGATTGCTCGGCGTGATGAGTTCTTATAACGACTACAACAGCATCCCCGTAACGGGAAGCAAATACTGGCTGACCGAACGGCTCAGAAATGACTTTGGCTTCAAAGGATATGTCGTCTCAGACAGCGCCGCAGTCGAATACCTCTATAAAAAGCACGCCGTCGCAACGGACATGAAGGATGCTGTGCGCCAGACAATCGAAGCGGGCTTGAACGTTAAGACGAACTTTACGCCGCCGAGCGACTTCATACTTCCCTTGCGCGAACTTGTAAAAGAGGGCAAGGTCTCTATGAAAACTCTGGACGACCGCGTGCGCGATGTCCTGCGCGTCAAGTTCATGGTCGGCATCTTCGATCATCCTTATGTGACGGACGCGGACGCGAGCAGCAGCACAGTCAATTCCGCAGAGCATCAACAGGTCGCTCTGCGCGCGGCGCGTGAAAGCATTGTGCTTCTAAAGAACGAGAAGAACGTTCTGCCGCTCAGTAAAACGATAAAATCAATCGCCGTCATTGGTCCGAACGCTGACGACGACAGCCTCACTCAATATCGTTACGGTCCGAACGGCGTGAAAGGCGTGACGGTGCTTGAAGGTATCAAGAATAAAGTTGGCGCGAGCGTCAAGATCGTTTACGCGAAGGGCTGCGAAGTCACAGACGCGCACTGGCCGGAAACGGAAGTGCTGCCTGAGCCTCTGACAAAAGAGGAGCAGGCGGGGATGGACAAAGCTGTCGAAGCAGCAAGGAATTCGGACGTGTCAGTCGTAGTCCTCGGCGATTCTTCAAAGACCGTTGGCGAGAGCGCATCGCGCACGAGTCTTGATTTGCCCGGAAAACAACTCGATTTAGTCAAGGCCATTTATGCTGCGGGCAAGCCTGTCGTCGTTGTCTTATTGAATGGGCGACCTTTGAGCATCAACTGGGTGAACAAGTACGTGCCCGGAATTCTTGAAGCGTGGTTTCCGGGCACGCAGGGTGGAACTGCAATCGCGGACGCGCTGTTTGGCGACTACAATCCGGGCGGGAAATTGACCTGCACGTTTCCCAAAACCGTAGGGCAGATTCCGTATAACTTTCCGACAAAACCTAACGCGCAATGGGAGGGCGAGAAGACGCGCGTCAACGGTGCGCTCTACTATTTCGGCTACGGCTTGAGCTACACGACGTTCGCTTACAGCAATCTGAAGATCAGTCCCCTTAAGCAACACGCTCAGGGCAACATCACCGTGAGCTTCGACGTGAAGAACACAGGAGCGCGCGAAGGCGACGAGATTGTAGAGCTATACACGCGAGACCTTGTGAGCAGTGTCATAACTTATGAGAAAAACTTAAGAGGCTTCGACCGCATTCATCTCAAACCGAATGAGACGAAGACAGTGACATTTACTCTGACGCCCGACGATCTTGCGCTCTGGAATAGAGAGATGCATTTCGTTGTAGAGCCGGGCGCATTCAAGGTTATGATCGGAGCTTCTTCGGAAGACATACGATTGACCGGAGAGTTTGAAATTCTGCCAGAGAGCAGAGCGAGATGAATTGCATGTAGCCGGGAGCGCAAGGCTGTTGCCTGTAAGCTTGGCTTGCGCACTCAATTGTTCGCGCCATGCGGCGCTCATTGCACACTAGTGTTGCGTGCGCTCCCGGCACTCAACCGTTCTAATTAATTGTGACCGCATCTTGTCGTAGAGGTGATTTTATGGTTCGACTATTTACTTCCTATGTTGTTCTAATCCTTTGCATCGTTTCCGCATCAGCGCAGACAACTTCGACAGACCCTTGCGCGGAAGTTAAAACACAATTCGCCCGCGATGAGGCGAGACTTAAGGATTGGCCCGCGCTCGCGCGTTATCGTAAGGAGAACGCAACGGTTGCGCCTCCAACTAAAGATGAAAAGCGCGTGGTCTTCATGGGCGATTCAATCACGGATGGATGGAGAAATCCGAAATACGGCGGATTCTTTCCGGGCAAGCCTTACATTGATCGTGGCATCAGCGGACAGACCACGCCGCAGATGCTCTTACGCTTTCGCCCGGATGTGATCGCCTTGAAACCTAAAGTCGTTCTGATTCTGGCTGGAACAAATGACATTGCGGCCAACACAGGTCCTATGACGATAGAAGATATCGAAGACAATCTTGCTTCGATGTCTGAGCTTGCGCGAGCGCATGGCATACGAGTCGTACTCGCGTCCATTCTCCCCATAAGCGACTATGAGAAGAACAAGGAAGGAAAGCCTATCATACGATCTGTGCAAAGACCGCCCGACGAAATCAAGGCGCTCAACGAGTGGATGAAACGTTATGTTTCGGAGAACGGCCTGACCTATCTTGATTACTTCTCTGCGATGGTTGACGACAAAGGTTTTCTGAAAGAGGATTTGAGCGAGGACGGGCTTCATCCGAACGCGAAAGGCTATGCAATCATGTCCCCGCTTGCAGAGCAGGCCATAGTCGCAGCCTTGAAGAAGAAATGAAATTGAATCGAACTTGAATACTAAAAGAGACGGACTTGCTAGCCGTTCTCTTTTGAGGTATTAACTAGAAAACACTTTCCGTACATCATCTTTTGTCACAAGGCTCGCCCTTGAGCGGGGCAGGAGGAGATAATGGCAGACGAGCAAGACAAGAAGCCTCTGAAGAAAAAGTCCAATCACGATCCTGGTCGAAGACGATTCCTGAAAGGCGTCGGCATTGCCGGAGCAGGTGCGGCTCTTGTAGATCATCTGACGTTAAGCACAGATGCAAAAACTGAGTCTGCGACCGCTGACACTGGCGCAAAGCCTGTCACCCGAAACGTGAACATCATTCTGGATGTCAACGGGCAGAAGCGCACCGTTAGCGTAGAGCCGCGCACGACTCTACTGAATGCCTTGCGCAACAATCTGGACAAGCCGCTCACAGGTCCAAAGCTTGTCTGCGACATGGGAACGTGCGGCGCTTGCACCGTTCTGATGGATGGCAAACCCGTTTACTCCTGCCTTGTTCTGGCCGTTGATGCTGTCGGAAAGAAGCTGACAACTGTCGAAGGCTTGGGCACGCCTGAGAGTATGAACAGCGTGCAGGCAGCCTTCGTAGAGCACGACGCATTGATGTGCGGCTTCTGCACGCCCGGTTTCGTCACGACCATCTCTGCTTATCTGAAGAAGAATCCAAACCCAACGCTCGAAGAAGTGCGCGAAGCCTGCAAAGGAAACTTCTGTCGCTGCGGAACATATCCGCGAGTATTTGAAGCAGCATTGGCGGCGGCTAAAAAATCGTGAATCGTGAATCGTAAATAATGAAAACCGTTCGACGATTTACGATTCACGGAGAAAAAGTTATGCAACAGCAACAAGCACCTCCTAAAAAGAAAAAGAAGATTAAAGTTCCTAAAGTTATCAACGGCGTAGAGACGATGGTTGAAGTTGAAGTTGATGACGAAGGCGGTCCAGTGTGGGGGCCGAATGGCAAGCACGCAATCTTGAATCATCGCTTGACGCGCGTTGATGCACCGCTGAAGGTGAGCGGCGCGGCCGAGTACACCTACGACAAGAATCCGCCCGGCCTGCTCTACGGGCGCGTTGTTCGTTCGCCTTACGCACACGCTCGCGTGATTCGCATTGACACGTCAGCAGCGCAACGCATCGCGGGCGTGAAGGCTATCGTCGGCGCTACGAATGAGGATGTCGTCGAGGGAAGCAATCGCGCTGCGGACGTTGCAGAGAAGAAGGACAACATGGATTTGGGGAGCGCGAAAGCACCGCAGAAAAAAGAGAGAATCGTTCGCTTCGCGGGCGAGCCTGTTGTTGCGGTCGCCGCCATCACGCCCGAAATAGCCGATGACGCCGTGCGCGCAATCAAGATCGAGTATGAAGTTCTGCCGCACGTCGTTCGCGCCGAAGATGCGATCAAAGAGGGCGCGCCGAAAGTTTACCCGGACGGCAATCTTGAGCCGAAAGAGAAGCGCGGCGACGCAGCAAAGGTCGAGGCTTCATTCAAAGAAGCTGACGTGATATTTGAAGCTGAATACCGCACGCCCATTCTTCATCACTCGTGCTTGGAAACGCACGGAAACCTTGTTGATTATCGCGGCGGAGACAGTGCGACCGTGTACGCTTCCACTCAAGGAACATTCACAATCCCCGGCGATGCTGCGAAAGAGCTTGGCCTAAAGGAGAGCGCCGTCACGGCAGTCGTAGAGCACATGGGCGGCGGCTTCGGCTCAAAGTTCGGCATCGGAATCGAAGGCAAGTTCGCGTGCCAGCTATCAAAGCAGGCGAAAGCTCCCGTCAAATTGATGCTCACGCGCAAAGATGAATTCCTGCTCGCGGGCAACCGGTCCGGCTCGTGGCAAAAGTTCAAAGCCGGAGTGACCCGTGATGGAAAAGTGATTGCGCTTCTTGCAACACAATATCAACTCGGCGGTTTGGGCGATGGCTCACAGGCAGGACAACCTTACATCTACACTGTGCCGAACTTTTACCGCGAGCGAATTTCGATTCACACGAACGAAGACGCCTCGCGCGCTATGCGTGCGCCCGGTCATCCGCAGGCGAGTTTCGGCATTGAATCCCTGATGGACGAACTCTCTTACAAGGTCGGGATTGATCCAGTAGAGTTTCGCAAGAAGAACTTGAAGGATGAGGTTTATCATCGCCAGCTTGACAGAGGCGCGCGTGAAATTGGTTGGGAGCGTCGCAACAAGACGCCGGGCGGAGGAAGCAATCCGCTCAAGCGCGGGATGGGTTGCGCCATCGGAACGTGGGGCGGCGGCGGCGGACCACAATGCAAGGTCGAAGTCGGGATCGCGCGCGATGGCTCTGTCAGCGTCGCAGTCGGCACACAGGACTTAGGAACGGGAACGCGCACCTACACGCGCGCCATTGTCGCAGAGGAGTTGGGGCTACAGATAAACGATGTCGTCGAGCACATAGGCAACTCTAAACTCGGCGCGGCAAACGCTTCGGGCGGTTCGACCACGACCGCCTCGCTTGCGCCTGCGGTCAAAGATGCTGCGGTCAATGCACGATTGAGCATAGCGGAGAAACTCTCGCCCTTGCTCGGAGGCGCGAAACCTGAAGAGATAAGTTTCTCGCAGGGGCGCGTCGCGGGCGGTGGCAAGACTCTTACTTGGAAACAGGCTTGCGCTGCGCTTCCCTCCGCGGGCATCACTGCGCACGGCGAGTGGAAGTCTAATCTTCAATCGAGAGGCGTGCATGGCGTCTGCTTCGCGGAAGTTGAGGTTGATGTTGAGACAGGACACACACGCGCAATCAAAGTGGTCCACGTTCAGGACATAGGGCTTCCGCTCAATCGTCTTGCGATAGAGAGCCAGATAAACGGTGGCATGATTCAATCGCTCGGTATGGCTTTGTTTGAAGGCCGCGTTATGGACGCCGCGCTCGGCTTACAACTTAATCCGGGCTTCGGCGATTACAAGATACCCGGCTCGTTTGAGATTCCAGAGCTTGTGCCTCTCATTGACGATGAAGATAAACGCGAGGCCGTGATAGGCGTGGGCGAGCCTTCGATCATCCCTGCGGTCGGCGCTGTTGTTAATGCAGTCTTCAATGCCTGCGGCGTGCGCGTGCGCGAGTTGCCTATAACGCCTGACAAGATTCTGATGGGATTGAGCGATAGGAGGACTGTATGAAAAGTTTTGAGTGGGTTAGTCCGACAAGCCTGAATGATGCCGTGAACCTTCTGAAGTCTGCGCCTGCTGGTGATGACGCAGATGATGTGGCGCGGGCAATTGCTGGCGGACAGGACCTATTGACGACCATGAAGGATTACATCACGCGACCCACGCGCGTTGTGAATCTGAAAGGCATACGCGGTCTTGATCGCATAGAGGGCGACGCGCGAAAAGGTTTGCGCATCGGCGCACTGGTAACACTCGCACAATTGGAAGAGAACACTCTTGTGCGAAGCCATTTTCCGGGACTCGCGGAGGCAGCGCACTCTATCGCAACGCCGCAGATACGAAACCTGGGCACAGTCGGCGGAAATCTCTGCCAGCGCCCGCGCTGCTGGTACTACCGTCTGGAAGAGGTCATCTGTCTGAAGAAGGGCGGCTCGAAGTGTTACGCGGCTGAGGGCGAGAATAAGTACAACGCTATCCTTGGAGGCGGTCCTTCATACATCGTGCATCCATCTGACCTTGCGCCGATGCTCGTTGCGCTGGGAGCGAGCGTTAACGTCACAGGAGCGTCGGGCAAGCGGACCATCCCTTTAGAAAAATTCTTCACGCTCCCGTCAGAAGGAAGCATACGGCGCGAGAATGTTCTTCAGAACGACGAGATCATAACGGAGATTCAAGTTCCCGCTTCCAGTTTCGCAGCGCATTCAACCTATTTGAAGTTCAAGGAGAGAGAGTCAATGGATTTCGCAATCTCTTCGGTTGCGGCGGCTGTGGAGTTGAGTCTGGCGAAAGTTGTCAAGCAGTCGCGCATAGTGCTGGGCGGAGTCGCTCCCATCCCCTGGCGAGCGACGAAAGCTGAGACTTATTTGACAGGAAAAACCCTTAGCGCAGATGTGCTCGCTGAGACTGCGCGCGTTGCGCTCGATGGCGCGAAGCCGCTTGCGAAGAACGCATACAAAGTTCCTTTGACTCAAACGCTCGTGCGGCGCGCGCTCGTGAAAGCGGGCGGCATGTCAGCCTGATTTGTGGAGGGTCGAGATGGCAGACGAAATGAACTATAATAATGAGCAGATCGTGGAGAGTTTGACGCAACCGGACGCAAGCACAGTCGTCGAAAGTCCGTTCTGCGCCTCTCTTCGCTCGAAGAAATTTTTTATGATGGACGAGCTTGCAACCGACGCGAGCCACTATTTAGACAGCAGTAATCATTGCTGGTGCAGAGAGACGCAGTTAGTTGTCGGACCGGATGGAAGCCGTGCGATGCCTACGCGCTGCGTGCCCGGCAGGTCTTGTTACAGTTCGGCGTTGGAGAGTTGATAAAGCGCCGAAAGATTTAAGGGAGGTATCGTAATGGGTAAGTTTTTCTTTTTAGGTTTGGCCTTGATGATTCTGTGCGGCTTGTGGCTAACGAATTCTCGTGCGGAGTTCAATAGCATCAAGGGTGATTACGTTGAGGTGCGTACGGCAAGCGTCTTTGCCGGTGCGTGCCACTACAATGGCGAGGTTGTGACAACAGGGCGCGATGCGTTGATGGCATGGCAGGTCAATTCAGGCAGTTGGAATGGAGTTGATCTCGCGGGTGTGCGTACCGTAGCTGTCGTTAGCTCAGACTCTAATCTTTCAGATACGCAGGCAGCGCGGCGCTCCGAATTGATTGTTGACAAGTCAGCATCACGCGCGCAAGAGTTGGCGATAATAGACGCAATCAAGACGAAGTATGCCGTGACACTCGGAAAGATTGTTTCAGTGCGCAACGAACCCGTTGAATTCAAGCATGAAGAGAAAGCTTACTCGATCAGTTCTTCGGGAATTGCGGCAATCAATGTGGAATCTATGCCCGACGATCTTTGCTGCCGTATGCCGCAACTCGTCTGGTACGAGCCGCTCATACCGCTCGCCGGGCGTAAAGTAGGCTACACTAGAGAAGCGCTCTACTCGGGCGGCGCAGTCGGCGATTCATGGCAGAGAGACGGCGAGAACAGCGCCTTTTATGGCAGCTTCTCATTTTAGAAAAGTGAGTCTGTTAGCCACATCTCAAGAAGAATAAAAGATTAACCACAGAGAACACAGAGGACACAGAGGGAGATTGTAGATTTGAAATAGCAGATTTAAGATTTCAAATCTTAATTGAATTTCTTCTCCTCTGTGCCCTCTGTGTTCTCTGTGGTGATAATTCACATCTTTAAGCGCCCGTAAGCGGCAACCATCCTTCTGCCATATTCCAGTCCTGTCTCCACAATTTCAGAAAAAAAATTCTTGACAAGAATCTGCGTCGGGTATATTGTCCAAACATCGAACAAATTAACCGGGAGCTTCCTCCGTGCGCAAGATCAACACACGCGATTTCCACGTAGCGACTCGCACGACCTCGCGCGAGATCAACCGTAGAATTGCGTTCAACTTGATACGCGAGCACCAGCCGATTTCGCGCGCTGACCTTGCGCGGCGCATGAACGTGACGCGAGGTGTTGCGAGCGTTCTGGTGCAGGAGTTGATCGAACAGGGATTAATATACGAGGGCGCGACGGGAGAGACGGCGCGTGGACGAAAACCAACTTTTTTACACATCAGGACGCAGGACCGGTTGGCGATAGCCGTTGATGTGCGCTTCAGCAAGACCTATCTGATGTTGTCGGATTTCTCAGGCCGTCAACTCGCTCTTGAGATTTACGACACCATCTTTACCATCCCGGAGTTCATTAAAGATTTAGCCGCGCGTGTTCGCAGAATGCTGAAAACGCGGGGTTTTGAAGGTCGTTGCGAGGGAATCGGAGTGGCAGTGCCAGGGATGGTGGATCAGCGGACGGGGCGAATCTTGAACGCGCCTGCGCTCGGTTGGCGTGATGTTGAGATACGCGACAAGCTAGCCGCCATGACCAATCTGCCTGTGCAACTTGAGAACTCTGCCCGCGCCTGCTCGCTCGCGCACATGTGGCTTGAGCGTGATGAGGCGCAGGCTTCCGTGCAGAATTTCGTTTACGTAAACGTGTCGGACGGGGTGGGCGTTGGTGTGGTAGTGAATGGCGAGTTGGTGCGCGGCCACAATCACATAGCGGGCGAGTTCGGGCACATGCCGCTAAGCCTTGACGGACCGCGCTGCCTGTGCGGTATGACGGGCTGCCGGGAAGCCTACATATCTAATCTCGCAACGCTCTCCCGTTATTTTGGATGGAATTTGTCTAAACTCAGTCCAAAATCGCTGCGCGATTCCAGAAACAACTCTTTTACAGTTCCAGACCTTATAGCACGCGCGCGCAGTAGTGGTGATGCGAAGGCCGATACAGCCATTCAGATGAGTGCGCGCTTTCTAGGTCTAGGTCTTGGGACGATTGTCAACGTACTCGATCCTGATTGCATTTATCTAGCGGGCGAGATCACGACCGCCTGGGACTTGATTGAGGATACTGTGCGTGAAGCGCTAAGAGAGCGCGCGTTGACAATTGCTGCGGCGCAAACTCCTTTGCGCGTAGCTTCAACGCATGAGCATCTGCGCCTGCGCGGTGCAGCGGCGCTCATCGCCGCGCCGACTTTTGCTGCGCCGCGAGTCGCTTAAGAGTTTGAAGAAAGAGCAACAGCTCTTACTTCCTTTCAAAGATTAATCGAAGCTAGAGGCTCAAGCTAACTATTCAAGGGGCAACCGCGCTCACCGTTTGTTGAGGATGTTGCCTACGGTCTGGAACTCTTCACTGGAGGTCAAGGATTATGCGAAGCGTAAGAAATCTCATATCTGTTTTAGGGATTATTTTGTGGGTCGCCATGCAATCAACTGTCGTGGCGCAGATGACCGTCGTGGGCCGCATCTCGGGCACGGTTACGGACCCCTCTAAGGCTGTAATTGCCGGAGCTACGGTTACAGTCACGGACGAGGCGACCGGTGTTTCACGCAGCGTCACTACGGACTCGAATGGATTCTATGTGGTGACGAATTTACCTGTAGGAACTTACCGCGTGTCAGTCGAGCAGCAGGGCTTTGGCAGGGAAGTAAAGACAGGCTACAGGCTGGATGCAGACGCGCGTCTTACGGCTGACTTTACTATGCAGCCCGGCACTGTCACAGGCGCTGTGGAAGTAGTGACCACTGGTGAGACTGTGAACACTGTCTCCGGCGAGGTTTCTCGTGTGGTGGACAGGGAGCAGGTGCAAGACCTTGCGCTCAATGGCCGCAACTTTATTCAACTCGCATCGCTCATTCCGGGCGTTGCGCTGATTGATGAAGATCAGATGGCTGTCACTACTGGCTTGGGCGCAGCCAACCAATCAGTTAACGGCACTCGCCCGGACCAGAACCTGTTAACGGTTGATGGCGGCTTCGATTTGGATTCAGGATCAAATGGCAGCCAGATTAACAACGTCGGCGTTGACTTCATTGAAGAGGTCAGCATCAAGACCTCCAACTTTTCCGCCGAATACGGTCGCCAGTCAGGCGGAGCGATCAATGCCGTCACACGGCGCGGTGGAAATAAGTTTCACGGCGGCGGACTTGAATTCCTGCGCAACGACAAGCTGGACGCGCGCAATTTCTTCTCGCCCGTAAAACAGAAGCTTCGCTTCAACGACTTTGGCTGGAATCTTGGCGGTCCAATAAAGAAGGACAAGTTCTTCTTCTTCGCCGGTGAAGAGTGGAAGAAGATTAGTCAGGACCTGGCGCCGTTTCGCACGACGCTGCCGACGACCGCTATGTTGCAGGGCAATTTCAGCGCCATTACCAGCGTTACGCTCAAGAAGCCCGCGACCGCCCCTGCGGGCTGCACGATTACAAACAACATTCTCAGTCCGCAGTGCTTCTCAACTGATGGCAAGGCAATCGCCGCGCTTTACAGTGCCATGCAAAAGCAAGCGCTTTCGTTTACAGATGCGCCCGGCACTAACAATGCAATCTATCAACTCTCCAATCCTTTCGATTGGCGCGAGGACTTCCTGCGACTGGATTATCGTTTCAATCAGAAGCACAGCATCTTCCTGCGCTACCTGCACGACAGGTACAGCATTCTGCTTCCCAACGGCTTCTCTTGCAGCGGCGCGACGGACGTGCCAAGTTGTCCCGAGAACCGCCTGCGTCCAGGCACTAGCTACCAGTTGTCGCACACCTGGATCATCAGTCCGACGCTAGTGAACGAAGCTTATGTCAACGCTTCATGGAACGGCCAGCGCGTCCTGCCGTTTGGAGAACTCTGGAAGCGAGAAACCTACGGCTTTACATTCCCGCAGGTGTTTGGAACGACTGGCGGCGGGCGCTTTCGCAATAGCATTCCAGACCTCACATTCTCTGGAACGGGCACGGTTGCGAATGCTAACGGTCAATCACACGCGCTACTTTCGCCAACAACAGATATTGCCGGGAACGAAACTCTGACCTGGACACATGGCAGCCACACCCTAAAAGTTGGCGCAACCATCATACGCAATCGCAAGGACCAGAACGCGCGCTCTGCTTACACAGGGAGCGTAACTTTCAATACCGGCAACAACACAGGCAATACGACGGGCTATGCGTTTGCAGATGCGCTCATGGGAAATTTTCAGGACTACAAAGAGTTTTCCGATGACCCTGTAGGATTCTTCCGCTTCACGCAGTTCCACACGTTTGTCACGGATAGCTGGAAGGTCAAACGGAATCTGAGTCTGGAGATTGGATTGCGCTACCAATATCAAGTGCCAACCTATAACCAGACGAATGAGCTTGCGAACTTTGACCCAAGCCTTTACAACGCTAGCCAGGCTGTAACGGTCCTGTTAAATGGAAACATTGACACAACAAAGGGCGGCAATCCTTTGAATGGAATGGTACGCGCTGGCTCGGGCGTTCCTTCGGACCAATTAGCGCGTGTGCCGATTGCCAATAGCGCGGTCGTGCAAGCTGTTCCGGCGGGCGCGCCGCGCGGTCTATTTAATCCACAGAGCGCTTTTGCTCCGCGCTTCGGTTTTGCATGGCAACCTTTCGGAAACGGCAAGACCTCAGTTCGCGGCGGATTCGGCATGTTCTACGATACGCCGGAAGGCAACATGATATTTGATGAACTGAGCAATCCGCCTTTCATACAGTCTGTTGATTTTCAGGTTGGAAATCTTTCCAATCCAAGTGGCGGCAAAGCGGCAGCGACCACTCCGCTCGCCATCAGCGCGATCAACCCGGACCTGAAACTGACTTACTCTATGAGCTACAGCCTTAGCGTGCAGCGCGAGTTGCCGCTCGGACTCTTTCTTGAAGTCGCTTACGTCGGCACGCAGGCTCGCCACCTGATTCGCAAGGCAGACATAAACATGCCAAGCCTTCAAGTGCTTTTAGCAAACGAGGCGTTGCCGACCGCACAGCGCGCGACGAACATCAATGCCCTGCGTCCATACAAAGGATATGGAGCGATCAGCATGTTCCTGAGCGATGCCAGTTCCAACTACAATGGGCTTCAGGTCTATTTGACCAAACGTAAAGGCGACTTCCGTCTCACGGGCAGTTACACCTGGTCACATGCCTTGACGGACTCCGGCGGCGGAGCGAACGACGTTAGGAACAGTGGAGGCAACGACAACATAGAAGATGCTTTCATGCGATCCCTCAACTATGGTCCTGCGCCATTTGATCGAAGGCACATCTTCGTAGCAACCTACAGTTACAACATGCCCTTCTTCCGCCACTCGAAAGGGGTTGTGGGCGAAGCTCTTGGAGGATGGGAGATAAGCGGCATAACCAGAGCGGAAACGGGCGAGCCTTATACAGTGACGGCTAACTCAAACTTCGGCGGCTTTAGTTTCAGGCGACGCGCAGATTACGTCGGTGGGAATGTAAGCGTCAGTAACCCGTCGCCGGACCTGTGGTTCAACAAGGCTGCGTTTGCGGCTGCGCCTGCCGACGTGATTGGCAATAGTCCGACGGGTGCGGTTCGTGGTCCTGGCCGCTATATCTGGGACATCTCTCTGCGCAAGGAGTTTGCTTTGCCGAAGGAAGGATGGAGGTTGCGTTTCCAGACAGATTTCTTCAACGCCTTCAACCATTCTAACTTCCGCTTCTCTTCGATCAATGCGCTGATAGCCAACAACACGAACATCAACAACGCCGCTTACGGCACGGTCACGTCAGCAGGACCACCGCGCCAAATCCAGTTCGCTTTGAAGTTAATGTTCTGAGGTTGGAGGTTGCAAGCATCCTTGATGAAGTGAGAACGAAAGGTTCACGCTGAAGGCGCAAAGAAAAAGCTTAAGGCGCTATTAGAGCTACTTCTTTGCGAGCTTTATAGCTCTTTGCGCCTCCAGCGTGAACCTTTCGTCTCCCGCTACTACGCTCAATCGCAAACTGCTAAAAATATTCTTGAAGACGAACTTTCACATAAAGCTGCTCTATCTCTGCATGTTGCTCTCGGCGACAGCGCCAGCGTGGGCTATGCCGCGCATTAAAGTCATAAAGCTTGCGGTCGCAAATCCATCGGACCAGCCGCGCACGCAGGAAGACATAGTCGTCAGCGTCGCAGAATTGAAACGCATCGCGCCGGATTTCAGAGCGGGTGACGTGATCGTTACGACCTCCGATGCTGCAACGCTCGAAGAAGACGCGCGCACGCTCTCTACAACGGAGCTAGCGTCGCAGGCTGACGACCTTGACGGTGACGGGAAATTCGACGAGATAGCTTTTCAGGTTGATTTGAAGCCGAAGCAAGTGCGCGTTGTGACGATTGCTTACGGCGACTCCGCCGCGATTCAAAGATTGCGAAGCGATTACCCGAAGCGCACGCACGCAAAGTTCACAAAAGAATTCGAGGGCATGGGTTGGGAGTCGGAGACGACCGGATGGCGCATCTACTTCGACCAGCGCAACGCGATTGATCTTTACGGCAAGCGCCGTCCTGGTCTCTATCTGGAACTCTTCGGCTCGCCCGAATACGACTATCACGAAGAGTCTCCGTTTGGTCGTGACATCTACAAGATTGGCGATGCGCTCGGCATTGGCTCTGTCGGCGCGCTCGTAGGCGATCAGGTCGTGAAGGTATCTGACGTAGCGGAGAGAAGCTGGCGCATCATAAGCGACGGACCAGTGCGCTCAATCGTTGAACTCTCCTACAAAGGTTGGAAAGTGGCGGGGCGTTCAGTTGATCTCACAAGCCGGATTACGCAATGGGCCGGAGAGCGCGGCTTCGAGCATCGAATCGCGTTGAAGAACGCCGAAGGCTTAACACTCGTCACGGGGCTGCCGCGCAAGCCTTCATTGGATGAATCTTATATTGCCCCATCAGCCGCAAGCCCGATTGCATGGCAAGCTACGTGGGGACATCAAGTACTTATGACGGGCGCGACTGCGACCGAAGCTTTGCCGGACCAGAATCTAGGACTTGCTGTGTTTGCGCCGGGTGCTGCAAGCCACGAGGTTGGAAAAGATGCCGCGAATCTTCTTCTTCAGCCTGAGTTGAAGAACGGCGTGGCGCGATGGTACGCGCTAGCCGCATGGGATCAAGAGACGAGCGAGAGCATGAAGGTGAGCACACCCGTTGCTGCTGCGAAATATCGCAACGGCTCATTGGTTTTACCTCAGAATGCTATCGCAACACGCGAGGATTTTCTTCAATTGGTCAAAGGAACAGGAGAGCGTCTTTCGCATCCTGCGCAAGTCAATGTTCTCTCACAGAGCGCAGCGCCGCAAAGTGCGCCGCCCGACACGCTACGCCTTGCGCGAAGCAAGACTTTCGCAGAAGCCCTTGAACTCATGCGACAGGCTGCGGACCGCACGGGCGCTAAATGGGAGTCCGTTATCTCGCAGACGCAACCGGAACAGACAGACAAAAACAACGGGCTGGGATTTTTCACGGAAGGCGATAACCAGACGGGCGAGTGGAAAAGTCAGAAAGGTTTTTTCTGGACGGGCAGCTTCTGGACCGGCGAGTTGTGGAAGCTCTATGCGAAGACGAAGGACGAGCGTTATCGCCGCTGGGCTGAAACGTGGAACGCGCGCATCATTGGACACGAAAAGGACGAGAACCACGACACTGGATTTCTAAACTATTATTCGTCCGCCTTTGCTTACGAGCAGACGAAGGATGCGAAATATCGTGAAGGGGCTTTGCGCGCGGCGGAGCGTCTTAAACAACTCTACAATCCTACGACAGAACTCGTCGCTGCGTGGAGTGTGAATGGTGACGACACCATCATCGACACGATGCTGAACCTGCAAATCTGGTGGTGGGCTGCGCGCGAGACAGGTAATCAGGAGTGGCGAGAGCTTGGATTAAAGCACGCTCTGAAAACATCCGAGTGGCTAATTCGACCCGACGGCTCAGTGATTCCATCCGTGCATTACAATCCGGTCGATAACCGCCGGGAGTTTCACTCTTCTGTTACTGAGAGCTTCGCGTTTCCGAACCAATCGCGTCCCGGCGAGAAGGTTTTCACGCACACGCATCAGGGTTTTGCGGCTGACACATCGTGGGGACGCGGAACGGCTTGGGCGCTCTACGGTTTCGCGGTCGCTTACGATGAGACTAAAGATGCGCGCCTGCTTGCGACTGCTGAAAAGGTTGCAGGCTACGTGCTGGACCGACTGCCGGAAGACGGCGTGCCCTGGTACGATTTCGCGGACGAGGGCGTGCATTTTAGAAACCGCGATACTTCAGCCGCAGCGCTCATCGCTAGCGGGCTGCTGCGCTTGTCTGAGTTGACAAAAGATAAACGGCGCGCCGCTCTTTATCGTCGTGAAGGCGAGCGCATAGTACAATCGCTCATTGATCGTTATCTAACTCCTGTCGGCGCGGGGGACATTACTCCGGCGGGCGTGCTTCGTCACGGCTCAAGCACAAGGCCGAACGATGGGATGTTGACTTACGGGGATTACTACCTGCTCGAAGCGCTTCTGTGGTTAGACGAGCACGCGAAGAAGTGAATTGAAATAATGGAAAGGGAAAAAGTATGAGCACGCAAATGGAAGTGTCAAAGGATCAGATAATATTTCGAGGAACGAACAAAGAGAAAGGGCGTCACATATCAATCACGCCTGAGAACAGCGCGATGAAGCACCTTGTCTATGGCCGCATCATCTTGGACAAGGACAAGCCGCGCGCTAGCTTTTCAACAGGAAAACTTGAAACGGGTTTGATCTGTCTTTCCGGCGAATGCACGATCAAGGCTGCGGGCGAGACGAACAGGATTGGTCGTTACGATTCAATTTACATTCCGCGCGACACGGATGTTGAAATCACAACAGAAAGTTCTGTTGATCTGGTGGAATGCTCTGCTGAGGTTGAAAACCTTTATCCGTTACAGGTCGTGCGATACGAGGACGTGGAAAA
>Ga0066662_10000495_pt1 | contig 17282 bp, 12 predicted proteins | sample GraSoiAngelo_111_FD_133939 | JGI IMG/M metagenome (GOLD analysis project Ga0066662, IMG submission 133939) | Grasslands soil microbial communities from the Angelo Coastal Reserve, California, USA - 14_0903_12_40cm | ecosystem: Environmental > Terrestrial > Soil > Grasslands | place: USA...
AATTCTGCTTTTCATTTGACTCCCTTGATGTTTGCGGGGCGCGCGAACAACGAGTCGGGCACTGTGCTATTGACCTCTACGGATTGATAATTGATGCGGCTCGTCTGCGCGCCCGCGCTGTAGTGGTCTATGACGAATGGAAAGATAACGCCCCCTACCTTAACGTGCTGCCCCATGCGATCTTCTTCAGCGGTCTCCGCGCCTTCCGCGTTCTTGCGCTTATAAAGAATCTTCATAGGCAAACTGTCCTTAGCGTCGAACTCAAACTCAACCGTGTAGCCGTCCGTGTAAGTGAGCCTCACGGTCTCGTTGCGGCGCGCTAATCCCGCCTCGCGCCTTCCAACGTAAGAGAGCTTAGCGCCGTCGTTTCGCCAGAAGCCGCGCAGCAGATTGTCCACGCTCGCGCGCATAGAGAGTTTGAAATCCTCCACCTGCGCCTTCGTCATCTCCTTGATTGATTTCGCCGCGCCGTCATAAATCCACCCCTTATCTTTATCGTTGGTCTGTATGACTTTGCCTTCCGGGTTCTTAAAATCCGTGCGCTCGCGGTCCGGGAAGATCAGATAATCAATGAACGAACTCGGCAGACCTGACAGCCCCTCTTTGAATTGCGTGAACTGCCCGCGACTAACGACCGAGCGCACGTTCAGATAACTCGCCCCGCCCATCACCTCAATCGCGCGCTTGATGACGGCTTCGGCCTTCTCTTCGTTTGTTGAAGATGTCTGCTGCGTTGCGGATTTTTCTCCCTGCGCAAGAGCGGGCGATGCGGTCAAACAGAGCAGGAGAATGACTGTCAGAGATATGATGTGTATGCTTGAGGTTAATCTTCTATTCATAAAAAGCACGCGCCTAAAATAGCTTGATAAAATTCCGGCGCAGAGACAAAGCAAAAGGGCTTCAATGACATTCTATCACTGAAACCCTTTCATACGGGAGACGCTGCTTGCAGCGCTACAGTTAATTCAGTTCTGCGATGGCGTCCGTGAGCGCCTTGATAGTAACCTCGCCATTTTCGGCATCAACGCGGAAGCGCGCCGCGCCCTTCCACATTGTCGTTATAGGAAGCTTCACCTTCTCGTCAATGTGCCGCTTAAGGAAGCGAGCGCCGTAGGCCGGACTGAAACCTTTCTCGGTCAGAAGATCAATAGCCCTTTCCGTGACTTCGACCTCTTTGCCCTGAAACTCCATCTGCTTTCTGAGCTTGCTCAGATATAGAACGGCAATCTGTCGAACTTCGTCCATCATCAGAGGCGAGAAGACAACTATCTCGTCTATGCGATTGCGAAACTCAGGCGAGAATCTAGTTTCGGCAGCCTTCATCACCTCGTTTTTGATCGCACGAACATCGCCAAGCGTCTTCTGTCCAAAGCCCAAAGGTTTCTCGTACTTCTTGAAACTCTCCGAGCCAAGATTGGATGTCATGATGACGATTGCGTCCGAAAGATAAACTTTCTTGCCGCGCCCGTCCGTCATCCAGCCTTCATCGAAACCCTGCAAGAAGAGGTTCATCAAGTAGGGCGATGCCTTCTCGACCTCATCCAGAAGAAGAACCGTGTAAGGATTCTCTCTTAACTGCTCGGTCAGGATTCCGCCGCGCTCCGATCCTACGATTCCACGCGGCATACCTATGAGCTTTTCGATTCCGACAGTACCGTCGCCGTACTCACTCATGTCTATGCGAACCATCTTCTCTTCATCGCCGAACATGAATTCAGCTACGGCCTTCGCCAACTCAGTCTTGCCTACACCGGTTGGTCCCAAGAAGAGAAGAACGCCGTCCGGTTTGTAGTGCGACTCTTTGAGTGGTCCTTTGTTGAGACGCAGGCGTTGAGCGACGGCATTGATAGCTTCCTTCTGACCTATGACGCGAGTTCCAAGCTCCGCCTCCATGTGCGCGAAGCGGTCGTTGGTATCGCGGAAGATCATATCGCGTGGGATGCGAGACTCCTGCGAGATAACGTCAATCACATGCTCAGGCTTAACGACCAGCGTGTGCGGCTCGTTAATCTCAACCTTCACGGCAGCAGTGTCCAACCAGCCAATCGCTTTATCAGGCAGGTGCAGGTTGCGTATGTACTTCGGAGCCATCTCAAGCGCCGTGTTGATCGCGTCGTCCGAAATAGTCACAGAATAATTCTTCTCAAGACGCGGGCGAAGACCAAGTAGAATCTCGCGCGTCTCGTTCAACGACGGCTCGTCCACCTTGACCATACGGAAGCGACGCGCTAACGCTTCATCCTCTCCGATATATTCTTTGTACTCCGTGATGGTCGTAGCACCTATGATTCTCATTTCGCCGCGAGCGAGCGCGGACTTGAACATATTGGCGGCATCACTTGATGTGCCGAGCGCAGCGCCAGCGCCTATGATCGTGTGCGCTTCGTCAATGAAGAGAATCAGGTTGTCGCGCTCTTTAACTTCGTCAATGATTCCCTTGATGCGCTCCTCGAACATGCCGCGAAGCATTGTGCCTGCAACGAGTCCGCCCATTTGGAGTTGTACGATGTGCGAGCCTCGTAGCCTTGCTGGAACTTTATCAGGCTCTAATTCAATCAGGCGCGCAAGACCTTCAACGACTGCAGTCTTTCCTACGCCCGGCTCGCCAACCAGCATAGGCGAGTTTGCGCGCTCACGGTGGCAGAGAATCTCCACCATCTGCTGAATCTCCATCTCGCGCCCAATGGTCGGTGGAATCTTGTCCGCACGCGCGAGGCGATTCAAAGAGACGCCGAAATGTTTCAGATAAGGAGGCAACTCGAACTTCTTTTTGTACTGCTCCTCTTCCTGCTCGCGTATGTGAACACGCGCGCGGACATTTTCAACGACAGCTTCGGGCGTTGCGCCAAGCCCGCGCAGCATCTCGACGAACATACCACGCTCGTCTTGCGAGAGGGCTGAGAAAATATCTGTTGATTCGATTGTCTTGCGACCCTGAGCGCGTGCGCGCTCCATCGCACGCTTAAAGAGATCGGTCGTATCAGGCGCGATTCTGAAACCTTTGCCAACATGTTGGCGACTCATTTCAAGACGCCTGTCAATAACCATTCGGACCGCGTGAGGGTCTAGCGCAAGGTCGCGCATGGTGGCGTTGAAAAGCTCAGGCTCTTCATCGGCCAGAGCTTTAAGAATGTGCTCGACCGCAACGTAATTTTGATCGCGGCGACGCGACTCGCTGAGCGCATATTCGAGAATGCGCTGGCCGCTATCACCAAATTTATCTTTATATGCCCCTAGATCTATCATGCTATGTTTCTCAACTAACTTAAAAGACGCTCTCCCGCGCTCACACCGTTCCCAAACGTACAGAGTGTAACAAAAGTTTCGCGGCGAAGTGTCGTCTTAATTTTTCAAACGCGAGCCGCAAAAATTCCGGCGGCCCAACAATCCCTTTTTTTAGATGCGAGGGGCAGAAACGCCGTTGCGTTTCCAGACAAATCAACTATACCACACAACGCACCTGCAATTGGCAAGCCAAGTTCAAGACAAAAGTAAAAAGGTAAAAGGCAAAAGTGAGAACGAAAGACACGCACTCCTTTGTCTTCACTTTTACCTTTTACCTTTTGCCTTCTTCCTTACTTCAGTAGTCGTAATCTTCGCCGCCAGGGCTAGGTGGCGCAGCCCTTTTCGGCTCAGGCGCGTCCGTTATGGCTGCGTCCGTCGTCAGAAGTAGCCCGGCGATTGATGCTGCGTTCTGCAATGCTGTGCGGACCACTTTCGTCGGGTCAATGATGCCCGCCGCAACCAGGTCTTCATATTCACCGGTCGCAGCGTTGAAGCCCTTTGCGCCTTTAGACTCTTCGACCTTGCCTACGACAATCGCGCCTTCGACGCCAGCGTTCTCCGCTATACGACGCAGAGGTTCTTCGAGCGCTCGGCGAACGATTCGGATTCCTGTCTGCACGTCCTCTTCATCAGCCTTAAGCTTATCGAGAGCTTTGGCAGCGCGCATCAGAGCAACACCGCCGCCCGGAACTATCCCTTCCTGCGCCGCAGCTTTCGTCGCGTTCAAGGCATCTTCGACGCGCATCTTTATCTCTTTCATAGCGGTCTCAGTTGCCGCGCCGACTTTCACCACAGCAACGCCGCCAGCGAGTTTAGCAAGCCGCTCCTGCATCTTCTCGCGGTCATAATCTGAAGTGCTTTCTTCAATCTGCGCTCGAATCGTAGCCACGCGACCCTGAATCGCCTTCGCCTCGCCAGCGCCTTCGACAATCGTCGTGTCATCCTTATCAACAATCACGCGTTTGGCAGAGCCTAGATCGGCAAGCTCTACGTTTTCGAGCTTGATGCCTAGGTCTTCCGTGATAACGCGCCCGCCCGTCAGGATTGCCAAATCTTCAAGTATAGCCTTGCGGCGATCACCGAATGCTGGAGCTTTCACAGCGCAAACCTTTATCGTCCCGCGCAAACGGTTGACGACGAGCGTTGCGAGCGCATCGCCTTCAACATCTTCTGAGATGATTAGAAGCGAGCGACCCTGCTGCGCGACCTGTTCGAGCACTGGCAGTAGATCGCGCATAGCAGAAATCTTCTTTTCGTGAAGAAGAATCAGAGGCTCTTCCAATACGCACTCCATGCGGTCTGCATTGGTGACGAAGTAAGGCGAGAGATAACCTCTGTCGAACTGCATACCTTCGACAATGTCCAACTCCGTCTGAAGCGTCTTGGACTCTTCAACAGTCACGACGCCATCCTTGCCCACCTGCTCCATCGCTTCGGAAATCATCTTACCAATCTGCCGGTCATTGTTCGCCGAAACGGTCGCAACGTTTGCCAATTCCTCTTTGCCCTTGACCTTCTTCGACATTCGCTCAAGCTCTGCGACCGCAGCCTCAGTCGCCATCTGTATGCCGCGCTGCAAGGCCATAGGGTTTGCGCCCGCAGTCACGTTCTTAACGCCTTCACGATAGATTGCCTGCGCCAGCACGGTGGCAGTGGTCGTTCCGTCGCCAGCTGTGTCGTTCGTCTTCGTAGCAACCTCGCGCACCATCTGCGCGCCCATGTTCTCGTACTTATCCTTCAACTCAATCTCTTTCGCCACCGTGACGCCGTCTTTCGTAATCACTGGCGAACCGAATTTTTTCGAGAGCACAACGTTGCGACCCTTCGGCCCCAATGTCACACGCACAGCGTTCGCCAGCGTGTTCACGCCCTTAAGCATCGCCGCGCGTGCCTCTTCTCTAAACTTCAACTCTTTCGCTGCCACTTTATTTTCTCCCTCAAGAATTATTGACCTGAAATTTCAAATCTCAAAATCACAGATTAAAATTACTCCGCCGCTTTCTTTGCTCCGCTACGCGCTCGTCCAACTTGCACGCGCGCTGGACGAAGAAGGCGGTCGCCAATCTTGTACCCGCGACTGTACTCAACCGTCACCAGCCCGTCGCGCTCCGGTTCGACTTCAATTGTATCAACCGCCTCGTGCAGTTCCGGGTCGAACTGTGCGCCGACCGATTCGATAGGCTCTACGCCCGCCGCCGCGAGGGTGTTCTCGAAACTGCTCAACGTGCCGCGCACGCCGTTCAGCACCGACTCGAAAGAGCCGCCTTCGTCAGCAGCAGAAATCGCCCGCTGAAGATTATCCACGACCGGCAGGAGTGCTGTGACGAATTCAGTCCTCTCTCGTTTTGCTCGCTCATCTGCGGCGCGATTCAATCGTTGACGGGTCTCATCCGTCTCGCGCTGCAAAGTGGCGCGCAACTGCTCGAAGCGAGACTGAACATCGGCAACCTTTCGCTCGGCCTCTAGCGTTCGCGCTTCGAGTTGCTCTACATAAGTCGGTTTCAAACTCGGCGCTTCAGCCTGTGCATCTTCCGCCTGAGTTTCATTCCCGGCCTCATTATCCAGATTAATCCGGCGACGATCCGTCACACGAATCTCACTCTCAGCGCCCGGCGCAGACCTCTCATCCCGTGCCTCTTCAGACACCCTGTTCTCTCGCATACTTCGTCTTCTTTTCTCCCTACGAAAAGTTACCATAACGAAGGGATGAGCGATGAAGGGTGAATAAGAAGATGAACGTTTTTCTTTCTTCATCCCTCATCCTTCATCCCTGCCTTTCTATGCTGCCGCCGCAGCGGCTTCAGTCGTAAACTTCATCTGATTCCCGTCGGCTGAGGCCATAACGGTCTGTCCGGACGCAATCTCGCCGCGCAGTAGTTTCACAGCGAGCGGATTCTGAATGAGCGTTTGAATCGCACGCTTCAGTGGCCGCGCGCCGTACTGCGGATCGTAGCCCTCGCGCGCAAGAAGTTGACGAGCCGTTTCATCGAGCACGAGCGTGACGTTGCGCTCCGCGAGCATCTGTCGAAGCCGCTCAAGCTGAACATCAACGATCTGCGTGATCTGCTCGCGCGAGAGTTGATGAAAGATGACTATGTCGTCAATGCGATTCAAAAACTCCGGCTTGAAATGCAGACGCAACTCCTGTATGACGCCTTCGCGCATCTGCTTCTCATCGTCTGCGGCTGCCTGAATATCTCGGCTCCCGAGGTTCGATGTCATAATCAAGACCGTGTTCTTGAAATCAACCGTGCGCCCCTTTGAATCTGTAAGCCGTCCGTCGTCAAGAATCTGCAACAGAACATTGAAAACGTCGGGATGCGCCTTCTCAATCTCATCGAAGAGAATCACAGCGTAAGGGCGGCGACGCACGGCTTCCGTCAACTGTCCGCCTTCTTCAAATCCAACATAGCCCGGAGGCGCGCCGATCATTCTAGCGACCGCGTGCTTCTCCATATACTCGGACATGTCCAGGCGGACCATCGCGCGCTCGTCATCAAATAGAAACTCTGCGAGCGCACGCGCAGTCTCGGTTTTGCCGACGCCCGTCGGACCAAGAAAGATGAATGAGCCGACGGGACGATTCGGGTCTTGAAGCCCTGCGCGTGCGCGACGCACGGCATCTGCAACAGCAGTCAAAGCTTCGTCCTGACCTATCACGCGCTGTCGAAGCCGCTCTTCCATCGTGACAAGCTTCTGCATCTCGCCTTCGAGCATCTTCGAGACTGGCACGCCGGTCCATTTCGCAACGACTTCGGCCACATCCTCTTCGTCAACCTCTTCCTTGAGCATCACGCCGTCGCTTTGGATGGCTGCGAGCTTCTGTTGCTCTGCTGCAAGCTTCTGCTCAAGCTCTGGAATCCTGCCGTACTGCAACTCCGCAGCTTTCGCAAGGTCGCCAGCGTTGCGAGCCTGATCTAGTTGCAGACGCAACTGCTCAAGCTCGTTCTTGGCCTCGCGCATACGATCAATCTCTTCCTTCTCCGATTGCCACTTGGCCTTCATCCCGGAAGATTTCTCTTTCAGGTCCGCTATGCGCTGCTCTATATCTTTAAGGCGAGCTTTGGAGCGCTCGTCCTCTTCGCGCGATAGCGCCTGCCGCTCAATCTCAAGTTGCAGGATTTCGCGCTCCAATTGATCTATCTCCTGCGGCAGAGAATCAATCTCAATGCGAAGACGCGACGCTGCTTCGTCAATTAAGTCAATTGCCTTGTCCGGGAGGAAGCGGTCCGTGATGTAGCGGTTCGAGAGCGTCGCGGCAGCTACAATCGCGGAGTCCTTGATGCGAACACCGTGATGAACTTCGTAGCGCTCTTTAAGCCCGCGCAGGATTGCAATCGTATCCTCGACGCTAGGCTCACCGACATAGACCTGCTGGAAGCGACGTTCGAGCGCTGCGTCCTTCTCGATATACTTCTTGTACTCGTTAAGCGTGGTCGCGCCTACGCAGCGCAGTTCGCCGCGCGCCAATGCAGGCTTCAACATGTTCGACGCATCAATTGCGCCTTCGGCAGCGCCAGCGCCGACCAAAGTGTGAAGCTCGTCAATGAAAAGAATGATCTGCCCCTGCGCGTTCTCAATCTCTTTCAGAACGGCTTTCAAACGGTCTTCAAACTCGCCACGATACTTCGCACCCGCAAGCATTGAACCTAGATCAAGCCCGACCAATCGCTTGTTGCGCAAAGTCTCAGGCACGTCGCCGGAAACGATTCTTTGAGCGAGTCCTTCAACGATTGCTGTCTTTCCAACGCCGGGTTCGCCAATCAGCACTGGATTGTTTTTGGTGCGGCGAGAGAGAACCTGAATGGTGCGGCGAATCTCGTCGTCGCGCCCGATGACAGGATCAAGTTTGCCCTGACGCGCTAGATCCGTAAGGTCTTTGGCGTATTTAGAGAGAGCCTGATAGTTCGCCTCCGCGTTCTGGTCCGTGATGCGAACGCCGCCGCGAGTCTGCTCTATGACTTTGAGCAGGTCTTCGTGGTTGACGCCGTGCTGACGAAGAATCTTGCCAGCCTGTCCGTCCTTCTCATTGACAATTGCCAGAAGCAGATGCTCGGTCGAGATGTATTCGTCCTGCATCTCTTTGGCCTGCTTCTCTGCGGCTATAAAGACCTGGCTGAGGCGCGGGCTGAAATATTGCTGCCCGCCCTGCACACGTGGGATGCGAGCGATTGCCGCCTGCATGTCGTTTAGAACAACCTGAACGTTCGCGCCGAGTTTGCCGAGCACGGGGCGCACAATGCCTTCAGGCTGTTCGAGCATTGCGAACAACACATGCTCCGGCTGCACTTCCTGATTCTGGTTGCGCTCGGCAACTTCAATTGCCGATTGAATGGCCTCCTGGCCGCGCAGTGTGAATTTATCTAAACGCATTTTCTTATTCGTAATTATGAATTTTGAATTAAGGCTGAAAGCTTTTTAATTCAAAATTCAAAACTCATAATTCCCCTTGCTGCTTGTCGCTTTATGATTGCTCTTACGTTATCACTTTTTGCTGAGAGAGCAAGAGCGGAACGGCTCGGAAGCGTGGGCGCTTCAGCGAACTCTGTTCCGCTCTTTGTAAAGTGCCTCTAAACTTCCGAACAATTAGCGACCCGAAGCTTTCATGCTCTTCTCAGACTTGTCGCTTTTAGAGCCTTCGGCCTTCGCTTCGATTGTGCGAGGCTTCGTCTCGCTTTCGCCCTGAATCTCTATGCGCCGCGCTTTGACCTCCTCGCGCTTAGGCAAGGTGACGCGCAGTACGCCGTTGCGATACTCAGCCGAGATGCCTTCGCCCGATACGGTCGGAGGCAGTGTGAACGAGCGAGAGAAAGCGCCATAGGAGCGCTCAACGCGGTGATAGTTGTCCGATTCATCCTTCTTCTCGAAGCGACGCTCGCCGCGCAAGGTAATCACGTTGTTCTCAAACGAGAGGTCGAAATCCTCTCGGTTCATACCCGGCAACTCCGCCTCAATCACTATCTGGTCCTTGTTCTCATAGATGTCAACGGTCGGATTCCAAGCACCGCGAGCGATGCCCTCATCGTCGCCGAAGACTCGGTTTAGATTGGTAGAAAACAGGCGATTGACTTCGTCCTGAAGACCGCGTAGATCGCGGAACGGGTCGTAACGAACGATGCTCATAACGAACTTCTCCTTCCTATTAATTTCTAAAGTCAGACAAACTCCAGCCGAAAAACCTGGATAACTTGCGAAGCTTTCCGGCTGATGAGCACGCGAGTATAATAAATGTTGAGTCTCCCTTTGTCAAGTCCCTCATGGAAAAATTTGGGGCTTATTCTTCGAGTCGCACGGGGCAATCTCCGGGATTTTTAAGTTGAAAAATAGTTAGACTTAGGCGATTGGGTAAGCTGGGAGCGCAGGCGGCACGGCCTGCAAGATTACTAGAAGCAATCTCAAAGTTGTTCGCGCCAAAAGGCGCTCAATGCAGGCAGATAGCCTTGCGCTCCCAACAACTATTTTAATCGAATCCGAAGAAGCGTTTGATTGCGGAGATGATTCCTTCGGACTCTTCCTCGCTCTCTGCCGCGTTCTCTGTCTTTGCAGTAAGCCCAAGGCGGCGCTCGGCTATGATGTGGCTGAGCGAGTCAACGAGGTCCGGGTTGGTGTCGAAGAGTTGCTTCATGGCTTGATGGTCTATCTCCAGAACCTCGGTCTCTTCCAGCGCGACGACGTTGGCCGTGCGAGGCTCGCCCGTAAAGAGCGCCATCTCGCCAAAAAAATCGCCTTCGTGAAGGGTGGCGACCATGCGCGGTCTTCCGTTGTCGCTTATTTGAACGCTCACGCGCCCGTTGTGAACGACAAACATGCTTGAGCCTTCGTCGCCAGCGCGTATGACTGTCTCGCCGGGCGCGAAGATGTGGCTGACGGATGCAGCCGCCAATTGCGCCATCTGCTCATTTGAAAGAGGGGCGAAGATGTCAACGGCAGAGAGCCGTTCTATAAAGCCGCTCCCGTCCACCTGCGCTTCGTCCGTCTTCGGTTGGCGCTCGATGTGTAGCGTGCGGGTCGGGAAGGCGAAGTTTATCCTGGCGCGGCGGAAGGCGTACCAGATGCGCTGGCGAACGAGCGCGTCCGTGTCGTTGTACTTGGCGTAATCCGTGAGCCAGTATTTGACTTCCCAATCGAGGCTACTATCGCCAAAGTTTCGTATGCGAACGACTGGAGTAATCTTGGGCGATACGTTATCGGCTTCGCGCACTGCCTCGCGGACTATGTGAATAGTCTTGGCGGGCGAATCCGTGTAGAGCGTGTTGAAGAAGACAATGCGCGCGTTCAGGTTGTCGCGCGGGAAGACATCAATGGCTTCTCTTGAGACGCTGGTGTGACTTGCCAGAACAATGTTGTTGCTAAAGGTTCTAACCTTGACGGCGCGCCACGTGATGCTCTCGACAACTCCGGTCCGCTGGCCCACCGTCACAACATCGCCTACCTGAAAAGGTTTGTCCGAATGTAGCGAGATGCCCGCGAAGAAGTTGCCGAGCGTGTCCTGCAAAGCGAGACCGATGATCGCGCCCAAGACTGCCGAAGTCGTAAAGAGCGCGCCGAGTCCTACCTCCGGGTAGAAAGACTTGAAGACGATTACGAAGCTAGTCAGGTAGGCGACTATCGAAAAGATGTTGCGAACCAGAGCGGGAGCTTCGTAGCCACGGCGCAGGCGAAAGATTGTTCCGAAGATGATGGTTGCGAGGGCGCGAACGATTGTTATCGCAAAGATCATCCAGAGGATAACCTTTACGATAGTTATAACCATCTCGAAGGTCTTCTGTCCCGCCGCAACTTTTGACGGCTCCATCCCCATCAAGAAGTGTTCTTGCAGCTTCGGCTCGAATGTGTGTATGAGATAGAGCGTCAGCCCGACCAGGATTGTCAGGAAGAAGAGAAAGGCCAGGCGCTTTCTGGATCGTGAACGAGCCAAGATGATGGTGATTCCTTTTGAAAACTGATCAGGCAAGCCCGCGTTGCTTTACGGCTCTTTTTACCATTATCAAGTGGAAGACGTAAAGACGATTATAAAGTTAGATGAATTTACCACAGAGACACGGAGACCGGAGAGAAAACATTGGGATGGAATTTCAGATAAGAGATTTGAGATTTCCAATCTCTTATCTCTGATTTTCTTCTCTACGGTCTCCGTGCCCCTGTGGTTTTCTTACTTCGGAAAAATATTTGGGAAGATTTTCGTCACGATGTAGAACAACGACAGCGCAGAGATGATGATGGCCGTCAACCAGGCAGCGATATTGTAGATTGTGCCGTTCGTGTGCTCGCCCATAACTTCACGGTCGTTGACGAGGCGAAGGATTGCTATGAGCAGGACGGGCAGGAGAAGTCCGTTGACGACCTGCATATTGAGCAGCGCATCAATCAAAGGCAGGCCGGGCATCATCGCTACGATTGCTCCGACTGCGACGAGCGACGTGAAGATGCCTATGAAGATCGGCGCTTCACGAAACGAGCGCGAGACGCCTTTCTCGAATCCCAAGGCTTCGCTGATTGAATAAGCGGTCGCTAGCGGCAGCACGCCAGCCGCGAGCATTGATGCGCCGAAGAGTCCTATGGCGAAGAGCATTCCTGCGTAGCGGCCTGCGAGCGGTTCAAGGGCGCGTGCGGCGTCCGCTGCGGTTTCAATGTGCTGCGGCGGAGTTTGAGTGTGGAGCGTTGCAGCCGTCGAGACGATTATGAAGAAGACTATGAGCATGGCGAACACTGTGCCGGTCCAAACGTCCGCGCGCGTCAGCTTGTAATCATCGGGCGTGACGCCTTTCTCTACTACGGAAGATTGAACGAAGACCTGCATGTAGGGCGAGATCGTTGTGCCTACGACTGCTACGAACGTGAAGAGAAAGGCCGCGCTGAAATCAAGATGCGGCCTGACGACTGAGCGCGCGACATCTCCCCATGCGGGCTTTGCAAGGAAAGCAGAGACTATGTAACCGAGAAAGACGAGCGACATCACCAGAAAGACTCTTTCGACGCGCTTGTATGAGCCTTTGACGACTAACCACCAGACCATGAAGGCTGCCAGCGGAACTGAAACGTATCGCGGGATATTGAAGATTTCGCTCGCAGCAGCAATGCCAAGAAACTCGGAGATCGTTACGCCGCCGTTTGCGATCAAGAGAGCGAGCATGATTAACACCATCCAGCGCACGCCAAAGCGCTCGCGTATTAGATCGGCCAAGCCCTTGCCAGTCACAGCGCCCATGCGAGCGCACATCTCCTGAACTATGCCTAGAGCGAATGTGATTGGAATAAGAATCCAGAGGAGTCGGTAGCCCAGGTCAGCGCCGACGGAAGCGAAGGTAGCAATGCCGCCAGCATCATTGCCAGCGTTGGCTGCGATCATGCCGGGGCCTAAGATAGCAAGATAAGCGAGCAGCCCTTTGCGCCGCGCAAGAGTTTGACGCAAGCCCCGCGCGCCGCGCCGCAGCAAGCGACGCCCCGCAGCACCAACGGCTGTGCGCGACTCTGCCATTTGGAGGTTCTCCGTCGTTCATAAAAGCAGGAGTCAGAAGTCAGGAGTTAGAATAAAACAGAAGCGGTTCTGCGGCCCTTTCCCCCTTCTGGATTCTGACTCTCAGACTTCTGACTTTCATGTAATCCCCGTTACTTCCATCAGCACGGGCGTGTGATGATGGCCTGTGATTGCGTGCAGCAATTTGCCTGTGACGCGCGCTCTTTTGCCTATAAAATTTCTGTAGAGCGCGAACTGTTTCTCTGTAAGAATCAATTGCAAATCAGTGACGTTTTTCTCGGCGTCGTTATCACCGCTCGCCGCAGTACAGATAGGCTTGGTTAAATGTAGAATCCAGTAAGTCTCAGGCTTATCACCGCGTCGAATGCTTTCGTAATTGGGCGGACCAGGAAAAGTCTTCTTGCTGACTGTGCCTGTCAACTGCACGCCGTCCGTGTCGTAAGAAAGACAGTTCTCCTGCGCGGAGGCTTCAGCCGTAAGCGCGAAGAGAAACAGTATGAGCATGAAAAGTCGTGCGTGAGTTTTCATGCTCATTCCGAAAAGTCCCCTCTTAAGTATTGTCGAGCAATTGACTGCGGACGGATATTAGCACGGGCGCGGGTTCGATGTAAGGCGTAACAAAGTCAGAACCACCTGCGATAGAAGGGATGAATGAAAAGAAAGATTGACCGCTCTGCTTTTACTTCATCCCTCATCCCTCCGCCTTCATCCCTTCTATCGCAGGTGGTTCTACAGATATATCAACGGCGGCATGAAGACCTGATGGCTTCATGCCGCCGTCTAGGCGCGAGAGCGTCGCCCAGCACGACGCTCCGCGTTTCTCTGGAAGATTTACTTGCGGCGAATGTTCAGAGCTATGCTTTTCTGCTCAGGCTTGCGCTCCGCCTGCCTGCGCGCGATTTTCTGCTCGGACTTTGACTGTAGAAGTTGAAGACCTGTGTCATCAGCAGGCGTCCAGACCTGAGCCAGATAATAGTCATCGCCGTAATGGTTGAACACGAGACGTGCGCTCTCTTGCGTCCTTGTGGCTTGGACGGGCATCGTCAGTACAATCCTGCTCAGGCGTCCGTCCTCACTTTTGATCGCAATCACGGCCTTGTCGGATTCCGGGTTGAGGCGCGTCACGTTGTACTCGCCAGCCGGAAAACTCTTGTCGCCGACGTTGAACGAGAAGGGAATGTTCGCCGTCATCTCTTTACGCGTCTGCGCGTGGACTGAACCCATAGCGAGGATTGCGAATAAACCTAACATCAAGAAGATTCTCAAATTTGCTCTTTTCATGGTGACCTCCTTCTGGTCTATCGAAAGTTTCAAGGCTGAAGCTTGATTGCTGCCTTCTGACTCTTAACGCGCAAGCGCGCGGAAAATTCCCTCACGACGCGCAGAATTTTTTGATGTAGAATCTGTCTTCCAGAACGCGACCGTAAAGACCGTGAATGTTCACGCCGTCGGAATAGAGCCTTTACCTATCTGCTTTTCGAGGAAAACTCAAAGTATGCAAGCGCCAGAGAATGTCACGCAACTACTGATGGACTGGAGCAAGGGCGATCAGGCCGCGCTGGACAGGCTGATGCCTCTGGTTTACAGCGAACTGCGTCGGCTGGCTAATAACTACCTGCGGCGCGAGCGCGTCAATCACACTCTGCAACCAACCGCACTGGTCAACGAAGCCTATCTAAAGCTCGTTGACCAGAGAAACGCGCGATGGCAGAACCGCGCACAGTTTTTCGGCGTCGCGGCTCAACTCATGCGCCGCATACTGGTTGACCACGCGCGCACTCATCAGGCGCAGAAGCGCGGCGGCTCGGACCAGCAGCGTCTCTCGTTGACAAACGTGGATCGCATGTCAAATAAGCCTGACATAGACCTGCTTGCGCTTCACGAAGCATTGAACGAGTTGGCTGAAATGGACCCGCAGCAGGGCCGTATTGTTGAGTTGAAATTCTTCGGCGGCCTTTCGATTGAGGAGACGGCTGAGGTTCTGGGCGTAGGCCACGCTACGGTCGAGCGCGACTGGAAGATGGCTAGAGCATGGCTTCGCAACAAGCTATCCTGATTCCCGTAAGGCTCAAGTTTTTTTTGAGGGAGTCAACCTCGCGCATACGCGTTAATAGATAAAGGTCTCGGAGACCTTAATGGAGTTTTGGCGGTAGAGTTATCATGGCAACCCAGCATTGGCAACGTGTCAAGGAGATATTCAACTCGGCCATAGAGCTTGAGCCGGAGGAGCGCGCAAGCTTCCTTAACGCGGCCTGTGCTGAAGACCATTCGTTGCGCAAGGAAGTCGAATCTCTCATACGCGCTCACGATGAAGAAGGAAGCTTCATTGATTCGCCTGCCTACGAAGTCGCAGCCGAATTATTCACTGATGACGCAGCGGACTCGCTCGTAGGCCAGCAGATGAATCATTACAGGATACTCTCGCCACTCGGCACGGGCGGAATGGGCGAAGTCTATCTTGCTCAGGATACAAAGCTCGGTCGTCGTGTCGCTCTAAAGCTTCTGCCCGAATCTTTCACAAAAGATGAAGACCGCCTGCACAGATTCCAGCAGGAGGCGCGCACCGCGTCCGCTCTGAATCATCCGAACATCGTGACCATTTACGAGATTGGCGAAGAGGCGGGCAGGCAATATATCGCCACAGAGTTGATCGAAGGCGAGACTTTGCGTGAGCGCCTGTCGAGTGGAGCAATGGAGATTGTTGAAGCGCTGGACATAACCTTGCAGGCGGCTTCGGCTCTAGCGGCTGCGCACGAAGCAGGCATAGTTCACCGCGACATCAAGCCTGAGAACATAATGATTAGGCGCGACCGCTTCGTGAAGGTCCTGGATTTCGGTCTTGCTAAACTTGCGGAACGAAAGTCTGCCGAGCTTGATTCAAAAGCGCCGACTCGTATGCGCGGCAACACCTCGCCCGGCGTTGTGATGGGAACTGTTCAATACATGTCGCCCGAACAAGCGCGCGGACTTATCGTTGACGAGCGCACGGACATCTGGAGCTTGGGCGTCTGTTTATACGAGATGCTTTCAGGCAGCGCGCCGTTCAAAGGCGAGACGCCGACGGACGTGACCGTCTCTATCTTAGAGAGAGAACCCGCATCGCTCTCTGCGCTATCCGATGATGTGCCAGCCGAGCTTGACTGGATTGTGAAGAAAGCTCTCAGGAAAGACCGCGACGAGCGTTATCAAACGGCCAGGGAGATGAAAGGCGACCTGCGCTCAATCAAGCAGCAGTTGGAGTTTGACGCCAGACAGAAGCAGACGGACCGACAGCAATCAAACGAAGCGGAGACAATCGCAGCCGCTGGCGCGCAATCGCACAAGAGAATGACGGACGAAGCGGTCCGCACGGACGAGATTCAAGAAGCCAGAGCCACGACGACCGTCAAGCCTGCGCTCAGTTTTACAAAGGGCGGCACGCGCTCCCCTCTGCTCACCCTCGTTATACTTCTTGTGGTCGCGGCTGTGAGCGTAGTTATTTACAATCTGCTCACACGGAATCAATCTCAAACTGCATCTTCCGATAAGAACGTTGCGACGAGTGCGCCAGCGGTCGAGAACATCACGCGCATCACCGCCTGGCCGGGACTCGACACTCATCCGACGCTCTCGCCCGACGGAAACTCCGTCGCCTACAGCTCGAATCACAACGGGAGTTTTGAGATTTACATCAAGCAACTCACGCCGGGCGGTCGTGAAATCCAGTTGACTTCCGATGGGCAGGAGAATTTCCAGCCCGCCTGGTCGCCAGACGGACAGCTAATCGCTTACTACTCTAAGAAGCGCGGCGGCATCTGGGTTCTGCCCACACTCGGCGGCACGGCACGGCAGTTGACCGACTTCGGGTCTGCGCCAGCATGGTCTCACGACAGCAAATGGATCGCATTCCAGTCGGATGCAAATCCCGATCTTGGGTCAAGCTCGGTCGGCTCATCAACTATCTGGATTGTTCCGGCGCAGGGCGGCTCGCCGAAACAGATTACAAAGGTAGGCAATCCGGCGGGCGGGCACGTAGGCCCCGCATGGTCTTCTAACAATCAGCGCATAGCCTTTATCGTTCTTAATTACACAACTCAGCAGGTTTGGTCTGTTTCCATTACCGGCGAAGATTTGAAACAGTTGTCGCACAGGCCAAGTACGCCAAGCGCACAGTCGCCCGGTTGGAAAGACCCGATTCAGGGCCGTGCAAGCTATCCTCTCTACTCTCCTGATGGCCGCAATCTTTACCTGGTGGTCGGACCGGCTGTGTGGATGCTGCCCATTTCGCCGGAGGATGACGAACCCGTCGGTGAACCCGTGAGAGTTACGGACACTGGCGCTTCACTAATCAATAATCTGACGCTCTCGGCAGACGGGAAGAAGTTGGCCTACGGTGTGCAGACGCTTGCGAGCAACATCTGGTCTCTTTCCGTATCGCCAAATGGTCTGGCAGTGGGTAATCCCAAGCCGCTTACGAACCAGACCGGCGCGCGAAACTCTCAACCAGCTTTTTCCCCAGACGGGCGAAAGCTGGCGTTCG
>Ga0066662_10000497_pt1 | contig 17269 bp, 17 predicted proteins | sample GraSoiAngelo_111_FD_133939 | JGI IMG/M metagenome (GOLD analysis project Ga0066662, IMG submission 133939) | Grasslands soil microbial communities from the Angelo Coastal Reserve, California, USA - 14_0903_12_40cm | ecosystem: Environmental > Terrestrial > Soil > Grasslands | place: USA...
CACGAAGCGAAGCGTAGTGCGGCTTCGCGCACTTTGCGCGAAGCCTGTTATGCGCCCAGTACCGAGAGCGGGTCGGTCAACAGCTGCTGCACGATCGCGCGCAGTTGCGCGGCGGTGAACGGCTTGTTCAAAAAGGCGTTCGCGCCGGCCGATCTGGCGCGCTCGTCCATCGCGTAGTTGTTGTGCCCGCTGATCATCACGATCGGCATGCGCGACGTCGCCCGGTTCTGCCGCAGCTGCGTGATGAGATCGATCCCGGAGATCCCCGGCAGCATGAAGTCGCTGATGAGGATGTCGTACGGCTCGTCTTTGCCCACGTGGACGAGCGCGCTCTCGGCGTCGTTGCACAGCGTGACGTCGTACGGTCCCCGCGCGAGGATCGCTTTGATGAGCGTGCAGATCGCCGGGTCGTCGTCGGCGACGAGGACGCGCCAAGCCATGTGCGACGCTTCCGGGATCGCGGCTCTCGTGCCTACGGGCGGGGCGAAAAAAGGACGAAAAGCCGCCGAGCGTCACCATCCCGTGGTACCCCGGGGCTCGCCCCGTCTCATGCCGAAGCCGCCGGGTCGTGGCAGTCCTCGACGTGATCCAAACCCCCGCGTTCCAGCAGCGCTTCTTCTTTCTCGCGAAGCGCTTCATCGCCGGCGAGACCGTGCACCAGGCCATGGACGCGGTCGCCGCGCTCAACGCGCAGGGGATGAGCGCGACGCTCGACTTCCTGGGCGAGGACGTCACCGTGCGGGCCGAGGCGGACCGGACGCGCGACGCGTACTTCGCGCTGCTCGACGCGATCCGCACGCGCGGCGTCGAGACGAACGTCTCGGTGAAGCTCACGGCGATGGGCTTGCTGATCGACGACGATCTCGCGCTCGACAACCTGCGCGCCGTGGTGGAGCACGCATCCCACAACCGCGATCCGTTCGTTCGCATCGACATGGAAGGCTCGGCCGTCACCACCGCGACGCTGCGCGTGTTCGAACGCCTGTACGAAGAAACGAAGAACGTCGGCCCGGTCCTGCAAGCTTACCTCAAGCGCACCTCGGCCGACGTCGAGCACGCGATCGAGCTGGGCGCGCGCGTCCGCATCTGCAAAGGCGCGTACAGCGAGCCTCCGGACATCGCCTACAAAGACATGCCGGCGATCCGCAGCCACTACATGCGCTGCGCCGAAGCGCTGCTCGAGCGCGGCAACTATCCGGGCATCGCCACGCACGACGAGCGGCTGATCCAAGCGGTCGAAACGTTCACCCGCGAACGCGGCATCGCCAAAGACCGCTTCGAGTTTCAGCTGCTGTACGGCGTGCGCCCCGAGCTCCAGCGCCGCCTGGTGGACGAAGGCTACCGCGTGCGGATCTACGTCCCCTACGGAACCCACTGGGCGGGCTATTTCTACCGCCGGATAACCGAACGCAAGGAAAACGTCTTTTTCGCGCTGCGCTCGATGCTGCAGCGCTAGCCGTCCTGAAGCCTCTCGACTTTGGTCATCCGGTCGCTCTCGATCAAGCGTCCTAGCGTCGGAAACCCGCTCTCGATCTCCCCGAACACGGTGAAGTCTTTGTCGAGGTGGAGCTGCGGCGACAGCGTGATGTAGAACTGCGTGCCGGCCGAATCGCGAATCGCGTGGGCGTTCGGCGGATCGGTGTAGTTCAACCCCATCGAGATGACGCCGGAGCGCTGCTCGAGCGGGTTCTCCTCCGCGGGGATCGTGTACCCGGCGTCGCCCTCACCGTTGTCGTTCGGATCGCCGGTCTGCACGACGAAATCAGGCACGATGCGGAACCATCGCAAGTTGTCGTAATAGCCGGTATCGACGAGGTTGAGGAAGTTCGCGACGGTGAGCGGCGCCCACTCGGGATAGAGCCGCACGACGATCGTGCCCTTCGTCGTGCCGATGCGCACGCGCGGATGCGGGCCGGGCATCGGTCCGTCCATCAGCGCGCTCGTCGACGGCCGCAGCGCGAGGTCGAGCCGCGCGTCCGCCGCGACGGGTTTGCGCGCCGGATGCGTGGCCGCCGGCCGGCTCAGCGGCGCTTCGGTGTTCTGCGGTGACGGCGCGGGGGTCTGAATCTCCGCCGGGATCGCGCCGAGATGATCGGTGCGCTGCAGCCCTGCGAGCACTTTGATCGTCTCGTACGCCTGCTCGCGAACGCGCCACGACGGGTCCTTCAGCAACGGCTGCATCTGCGCGATCGCCTGCGGCTGTTTGCGGCGCGCGACGAGATCGGCGAACTGGATGCGCACGAGCTCGTCGCGGTCGGCCAATCCGGCGCGAACCGTCGCGGGATCGACGACGGTCGCGAAGGCGCGGCGCAGCGTCCACGCGTCGTGCCACCGCACCGCCGGGTTCGTCTCGTGCGCGAACACCGACGCGAGCCGGCGCCCGAGCTGCATTCGATCCGCGGCGTCGCTCCACGCGAACAGCGCCGTCGCGGCCCGCGCGCGCACGATCGGATCGGCGTCGCGTCCCGCGAGCGCGAGGAGTTTCTGACCCAATGGCCCCGCCCCGGGCACCTTGCCGGCCTGTGCCCGCCAGGCCGCATCGACCCCGGCGATCCGCACGGGCCCGGCCGGGTCGGCGAGCGCCTTAGCAACCGTATCGGTTTCAATGTGGTTCTTAGCGGCCAAGAGACCGTATCCGTACATCGCCAGCGCGCGGAGCGAAACGTCCTTGGCCGCGGTCGCGTTCTTTAGGGGTCCGGCCGCGCGGGAATCTTCGGTCCTTCCGAGCGCCAGCGCCGCCCGCCCCGCCAACCCGGCGTCATCCGACGCCAGCGCCGCGGTCAGCTCGTCGGAGAACGTCCGGGCGCTCTCAAGCTCTACCAACCTACGGTACCCCGGCTGCTCCCCTGGAGCCGCCTGCACCGGCGAAAGTATGGCAACCGCGGCGACGACCCCCGCGAGGGCACGGACTGCCCGAACCTTATAGTAAACGATGCTCCGGCCGACAACTTCCATGAGATCGCTTACGTTACTGAGATAGGTCGATTTCCTTCCACGAGGTTCACCCCCACCAATGTCCACCCCTGAAGCGAAAAAGCCCGGAAGCGGCATGAGCGTCCGTGAAGCCGGCCAAAAAGGCGGCGAGACCGTCAAGAAAAAATATGGGCCCGAGTTCTATGAGATGATCGGGCGCAAGGGCGGCCAAGCCACGAAGAAAGCCCACGGCCACGCCTTCTACGAAGCCATCGGCAAGAAGGGCGGCAAGAAGGGCGGCGAGGCGACTCGCGACCGGTACGGCCCGGAGTTCTACGAGACGATCGGTCAGAAGGGCGGCCAGAAGGTCAAAGCTCTGATCGAACAGGGCAAGAAGGCCGCGGCGGAAGCCGCCGAGGCAGCGCAAAAGAAAGCCAGCTGAGCATTTTGCTCGGCATCCGGCGGACGGCCGTCCTCGCGACGGCCTTCCTTCTTTTGACCGCCGCGTGGGCAACCGCACAGTCCGAGCGGCCGCGCGGTTTACCGCCCGGAACGGTGGTCGTCTTCGTGCTGGACTCGAACTTGGACCCCGGTCGCCGCGAAGGCGACGTGGTCTCGGTCCACCTGCGTGACGCGCTGATGCTCGACGGTACCGTTCTCGCCCCGGCGGGGGCGCGTGCCTACGTGCTCATCGGCGGCACCGACACGCCCAACGGCAAGCGCACCCGGGCGTACTCGCTCGACCGCTTCTCGATCAACGCGGGCCTGCTGCCGGTGAAGGCGGTCGACCCGATCGTCGCCCCGCTCGCCGCGGGCGCGCAGATCCCGGCAACGACGCTCGCCGCGGTCGACCACGTCGGCGACCGCTGGTCGATCCGCGTGCCGTTCCCGTTCGCGCTCACGGGCGACCAGCCGGCGTCGGCATATACGCCCACCCCGGCACGGACGGCCTCCCCGAAGATGCAGATGAAGCGCGAGCCCAGCCCGACACCGACGGCGCAGCCGACCCCGTCGCCGTCCACCGCCACGCCGGGCCCGTAGCAACGAAGATACCGGCCCGAGGAACGCGAACGGCGACCGCATGATGCGTCGCCGTTCTTCTTTGCTGCTCGCCCTTGCGGTCGTGTTGCTGGCGCTGCCGGCACCCGCCGGCGCCGCCGACGCCACGCCGGCCCCCGCGCCGACGGCGGCGCCGGCACCAAGCGCCGCCGAAGCCGCGTTCCTCGCGAAGATCATGCGCGATCTTCCGATGCGCTATCCCACGGCGCAGTCGGCGATCAAAGCCGGCTACGTGCGCTACACCAACGAGGACGAAACCGGCGCGATCAGCTACGTCAACACCAAGGCGTGGAACACGACCGACCCCGACGTCCCGGCGCAACTCTGGTACGACGTGAAGGGCCGCTTGATCGGCGCGGATTTCAGCGTGCGCCGCGACGCGGACGCGACGCCGGCGCCCAAGCCGGAGCGGCCGTCGATCCTGGGGATCGATCCGAAGCGCACGATCACGATCGGCGCGCACGTGCACTTCGTCACGTGCGACAAGACGACGGGCAAGTGCGTGTACGGCAAGGCGGTCGGCGCGAAGAAGTACGCGGCCATCGGCGACGTGGAGCACCCGACTGCTGACGGCCTGGTGAAAACCGGTGCCGTGAAAGATGCGGCGAGCGTCACCGCGGTGTTCTTGTATCCCGCGATCTACGACGTGCCGGTGTGGGTGGTCCCGAACCCGCTCGGCCAGTTCGCGGACAAGAATCCCAACGTCGTTCCGAGCCCGCACGCGGGCAAGGGCGAAGACGACCCAATGTAGTGTCTTCGCGCAAAATGCGCGAAGACGCGCGGCCATCCTGGCCGCGCCACTCGTGCTGTCCGTGCTTACCGCGCAGGTGCCGGTGGCGACGACTTTGCCTGAGATTGGGCGGACGCACTCTAAGGGGTTTTGCTCGACCGTGCGTGATAATGTTGCGCCGTCGCTGCTTGGGCTCATGAAGACCGACGAGCTGATCGGCGCGAGCCACCGCGCGGTGCTCAAGATGGCGCACGACGAGGGCTCCAAAGATGCCATGGACATCGACCGCATCTACGCCGGCAAAGTCGTCGCGGCGATGGCGCACAACCTGGCGGTGATCAAGAAGCTGCTCGGCGACGAACGCCGCTTTCCGAAGACGCCGGCCAGCGACGACGACCGTTTCGCCCTGCTGCTCAAAGCGCAGCTGCAAGCCGCGGCCGACCGCCAGCGGCTCGCGCTCGATCACGTCAACGGCATCCTCGAGACGACCGCGATGAGCGACATGCGCAAAGAGATCTCGACGCAGATGGCGGGCTCGGTGGCGCTGAACCGCGCCGCGAGCTCCAACGACCTCAGCACGAAGTCCAACGGTGCCGACGAGTTCCTCGGCGCGTCGTCGGTACCGGGCTCGGGACCGGGCGGCATGTTCGAGCACGTGACGCCGCGCACGAGCATGGTCGGCACGACGATCTGGGACAAGCTCGCGGCCGACGTCGAGGTGCAGCAATCGCGTATCGCGGCGGCGGAACGCACGCTTACGCCGACGGTCATCGCGGCTGCGACGGCATGCCGCGGCGACGGCGCCTCACCGGCGCCGAGCGCCGCTCCTTAGCTCACTCGTTGGACCAGTAGTCCTTGAGCGCTTTGCCGCGGCTGGGGTGGCGCAGCTTGCGCAGCGCCTTCGCTTCGATCTGGCGGATGCGCTCGCGCGTGACGCCGAACTCCTGGCCCACTTCCTCGAGCGTGCGCTGGTGGCCGTCCTCGAGGCCGAAGCGCAGCACCAGCACCTTGCGCTCGCGCTCGGTGAGGTTCTTGAGGACGTCCTGCATCTTTTCTTTGAGCAGCATGACGGACGCGGCTTCCGCGGGCGCGACCGCTTCCTGATCTTCGATGAAGTCGCCGAGGTGCGAGTCTTCTTCTTCGCCGATGGGCGTTTCGAGCGAGATCGGCTCCTGCGAGATCTTGATGACCTCGCGGACCTTCTCGGGCGTCAGGCCCATCTCGTTGGCGATCTCTTCGACCGTCGGGTCGCGGCCGTATTCTTGCAGCAGCTGCCGGCTGATCTTGATGAGGCGGTTGATCGTCTCGACCATGTGCACCGGGATGCGGATGGTGCGGGCCTGGTCGGCGAGCGCGCGCGTGATCGCCTGGCGGATCCACCACGTGGCGTACGTCGAGAACTTGTAACCCTTGCGGTAGTCGAACTTCTCGACCGCGCGGATCAGCCCGAGATTGCCTTCCTGGATGAGGTCGAGGAACAGCATGCCGCGGCCGACGTACTTCTTCGCGATCGACACCACGAGCCGTAAGTTCGCTTCGGTCAGCTTGCGCTTCGCGTCTTCGCCGTGGAACACGACGGCGTTGTCGGCGGTGCCGTTCTTGAGCGCTTCCTTCTCGCCGGACTCGATCGCCATCGCGAGGCGCCGCTCGTCGTCCATCGACAGCAGCGGGACGCGACCGATCTCCTTGAGGTACATCCGGACCGGATCGTCGAGGGCGAGACCAGCCGGAATCGCCTGCTCTTCGGGCTCGTCGCGGTCGGCGGGCTTTTCGTCCTTCGCCTGCTCTTCGACGATCTCGATGCCGAGCGACGCGATCTCTTCGAGGAGGTCGTCCATGCGCTCCGGCGCCACTTCCTCGACGTTGCTGTCGAAGACGGCGTTGATCTCTTCGTACGTGAGCGTGCCGCGCTTCTTGCCGGCGGCAAGCAGCTTTTTGATCTGCTCGTCGAGCGACAGTTGCGGGGTCTCGGCGGTCGCTGCCGCGGCTTTCTTCGTGCGTGCCATGCTGTTCTCACCTCCTTTCGGTGCGATCTCGGGAAACCGGAGAATGTACTTCGCCGGAGAGGTTATCCTTTTTGTAGCGTCAGCGCGAGCTCTTGGTATTCGGCGCGCAGATCGGCGGGGACCGGTTGTCCGGCCTCCATGAGGTTGTCCATCCGTTTTCGAACGTCGAGGTACTGACGCTGTGCGTCGTCGCGCTGTAACCGCTCGATCACCCGGTCGAGCTTCGCGCGGCGCGCCTCGGAATCGGCGAGCCGTTCAACCGACTCGACCGACAACAGGACGCTCCTCGCGTCGTCGTCCTCTGAGAACAAGGAGAAGACGTCGGAAGGTTGCGCGAGCGAGCGAGCCTCCGCAACCATACGCTGCCAGACGCGGCGCAGCCGCGGGTTGTCGAAGCGCTCCGGCGGGATGCGCGCGGCGTACTCGGCGACGAGCGCCGGCTCCTCGAGCACGGCGCACAGCACCTCGCGCTCGAACGAGGGCTTCTCGAGCATCGACGGCGTGATGTGGCGCGAAGCGTTCGCCTGCGCGCCGCGCGGGGCGAAATGCGTGGGGTTGAGCACGAGGCGCGCCTTGCGCAGGTCGTCGACGGAAAGCCCGAGCCGCCCGGCCGCGTAGACACGGAACTTGTCCCACTCCGCGGGGGCGGAGAGGCGGCGAATGGTCTCCTCCGCCCAGCGCGCGAGCGACGCGCCCTCGAGCGTGCCGCCGCGGCGGTCGATCTCCGCGTCGATCTTGACCTGCGTCGCGGCGATCGGCTTGGCCAGCAGCGCGCGGAACGCGTCGGCGCCGTTGCGCCGCACGAACTCGTCGGGATCCTTGCCGTCGGGGATGCGCAGCGCCGACGCGGCGACGCCCTCCGCGGTGAGCGTCTCGATCGACTTGAGCGCCGCTTCGACGCCCGCGGCATCGGCATCGAAGCACAGCACCGCGCGCGACGCGACCTTGCGCAGCTCGCGCGCCTGATCCGGCGTGAACGACGTGCCCAGCACCGCGACGGCATTCGTAAAACCCGCCTGGTGCAGCGCGATGCAGTCGAGGTAGCCCTCGACGACGATCGCGCTGTCGTCCTTGGCCGCCGCGCGCCGGGCGACGTTGAGCGCGTAAAGATAGCGGCCTTTGGTGTACACCGGCGTCGTCGCGGTGTTGATGTACTTCGGTTCTTTGCCGTCGAGCGCGCGGCCGCCGAACGCGATCGTCTCGCCGGTGGTGGCGAACGTGGGGATCATCAGCCGCTCGCGGTAGAAGTCGCGAAAGCCGGCGCGGTCGTTCGCCTTGATCAAGCCCGCCTTCTGCGCGATCTCCGCGGGCACGTCGTTGCGGCGCAGCTCGCCGACGAGGGCGTCCCAGCCGCCGGGCGCGTAACCCAGCGCGAACGCCTCGATCGTCGCGTCGGTGATCCCGCGGTTCGCGCAGTACGCGCGCGCGGCGGCGCCTTCGCGCGGGTCGAGCAGCATGCGGTGGAAGAACGCGCGCGCGATGTCGTTCGCGTGGTAGATCGCTTCTTTCTCGCTGCGCGCGCGCGCGGCGCGCGGATCTTCGTTCTCCACCTCGACGCCGTAGCGCTTGGCCAGCATGCGCAGCGCGTCGGGGAACGGGATATTCTCCTGCTTCTGCACGAACGAGAACACATCGCCGCCGGCGCCGCAGCCGAAGCACTTGAAGAAGCCGCGATCGGGGTGCACGTGGAACGACGGCGACTTCTCGCCGTGGAACGGGCACAGGCCCACCAGATCGTTGCCGCGTTTGCGCAGGCTGACGTACGCCCCGATCACCTCGCCGATGTCGGCGCGCGCGAGGACCTCCCGCTTCACACCGTCGTCGATGCGCACGGAACGTACGTTCGACGCGAACCCGTTGAGCTCCGTCCGGGCGCTAGCCGCCCAGCTTGGCGACGATCGCGCGGATGCGCGGTTTCACGGCGTCGGGCGCGAGCAGCAGCGCGCGCCGGTACGCGGCCGCGCTGTCGGGCACGAGCCCCGCGGCGAGCAGCGCTTCGCCCAGGCTGTCGTACGCGTTCCACGACTTCGGGTATGCGCTGACGTTCGCGCGGAAGAGCGCGAGCGCGTTCGGCGTGCGGTGCGCGCTCAGCTCTTCGTAGCCCAAGCGGTTGATGGCGCTCTCGAAATCGGCGTAGCGGTACGTCGGGTCGCCGGTGTAGCGCCGCACCACGCGCGCGATGCCCTCCGGGTCCGCTTGGCGCAAGTCGGGTGCGAGCGCGTCGCGCAGCGGCACGTAGCGCGCGATCGCGCGCAGCACCGGATCGACGCCGGCGCGCTCGTCGGCGGAGCTGAGCTCCGCGTCGATCACCGGCTTGACCGCGTCGCGCTTGTCCATGGCGTTGCTGGTCTGCCAGTACAGCGTCGCGACGCTGAGCACCAGCCCGCTGCGCGGCAGGATCGTCGGACGCGCGTCGCCGTAGTGGTTCGGCGCCGCACCGCCCGGTTCGCCCGCGAACGTGACGTTGGTCCAGCGCTCGAGATCGCTCACCGCCATCTGCGCGGCGGAGAACGTCGAGCGCCCGAGCACCGCGAACAGCGTGCCGTCGCGGTCGAGCTGCGGCAGGCGCAGCAGGTCGACGATCATCGGCTTGTTCAAGAAGCCGTTGCCGCCGCCGTTGTTGCGCAGGTCGATCACGCAGCGGTCTACCGGATGCGCCGCCGCGAACGCGAACACGTCGTCGAAGAACGCGCGCGCCGTCTGCTGCGGCGTGTCGGTGACTTGGTTGTAGCCGATGTACAGCAGTTTCGCGCCGGGATCGTAGTCGTACCAGAACGCCTTGTCGGGGTTGCGCTCCCACAGCGGGACGGGTGCGGACGGATCGCGCATCGAGCGCAGCTCGCCGGCGGGCTTGGTGAGATCGAGCGTCGCGGTCACCGTGTTGCCGCCGGCTTGCACGACGACCAGCGCGGCGCCGTCGGCGCCCGTGAGCCCGAGCGCGCGCAGCACGTTCGGCGACGCCATCAGGAACGGCACGCGGTCGCGGACCGTCATCTCGTTGTCGCGGGAGACGTAGGGCGCGAGCCGCTCGGCGAGGGCCTCGGGCGTGAGCCCCGCGATCGACACGATGCGCCCGCCGCGAATCGCCGCGTAGCGGTCGTCGGCGGAGCGCACGAACCAGCCGTCGGTGAATTTGTAGAACCGCACCGGATAGCGCTCGAACAACCCCGTCGCGCCGTGCATCGCGAACAGCCGCAGCGACGTGTGCCCGTCGCCGACCGACGCGACGATGCGCTGCATCTCCAGCAGCGCGCGTTCTTTCGAAAGCGACGGCAGCCGCGCGTCCAGCTCCGCCACCTCGCGGTCGAACGACGCGGCGTCGATGGCGTGGAACGGCGCGGGATGCTTCGTGCGGATGGCGTTCGCGAGCACGCGCAAGTCCTCGCGCAGCGCCGCGGTCTGCGTCGCGTCCTGCGCACGCGCGGCCACCGGCACGACTGCCAGGGCCAGCACGGCGGCGACGAGCGCTATGCGCATCAACGGACGTTCACCGAATTCGTTCGGTCTCCCGCCCGTGGCAGGACGGTGGCAGACGATCCGGCCCGGTCTAGTTCGAAAGCTGGCTCCAGAAGAACGCGAACCGCTCGGCCGCCGCGTCGACGGTCTGCTGGAACGAGTTGCCGATGCCGTGGCCCTGGCCGCTTTTCTGCAGCAAGAGGATCGGGTACGGCGACGACGAGTCCGCTTGCAGCTCCGCGATCATCTTGCGCGAGTTGTACGGGTCCACGCGCGGGTCGTTCTCGCCCGTCGTCATCAGCACCGCGGGGTACGCGACGCCTTTGCGCACGTTGTGGTACGGCGACTGCTCCAGCATCCACGGAAACTGCGCCGGGTCGGTGACCGTGCCGAACTCCGGCGTGTTGAACGCGCCGTTCGGCGTCAGCTCCACGCGCAGCAGATCGTAGAAGCCCACGCTGCTCACGACCGCGCGGTAGAGTTCCGGATTGCGCGTCAGCGCGAGTCCCATCAAGAAGCCGCCCGCGCTGCCGCCCGCGATGCCGAGGTGCTTGTTGTCGCCGTAGCCGTTCGCGCCGAGCCACTTCGCGCACGCCGCGAGATCGTCGGCGCTGTTGGTTTTCGTCGCGAAGTGTGCGCCTTGGTGCCAGTCCTCGCCGTACTCGCCGCCGCCGCGGATCATCGCGGACGCGATCGCGCCGCCGCGCTCGAGCCACGCGAGGTTCGTCGCGGAGAAGCGCGGCCGCGTGATGCTGCCGTACGCGCCGTACGCGCCCAGGATCGTCGGCGTGCGCGCACCGCGCGTGCCCGGCCCGCTCACGATCTCGAGCGGGATCTGCACCTTGCCGTCGAGCGACGGGACGAGCACGCGCTGCACCCGCACGCGCGAGAAGTCGCCCGGCGCCGCTTGCCCGATCGCGGTCGCGACGAGCGCGTTGTGCGCGGCGTCGTAGCGGTACCACCGCGACGGCGTCGTGTAGTTCTGATAGCCGACGATCACGTCGCCGCCGGCGGGATCGGCGGCCAGCTCGTCGATCGACGTGACGCCGGGAATCGGCACCGAGGCGCGCGGCGTGCCGTCAGGCGCGAACGTGCGCAGCGCGGAATCACCACCCACGACGTCGAGCGTCGCGAAGCCGCCCGGGATCGCGACGACGTTCTCGATCACCGCGTCGCCCGCGGGCACCAGCGGCGTGCCCGTGTCGGCGGTCTGTCCGGGCCTGATCGCGATCACCGCGCCGCGCGGCGCACGCCCTTTCGCAGCGACGACGAGCGTGTTGCCCACAAACGCCGCATCGGCCGCCGTGCTCGTGCCGATCCCGGCCGCGGGCGTCGCGACTTGCGCGAACGCGCCGTTGCCGCGCCGCACGTAGACCGACGCGGCGACGCCGTCGCCGTCGGCGACGACCGCCGCGAGCGCGCTGCCGTCGGGCGCGCCGACGAGATGATACTCCGCTTTCGGCGACAGACCGCGGCCGAACACGTACGCATCGTTCGCCGGATCGTCGCCGAGCACGTGGTGCACGAGCACGATGCCGTTGCGCGCGAACGTGCCGTCGGCGTTGCGCGGAAGCGCGGTGTGTGTGAAGCCCTTGCCGTCGGCGTCCCACGCGAGCGCCGTCGGGGTGGTGCCGCCGCCGACGTTGGGCAGGGTGTCGGAAAGCATCGTGCGCGACACCACCTCGACGACGTGCAGCGTCTCGTGCTCGCTGCCGCCGTCCTGCGTGCTGAACGCGACGCGCGAGCCGTCGGGCGACAGAAACACTGACGCGATCGCCGGCGGTGCGCCGGTCGCCGAGGCCGACGGATCGAACAGCACGCGCTCCTGGCCCTCGGCGCCGTCGCGCGCCACCAGCACGGCCTGCGGAGCGGGCGGGGTCCGGCGCAGATAGACCCAACGGCCGCGCGCGATCTGCAGCCCGCTGCGCGACGGCGCGCCCTTTGCCAGCGTCTCGACCCGCGCGCGCAGCGCCGCATAGCCGGGCTGAGCTTGGATGAAGCGCGTCGCCACGTTCGATTCGGCGGCTGCCCACGCACGCGTCTCGGCCGAGCTCGCGTCTTCCAGCCAGCGATACGGGTCGACGACCTCGCGCCCGAAGTAGCTGTCCGTGACCGGGCGCGGCGGCGCCGGAGGGTAGACGAGGCGCTGCGGTGCAGACGCACCGAGCAGCACCGCCGACGACACCAACGCGAGGGCCACACGAGCGAACGACATGGCGCGTGAGTACGACGCGCCGCGCGACAACCATGCGTCACGGCGCAAGCGCATCTACGATCCGATCCACCGCTTCATCGAGCTCGACGCGGGGGAGGTCGCGCTGCTCGGCGCACCGGCGGTGCAGCGGCTGCGCCGCCTGCGCCAGCTCGGCCTCGCGTACCTGGCGTTTCCGTCGGCGGAGCATTCGCGCTTTTCGCACGCGCTCGGCGCGATGGCGATCGGCACGCGCGCCTTCGATGCGCTGCGCGTGCACTCGCCCGAGGCGTTCGGCTCAGCGCGCGATTTTCGCACCAAGCGCACGCTGCTCCGCGCGAGCCTGCTGCTGCACGACGTCGGGCACGGGCCATTCTCGCATGCATGCGAAGCCGTGCTCGGCGTGCGCCACGAGCTGCGCACGGCGGCGATCCTCGCGCTGCCCCAGCTGCGCGACGCGCTTGCGGCGATCGACGTCGATCCCGACGCCGTGCTCGGCTTGATCACGGGCGCGCCCGACGCCGATCCCGTGCTGCGCGAATTGGTGAGCGGGCCGAACCTCGACGCCGACCGCATGGACTACCTGCTGCGCGACTCGTACTTCACCGGCGTCGCGGGCGGCACGTACGATGCGGAACAGCTCATCGAGTCGCTGCGCGTGCTCGACGCCGACGGCCGGCAGCAGCTCGGCGTCGACGGCCGCGGCGTCGTCGCGCTCGAGTCGTTCGTGCTCGCGCGCTACATGATGTTCGCCACGGTGTACTTCCATCACACCACGCGCGCGTTCGAGCGCGTGCTGCGCGACGTGCTCGAAGTGCTGTGGCCCGATCCGCGCGCGCTCGACGACGTGCACGAGTTTCTCGCCTGGGACGACTTTCGTGTCATCGACGCGATCCGCCCGATGGAAGGCGAAGGCGTGCGCGCGCTGCGCGAGCGCCACACGGTGTACGGCCTGGCGGCGGAGTTCAACGCCGAACAAGATCTGCGCACGTTCGAACGCTGCGAGCAGGCGCTGCGCGCGCGCTGGGGCGACGCGGTGTGGAGCGACTCGCAGGAGCAGCTGCTGCACCGCCTCCCGCTCGGCACGGCCGGCGGAACGCCGACGGTGCGCGTGCGCCTGATGGGGCGCGACGCGGATGCGCGCACCGCGTCCGACCTCATCGCGAAGCTCTCGGGCAAAGCGCACTGGCGCAAGCTGTTCGTGCGCACGGACGTCGCGTCGGTTCAGGAGGCGCGCGAGATCTGCGCGCGCCTGATCGTCAGCGGCGGCTAACTAGCTCATTCCGCGTTCGGGCGTGCCGCGCGAGCCGCGGTTCGCATTGCAGATGTCGTGTCCGCAGGTACAGTCCGCGCTCAGCGAGCCCTTGCCGCGCTCGACGTCGGCGAGCTCCACCGTGTTGGCCGAGCACCACTCGCTGCACGGCCCGGCGCTCACCAGGTCGTTGCACCCGCAGGCCGCGTTGATGCACTGATGGGCCGGCGCCGGCGGGGGATCGATGGAAGCGCTCATTGCGCAAGCGCTACCCCACGTGGAATAGCCCCAAACGCTCCGCGCTCCACGAAGTTCTCCACACGCTCCACCGCTGCGGCGGGCTCAGCGCGCCACGCCGAGCGGATACAGCGCGCGAAAACCCTCGTCGCCGCGCAGGTCCGCGAAGATGCGGTCGAGCGGCAGCAGCACGGTCCACGGCTCGCTGTTGCCGACCGCGGCGCGCAGCTCGGTGACCGCGTCCGCCCGCTCGCCGAGCCCCAGCTGGGCGTACGCGCGCAGGTAGTGCGCGGGCCGCCGGCCGTGCGGCGTGCTGCGGTCCAGGAAGCGCCGGGCCGGTCGCGGGTCGCCGCTGCGGCCCGCTGCAAACGCGGTCAGTGCTGCGTACGTGTCGCGCGGCTCGGCCGCCGACAGCACGTCGAGATGGACGAGCGCTTCGTCGTAGCGCTCGAGCCCCGAGAGGATGCGCGCGAGCTCGTAGCGCGCGAACGAGAACTCCGGATCGAGCTCGAGCACTTCGCCCAGATCGCGGACGCCTTGCTCGTGCGCGCCTTGCAGGCAGTAGACGATCGCGAGCGTCGTCTGCAGCTCCAGGCCGTCCGGCGTGTTGGCGAGCGCCGTGCGCAAGTGATCGAGCGCGCCGGCGTAATCGTCGTTGATCATCGCGTGCCACGCCGCGAAATGGTGCGCCGTGCTGTACGTCGGATCGATCGAGAGCGCGAGGTCGAACGACTCTTTCGCGCGGCGCAGGTCGCGCCGCCCGAACAGCTGCAGATCGGCCAGCGTCGCGTGCAGCTCGGGCAGCGACGGGTCGAGCGCGAGCGCCGACTCCACCGCCACGCGCGCGTCGTGGAACGCTTCGAGCGGATCGCGGATCAGGTACTCGCCCATGAGCAGGTGCACGTCGGCCATCCCCGCGTGCGCGCGGGCGAACGTCGGATCGATCTCGAGCGCGCGCTCGAAGTAGCGCGCGGCGCGCTGCAGCGCCGCCGAGGTGCGGTGCTTCCAGAGATAGCGCCCGCGCGCGACGAGCGTGAGCACGTCGAGATCCTCGGACGTGCGCTTGGGCGGCGCGGCGCGCGTGACCGCATCGATCTCCGCGGCGACGGCGGCGATGGCCGCGGCGCGATAGCGGTAGAACGACCGCTCTGAGAGATGGATCTCGTCGGCCACGGCCGCCGAGCTCTCACCGTCCACGTCGACGCGCCGGACGATCGTCCAGTACACCGGCGGATAGACGCGCAGCGCGCGCTCGGCAAGCACCAGGACGGCGTCCCGAACGGACCCGGCGCCGGTCAGCCGGCACAGCGTCAGCGCCAGCTCATCGTCCTGGATCGCACCTGGTGTCCGCAGCTTGCGAAGCAGCTGCCGTACCCTCCGATAGCCCCACTCCATGCCGACCTCCTATTTTGTTAGTAGAACGGTTATAGCATAGGAGTCGTTCGCCTGCGCGGTTCGGCGGCAGCAGCTTGGCAGAGTCGGACGGTTTGTCTGGCTCCCTAGGTATGCGCCTTGAGGAGGGCCGGGAAGCGGTCGTGGAGCGCCTTGAGCTTCGGCATGTCGTTGTAGACGATGTACGGCTCGTCCGGATGGTGCACGAGGTAGTGCTGATGGTAGGCCTCGGCCGGATAGAAGGCCACGAACGGGACCACCTTGGTGACGATGGGGGCGCTGTAGACGTGTTTCGCGGTCAGCTCGCGGATCGCGGCCTCCGCGACGCGCTTCTGCTCGTCGCCGATGTAGAAGATCGACGAGCGGTACTGCGAGCCGTGGTCCGGCCCTTGGTAGTCGAGCTCGGTCGGGTCGTGCGCGACGGTGAAGTACACGTCGAGCAGCTGGCGGTACGAGATCTGGCTGGGGTCGTAGGTGATCTCGACCGACTCCGCGTGCCCGGTCATCCCGGTGCTCACGACTTCGTAGTGCGCGGTCGCCTTGTTGCCGCCGGAGAATCCCGAGACGACGTTCGAGACGCCGCGAAGCTGTTCGAACACGGCCTCGACGCCCCAGAAGCAGCCGCCGGCAAGGACGGCCTTCTCCTGGCGGGGGGCCGCATGGGCGGGCACGATGGCGCCCGCGACGACGGCGAGCGCGAGGGGAACGATCTTCCAAAACCGGTGCACGTTCATCACAACGTCCAGCCTACCACCACGGTTTCCCCGGCGCTGCAAGCCCGCTTACACGTTTCGCCCACTTTCCTACTTATGGTAGGATAAGCCATGGCTCCGAAAGAGAAGGTCTCGCTCAGCCTGGACCACGACCTCTTGGCCGAGGTCCGCCGGCGGGTCGGAAAGCGCGAGCTCTCGTCCTTCCTGAACGACGCGCTGGAGCGCCGGCTCCAGGCTGAGGCGATCCAAGAATATCTCGGCGAAACCGAAGAGCGCGTCGGCCCGGTACCGGCGGACGCCGGCGAAGCCGCCGACGAGGCCTACGCCCGGCGGTTCGACCGCACACGTGTCGCCAAGCTGCGCCGCCGTATCGTCGACGCGTTCGCGAAGGCGCCGGCCGTTCGGGCCGAAATCGCAGCGGCGATCTCGCGCGGAGACGGCGTCGATCTGCTCGGCTTACAACGCTGCGCCCTCACGGAAAACGTCCTTCTCGAGCTGATTCTCGGCCGCCACCCGAGGGTCGTGATCGACGGGCAAACGGTGCGCGTCATCGATATGGACCCGCGTCTCGACAAGCACGCCGCGGCTTCTTGAGCGAACTCTTTGTCCTGGACAGCGGCGCACTCGGTGCGCTGGCGTCCGATGACGCACGGATGCGGCGTCTGCTGGCGAACATCGTGCGCGACGCAGGTTTCATCTGCGTGCCGGCCGTCGTCCTCGCTGAATGTTACGGCGACTCGAGACACGATGCGCGATACGATCGCGCGCTCAAAGCGCTCGGCGGCGCTGAGCGCGTCATCGTCGACACGACGGCGAAGATCGCCAAAGAAGCGGGCCGCATCACGCGCGCCGCCCGCATGAAGGAAACGATCGACGCCATCGTCGTCGCGACGGCAGCCTCGAGCTCGATGCGCGCGACGATCGTGACCGGCGACGAGAGCCACGTCGAAGACCTCGCCTGCTGCGCCGAGCCAGATCTCGGGATCATCTACCTCAACGATCTCCGGCGCTAGGATCGCCCGAATGGGGGCGACGCGGGGGCTTGCCGGTGTTAGCCCAACGCCATAGTGTCCGGCGTCTCCCAAGCTAAAATGTCCGGGTCGGCGGCGGAGCGGGTGCGCATAATCCAGGGGTGGTCCGAGCCGGGCTTGTGCCCCTTCTTTGGGTTGGGCACGCGGAGCGATTGGCGTTCAGAGATCGCGGTGCGGTCGGCGACGCGCGTATTCTTTGGCGTGCCCACGAAGGCGCACGCAAGTTTTCTGCCGGCGTGCTGGACCCGAATGCCGTTCTTGGTGCGTTCGACGCGTACGCGCAGTCCGG